>Ga0182211_1000022_pt1 | contig 40728 bp, 36 predicted proteins | sample G5R1MG_20_FD_129660 | JGI IMG/M metagenome (GOLD analysis project Ga0182211, IMG submission 129660) | Switchgrass phyllosphere microbial communities from Michigan, USA - G5R2_MAIN_03OCT2016_LD1 MG | ecosystem: Host-associated > Plants > Phyllosphere > Phylloplane/Leaf | place: USA: Michigan... | reverse complement strand
TGTCCTCATCCCCTTCGCGTTTCTCTGCAGCATCATGATGTTTGCTTGGATTGGAATCCACTCTCTTGGCGCACTGTATTGCTTCGCAGCTATGTACGGGTCGGGCAGTGCGGTGATTCAGTCCTTGTGGCCTGCGTGCATTGGGAAACTGTGTGCGACCCAAGATTTGAAAAAGGCGGGCGTTAGGATGGGAATGGCGTTTACCATTGTGAGCTTTTCGAGCTTTACGGGCCCGCCGCTTGCCGGGGCACTGATTCAGAGTCAGGGGGGTAGTTATACGGGGGCAAATATATGGGCCGGCACGAGCTTTTTTGTTGGTGTTGCCCTGTTAGTAGCGACGAGGTGGAGCTTGGTGGGGTGGAATTGGAAAGCTAAGATATAGGGTGCAATCGATTGATATAAGAATGTGACGATATTCAAATACCAATGTCCAAAACAGGGCTTTGTAGTGGTCGTGAGGCATTTCCATGTATCCAGGGGAGTGTCTATCCCAAAGAAAAATTCACTTGGTGAGCCAGACGATTTAAAGAGAGAGAAGAAGCTGTCTGGGGCCGAAGGACCAATTTTCTTCGATGGGTTGGTTGTCAGAACATCGCCATCACGTGCTGAAAAGTGCTTACTAATCGCGTAAGTAACGGTCTCACGCAGTCTGACATGCGTTAAGACAGCACCAGCACATCAAGCTGTCCACCATTTGCGATGTCAGTACGAGGCTCGGATTGGATTGATGATGTATCGCGGGAAGAGTTGTCAGAAAATCATGATGGACCGCGACAGAGACCCGTTAGCAAGAAGCGAAAGGTGTTGTCATGTTACGCGTGCCGTGATCGCAAGATGAGGTGCGATCGTCTCTATCCGGTGTGCGGGCGATGCGAAAAGACCGGAAGAGCTAGTCAATGCACATACGATCCGCGCTTGATCGAAGAGTTCCATATTGAAGGCACCGCCAGCAGCAATGGCCTAGTTACTACTGACAACGGCAACTCAGACGTGACTTCGACTGATTTGCCATCTCACGGGTTAGAAAGCAAGATCAGAATCCATGAGAGGCGTATCCAGATCCTAGAGAGCAAGGTAGCTGCTGGCTGGTTGGACAGTGCTCCGTCGCGATGCAAAGACCAACCAGAAGCCTTGGAAGAGATGATGTTCAGGAGCAAGGGCTTCAAGACTACTTTCCACGGAGCCACATCCATCATGAGCTCGATTGCGCGGGTGAGGTGCAGACATGCAACGACAAGATGATTTGCTAGCTAATGTGCAGCAGTTTCCAGAATTACAGGTCTTCACACGAAAAGCTTGGGGTATTGATCATTCGATCGTAGCACACTTCAGGGTTCTTCGCGATCGGAGAAAGCGTTTGGCAAATGAGCGTAGTGGTAGAAGCCATCTCACAGACGCAGATGTATACAGAGCCCTCCCTGACGAGGCATTTGTGAAATCACAAGTCGTGCTCTACTTCAGGGCCTGGGAATCGACATACCGAATTCTACACGAACCATCATTTTGGCAAGAAAGTGACGATTTCTGGGGACAGAGACGTGATGGAAAAGGTTCCGCTGCATTCGCCGTAATACTCATTCTCATCGTCGCCATCATGAAATGCGCAAGCCCGAAAGAGGACGTCTTTGTTGGTGACACTACCGCGGATCGCGAGGCCGCTGCCGAACTCGTCCAAATCTGCACAACGTGGCTGGGCCAGCAGTCGCGCAAACATCTGACACTCTCGTTCTTCCAGATCCAATGCCTGCTGTTGCTTGCAAAGCGCGCAAATTGTGTTGAAATGAAGCAAGACTGGCTCAATTCTGGGGACCTTGTTCGCCTCGCTCTGGCTTCTGGAATGCATCGCGACCCTGCATTAATGGTAGCTGGCAAGATCTCGGTGTATGAGAAGGAGATGAGGAAGCGTCTGTGGGCGACCATCATGGAACTTGAGCTGCAATCTTCGATCGAAACCGGCCTTCAGTCATCTCTCACAAGTTTGTATTTCGACACACCGGCTCCGACAAACCTGCCCGATGATGCATTCTCGATGGAGTGTCCGCAATTGCCAGCACCGCGGTCAGCCGAGCACTTCACCTCAACCTCGTACTTGGGACTATCGCAGTTGTCTCTCCCTCTTCGAATACATCTTGCACAATTACTCAATACACCGCTGAAAGATATAAAGTACTTTGATGTGTTGCACTACGATGAACAGATACATGCAGCGATTTCGTCACTTCCCAGCTGGAACGACATCCAGGCGGAAGTTCCGTCATTACTCCTTCAACTGCAGCTTCAGCAGTACCTGCTCCTGCTTCACAAGCCTTATGCGAAACTAGCGCGTCAGAACCGTTATTATGTGCATTCTTTGACGGCTATCATCGACACGGCGAGCTCCATGATCGCAAAATACAGCGCCATGATATCCCGAGGTATCCTGGTTCTCAATCACTTTCGCAATGATATACTCAGGGTTGGGATAACCATCTCCAGTGTCGTGTATGAGAATTGTCTCCGACACAAAGTGAAGCCAAGTTCGCCAGCCGACAGGGGTGTAGAGAGCCAATTTGCAGAACCCGACCCCCATTTTTATGATGTGACAGATCCTGAGCGGTGCGACACCCCTGAAAATTCGTTATACGTTACTGTATTGCCGATTGATCCATCGCTAATTAGAACCTTTTGTATCACGTCACTCGAACTCCTTGAGTGTACCAAACAGCTCTATGAACAAAAGGTGAAACGTCTCGGAACAGGCTATATGGAGTATTGGCTGTTATCATCTGCCGTCGAGATTCTACCGGCCCCACCATCTCCAACTAGATCAATCGATCATGTTACGGATGCGAATGAGGATCCATTGGCCAGGTGCAGGAAAACTTTGGATCAGTTTACGACGTTGACATCTCACGTACTCGCATTACAAAAAGATCCACAGAATCGTTCCGCATCATTGATTAGGAAACCTGTGGAAACATTGGACAACCTCGCTTCATGTGCCAACGCACTAGAGTCCAACACAACCCCGATTATGTACGATCCATTCCAATTTAACGCTACTTTGGAAACGGAGCCATGCTTAGGAAATGATATTGAAGGCCCTTTTGATACTTTACAGGATACGCAAATTGGTCTGGGTGACTGGTCATTCCCAGACTTTTGGGCGTTTGATCTAGGTGGAGAGTATTAATTAGAAAGCGATACTCAACCGGAGTTGATTCACACTTTTCTCATGAAACTTCCTTATATAATAAGCATGACAAGGCCAATATCGGAGGAATACGAGGTTTTTCTCTTTGGTGACTACGGTACCTCAAGCTTCAAAGTTTCCTTCTATGTGCGGCATAGCCATCTTCACCGTTCTGCGCATCGAATCCGCGAATCTTGTTTGTTCTACTTGTATAATGCTACATCGACATCGTGCGAGATTTCGTTATAGAATCTATGGTCATGCACTGGTTTCCCTCACTTTTCCTTGATCATCACCGTACTATATTCTATACCCTTCATTCCGTACTTTTCGAGATCCCAAATTTGCTCGTACTTGGGCTCAAATCCCAGACTGGCATAAAGCGGCCGACCCATTTGCGATGACTCCAGGTACACAGGCAGATGATCCTCCTCAGCTTTCTTTAGGCCCCATTCGAGTAGCATTGTCCCGGCCCCTCTTCGATGATGGTCTGGATCCGTTGCAAGGATATGCACGACTCGCTCTCGTTAGTCCCCATCAGAAAACGAAAGTTGTATCCTCTAACTCACAATAGAAAGGCCTAGTCCCCATATACTCTCTTCTCACACGATTCAAAAACCACATAAAGTCCTGAACACCTTGACGCCCCTCTTCATCCGCCCCGGGCACCGGCAACATACTCTGGATCTGCTCTTCGGTGCGCTCCTTCTTATTGATGCGCCACTTGGCCCCTGCGATCATCTTACCGCCGCGATCGGTGTCAATAATCTTGAGGTATGTCACGTCCTTCTCCTCGCGAAAGGACTGAACGTGCTTGTTTATTGACTTTTGCATGTAGTCTGGGGACAGCGAGTTTGCCGACAGCAGGTGCATCATACCTGGTTCGCCGCTACTAAAGGCGTCTTTGAAAATATAGGCGAAAGGGGTAAGGTCCGATTCGGTGCAGTGGTGTAGTTCGAGAGGCATTGTGACGGCTTCTTTATTTCTTTTGGGGATTCGACGTAAGGTGTGTTGGGATGGGAGGTTCATTCGTGAATCGTGATGACCAGGGAAATGGTAGTGACTGGTCTGGGGCGTCGGCGCTTTCCCGCGTTTGGAAGGGGCGGGGCATTTCATTGCTGCCTGCTTTCCTGAGTCACATCTATCTTCTCTCCATGAATCATGTGACCCCTTCTACCGTGGTATACCAATTCCTGGTATTCGTTATCCGTCACGGGGCTATCATGGCGTTGTGCATCATCCACATCCATCCCTAATTACCGGTATGACGGGTCAAGTTGAGGAACATTGTGAGTAACGACACTTATAAGGATTTACAACGGCAGAATGATAGCCATATCGGATGAATCCGATAGGCAGCGTTGCACACGATTGATTGTTTCTTTCATCGAACTAGGAAGAGGACGTATACACTGGGTTATCTGATGTAGACGGGCGATCCTCTGTATCGGTTGGTAGAAGCCGATGTGCTATTCGAAGAAGAAGCTCCAAAAAATGCATTTTCCGGAGTAGGTGGAAAAGAACTTTCTGAGGGATATATTCTGCGATAGGGCGGCCAATGCCGAGGGGTGGTGTCAAAGTGAGCAGCAGGCAATGGCGATTGCATGGAAGCTATTTGATGGCTCTGCAACGGGAAGCCGGTGGAGGAAGAGTGCTGGGACGTGGTAGAGGGAAACTGTGCTTGTGATTGACCAGGCGAAGGCTCATCGAATCGAATTCGGGGGCCAGGATGACGCGATGTTCGCTCTCGATGAGAGACAGATGTTGCATATGATAAGTTCTCTTGATACTGACGATCGCAACAATATAACCTAGGCAGCGGTTGTGGTAGGCGGTGTGAGTTGACGGATCTAGACGAAATATGGGATGCGTGCAGGAAAGTGCGGGGGGTATTGTGTGAAGATCCAGATGCACCGTTGGTTCCGAGCAAGTGTGGTGGCATCGTTGGACTTCCATATTCCATGCCCATTTGTCCATTATGAATGTCCATGCCGAGTGCGTTACCACTTGGCCAATGCTCCGCGTTGCTCTCAAACAATTGGGGCAGTTGAGGCGGGTGACCTCGCAGCGTGGATGGCCCGAACATTTCTCTGCTTCTCAACGCGGGAACGGATCCTATCGCTCGAAGGCTAGCTGCCCTGTGCAGATCTGGTCGTCGTGATGTTGCAGGAGAGATGTCCAGGTGAAGTCTACTAGGCATAGCCTGATCCTTGCTCCCCTGCGACGAGCTTTCAGAGATGGATGGAGTAGTCTTGGCAGTCGATTTACTGTAGGCTGAAGATGGCTCGCTCTCGCTCCCGTGCTTCGGAAGAGATGCGAAAGAAGATTCCCGGGAAATCCAAGGGCGGTCGATTGGCATCGCGTGTGTGGCAGTGCTGGCAGCGGCGCCCGACCCAAATGAAGGAAACGAATGCAACTGAATTCCAGGTACATGATTCAGTCTGTCGCGAAACCTCTCGGAATCCCAATGGCGCTGTATCTGATTCCTTTGCGTTTGCATATTTCTTTTGCGGTCGTTCATTACAGCCAAAACAGCTCTGCCGATCAGCTCCCTAGCATGTGGTGATGGCATTTTCTCGAAATCCCACCTCTTTCGGTCCGTGTGAGCGAAATCATACATTCTACTATTCATCGGACAAATGGTCATGATCTCTTCGTCCGTCATTGCAAGAAATTCTGCACCTGTCTTGTTGCAATTCCAGCACGTCTCGAGAACCCATTGTGGACACACCTTAGCGCAGTTAAAGACTTTGGTGGTCAAAACTGCGTAGACAAAATATTGCACTTCTTCATAGCTAGCAGAGGGTGAGGGTAAGCAGGAGGGGGGTTTATCGTGTGCATCTCTCCGAACCACTTTGGGGTCTTTGGGAAGTTGCAGTCGACCGCTAGGCCTTTCTGAGACAGAGACCACAGGCGTTGAGATTATATACTTGGGGCTCTCGTTGGATGATAACATCAATTTCCCTATGGTTCTGGAAGAGACCCTCTTCAGCTGCTTCCGAAGTGAATTCATGGCTGCTGTTCAGCTTTGGCCTGGATTCAACGTCAGACTGTACGTAAACAGGTTTTGAGAAACTCACAAGAGACACCAATTTTGTCGGTATTTTCATGGAGGCCAATAAACTAAGATCTAATCCTTTGACTATATCGTGAGAGTTGACAGGGAGCAAACTGCAAATGATGGACCTGGATGGGCATGTGCGTAATCAAAGACACTGTACCATCAGTAGCATTTCGGTCACATGTCTCCATTCATCGGGAAAGAGGGGGAGGGGGGCTAACTATGAGGGGCACCAAAGAGTCTGGCGGGGTTAGAAATTACCAGTGATTATTGGTAACTTGTTTTCGTTAACTGGGCTGACCGTTGAATTTTAGACACATTAGTGAATGCACTTCGGATAAAATAGGTAGTGCTAATTCAAGAACAATGTATGGTGCACTACACACTGGTATAAGGTCCCGATATCAGCGATGAAATTTTAGAAAATCGCGGTTCTTTCCATGGTAACATACAGCCCAGAAGAACTAGTAGATCTGAATTTGCGGTTCTGGATGCGCAAGTCTCGGACTAGGCTTAATTACATAACGAACCGAAGTAAGGAAATCAAGCGCCATTATGCAATTATGTAAGAGTTAAAGAAACTTGAAAGCAATGGGTTAGTGTAGAAAATCAATAATAGTTAACTTCTAAAGTACTCTATAGCAAACATTCTGGGGCCAGACCAAATATCGTCGTAGCCCTATAGGCCTATTTGCAATACAATGCACCCCTTTAGTCAACTAACCTTACTCTAGCAATTTAACTAGAAAAATAAAGTATTAATAATAGTAGAAAATTATTGTATTCCTTACTCTGCAATATTTGTAACTGCCTGTACTTGTATATAATCTATCTTACAACTTTCTTCTAGAGCATATATATTCTTAATCAAGCTAAATTAACAAATTAAATACTAATAATTAATATACCGGTGTATATCCCGACCGACGAATAAATAAAATCATCCTTATTTTGTAAGTTGAATGCGCAAAGGTTGCAAAAATCCACCCAAGTCTTATACAAACATGGCTCAATAGTAACTACTAGTATGCGCTAGTTTTCGGTCCCAATAAATAGTGAATAAGTTTTTACCTCGCTTGGGCAATTAGGCTCTTGGCACCACTACAAGTATGTATCTTCCTGGCGGCTTGAACGCCCTCTCACCTACACTAACCTCACACTTTTCTTATACACCTATATATCTTTTAGGCAGGTCAATTCATCAGGACTGTTTACACTTTATCTTACTATTAAAGCTATATTATAGATCAAAGCTCAGAGAATCTAGAATGCTGTCTGCGGCCAAGGCGTATCCAAACGAATCTACAACAGCGTTATCGCTTTTGGTAAGAATTCAACTTTACCTACTTATAAACTAGTACTAATTATATTAGGCGATAAGTACCTTACCCTGAAGAGATATCTATCAAGCAATCATCTGCTGGAAGAAACGCCAATTAAAGCACCATAGCTTCTCTACACTCCCTCCCAGAAATTCGCACGTAGTATGATTTTATTCAGAATCAGATACTTGGGCAAAACCCTTAGCGTACCAGCCTACTCTGCCACATTGGGCACAGTAATAGTTAGAAGGGTCCTTACAGTTCTTGGGGAAGAGGCTGTATCAGGTTATATAAACATGTACGCTTCCGACGTTCTATATCTTAACTGACTTTGCTAATAATATAACAGGTACTGGTATCTACTAGGGTCAAGACCGATCTGTTCTTGAAGGAGGATTGTGATCTATCTATCCTAGAGAAGATTAATAGTGATAAACCTTTCTAGAGCGGAACGCGGCAACAAATCCCTCTAGATAAAGGGTGGGCGTGGGAACCACGATGTGTTGTAAGATTACAATCTCTTGCGTTTCAATTCTTTGAAATCTGCTAACAACCCTACAGAACATCGTGGTCCCCACATCCATTCCATTTTCTAGAAGGGGTTGTTGCCGTTACTCTTCCTTGGGAGAGATTCTTTTAAGGACAAGAGGGTGGCTTCAACAAAGGTTACAAAGTCGGCTTTGGCAGACATTCCTTTGAATTTTATAAGAGTCTTCTCTTCAAACAGCATATTGGTGCACAGTCATCATTGTGAATGCCTAGAATAGGAGTCTCAGGCAGTGCATCGCCACTGGAAGTTGTCCAGAGCTCGATCTACCTAAATACCCTAAGGAATATGACAACTAGGTACATTGATCGATCAATCAATCAATAAATCCGCCCTGGAAATTGTAAATCGACTAAATCTAAGATGCATCCTCTATATAATGGCAAGTCTTCCAAAACGCTACTTATCCCGTACCCAGTCCCCGAACCCAAATAGCGACTACTGCTAGCACCGTAGCAGCAACACCTGCACGGCCCACCATATACCTCACAGCTGCCCAACCAACCACGCTACATCTAGCATTGCTCTGACGACACAGATCCCCGAATATCCGAAAATTCTCATACAGACCCGCCAGCACCATCATGGCCGCCCACATACCCCAGAAATCCGATGATAGCGACCCTGTGGCATGGAAGCGAGTGCTGTAAATAGCACAAGCAGTGAATACCGAAGTTACTAAAATCAACTGGGGCCACGTATATGTGTATGTTTCTTCTGATGGCAACACCAGGGAGTGATGTTCGCCGTCGATCAGCGAGGGGCAAGCTGAATCCTGAAATGTAGATATGGTGCCTACAAGTGACCTCTGGATGGCGGAGAGGGGTCTGCTTGGTGGCCCAATGGATGTTGAGGTGGTGGTTTTCGGGTTCGCAGCGGTAGGGGGTGGCGATGTCTGCGTTGATTTGCTCGCCTGACCCGCAGGATAGGATGTCTGGGTTGCCTTGCTGACCTGAGGTAAGGCATGGGCTAATATAGATGGCTGCTCAGCATCATCCGAGGGTGGGTATACGTCGTGTCGCGATTTGAAGGGGGAACTCTCTAGTCTACCGGGTGAACTTTGCATGTCGAATGAAGAGCTAGATGAAGCGAATTCGTCATGAGATTCCTCTCGAAGTTCTCGGGGAAAATCTTCGAGAACGGCTTCATCAAAGAACGAGGTATCGTCTATGTCGGTAGTGCAGGAATCATTGCCTCCTTGGTAAGCAAATTTGACCATTAAGCCCTGGAGGTGGTGGAAGCTTTCATCAGAAAATTGAGCATGCTCTCTTGCTACGCCTTCTCTGCCCTGATCGTCTCCATAGACAGTTGGTGTGGAATAAGCAGACGATAGACTTGACATACCCGCTCGCCCATCAGTGGGTACAGATTCCCAAATCTGGGCAAGTTCTTCTCTATCAGCATAGCGCGCCGAAGTGTCTACATCTGCAGCATTTCGCCGCCACTCCATAGGGACCCATGGTCGACGGCGATTCTGGCCACGTCGGATTGGAATCGAGAAGTGGTCAAATTCTATCGATTCGGTATTGTGCGGTGCAAATAGTTGTGACTCTTGGCCGCTTGATATTAAGGAAGCTAGAGTTGCAGTACGGCTTTTGACCGCCTGAGAGCTGGGTAAAGAACCTTCACTTATTTTTCTGTAGGAAATCTTTTCATTTGCTTCGCGAGCTCCACGCCCTGCTCTTGTAGCGGGTTTTATCTCATGAAAGTCAATTTATTTTACTTCTTGAGGGGGCGAGAGACTGGGCCACATACATTAGCACGGCGTCTAAAGCCTGTTAGCCGCCACATAATAGCGGGTGAAGTCCTTTTTATGCGTCTCTTTATAATAAAGCAAACCTTTGAAGACTGGTCGGTATATGTGAGGATAAAATGAGAGGATGAGAAATTGAGAATGATTCAAAAATAGTAATGTCCCTCTCAACATATTGGGAATTCCTACCGTTATAATACCGTGTGATTATATTGCGGCAATTGATTAGGAGTCTATGTGCCTCCTCCCATCTCCATCCACCTTATGTATTCAGGTCCCAGATTTCACGTGGAACTTCGAATTAGATACATTTTTCACAAAGGGCATACGATGACGATATAGATTTTTGGGCCTGGGAAACCAGGATCAGCATTGCAAGAGAACCCGAGGATGTTAAATATTTCCTTCCTCGGGAGAGACTATTGACAATCTTTCCAAGATTCATGGACAATGTTCAAAATTATACAGTTGGGTATTGGGCGGGATATGGGACTCAACCTCAATAGTCGGCCTTTGTGTCCAATTGTTCGGCGTCAGCGTCCCTGACTAGTGTACTAGGATGCGTGGGTGGCCCGTCGCGTCCCAAACTCTTCAGATCCTCTAGAAGCATGCGCAGATGCGCCTGTCTATTCTGGTTCGATCTCCATGTAACTGCTTGGGAGTAGTAAAGAATATCCCATGCATCGTCGCTTATGTTTTGCAGAAACGTTGGCAGCACCCGTGCCTTTTGGTATGCGCGCCACAGGATGCGACGTACATCGTCGTTGGCACCAACGTAAGCTAGTTCGATGGATTGATTAAAGGATTTGAGTGCGGGAGAGATGTTAAAAGGCGGTGGTAACTTGACGCGCAGACGCTGCAAAGCCTTGAGATGCTCGGGGTTCCGGCGGACAGCGGCCATGCGTTCTTTGAGGGTGACGGTACGGCTTTCGTCCAGTTCGTATGGGTCAGGCGCGGTATTGTGTAGGATAGAGGTAGGATCTGCTCGATTTTGCTCTTGGATGAGCTTCTGAACGTACATGAGCTTCTCCATAAGCTTCGGGTCTTCCATTATCTTGTCAACTTTGGCCTGAAGGCTTGCAGGTATGTTCTCTTCTTCATCTTTTGGCAGCGCTACTTTCGATTTGGTTAGTTTCTTTATTTCAATGGCGAGCTCTTCAGGGTCCATTTCGCGGTCAAGCTGCACGGAATTCTCGTTATCATGCACCGGTGTGGGGTCTTCGTTGAGCACGGAATCCAGCTCGGCTTCTAGTTCCCTGTCGCCGCCCATAGATTTGAGTATGTCGCGCATCTGATAGAGCAGTTGGTCCACATCTTCGATGTCTGTCAGGCTCTGCTCGCTCTCATTGCCCTCGTCGCTAACGAGCTCTGTTGAAACTTTCTGGAATTCGTCCAAATCTTTCTCAAATTTTGGATCTGCGGCACCGCGGGCCAACGCCTCCATCTTCTTCTGCATGATTGGGTCCTGGTCAATCTTAGCCATGGCCTTTGCCAGGATGTCTTGGAAGTCAGGACTATTGAATTCTTCCATCTCAGGCATATTTTCTACTACTTCTCTAAGTTCTGCCTTGGCGCCACTGAAGTCTGGGTCGTCGATCAGGTTTTGGAAAATCTCGTGAGCGCCCATGCGAAGACTGGCATTCAACTCCTGGAGGTCGGGTTCGGCCTCCTTGGTAGCCGCTGTTTCAATAGCTCGGATCTCTTCCTTTGTTTTTATATTATTCTTCATGGCTCTCAGCTCATCAGCCAAGTCGGCAAAATTAGGATTCGAGATAAGGTTGTCGAGGAGTCGCTTGTTAAGCTCTGCAGTGTCGTAATCAGGGTTATTTTGTGACTCTACCATCATGTTGTGCGTCTCTTGATTCCTTTTCCAGTCCTCTGTTGTCTCCAGCCGCTGGACCAGCCGTCTTGGTGTGATTCTGTCGAGATCCTGCTCGTACCAGTTGACAACAGGCAGCTTAGCGGCAGCGAACTCTTTGTCAGTCCACGGCCTATTCTCATCGTCATCATCCTCCATGTCGCGCACGTTGTTAAGTTTTTTTTCTAAAGCAGCAAGTTGCTCTTTGGTGAGCGGTGCCGTCTTGGATGCGCTGTCAGATGTTTGTTTTGCAGCCGCTGCCTTTGTTCGTTTATTACGCATGAACTGCGCGGGGAGAGGCCTTGCAAAGGGACAACGGGACCCATGAGGCCGCGATAGAATCTGAATGAGCGCTCGAGACTGCACATTCGTCTTTAATGGCGTCATTATCGCAGTTGACATATTCGAATTCGTGCTGCTGCGTTGACGCCGTCATCGCGTAAGGAATGCAAACCGTGCAAAAGTCTTGGCACGTCCGTGAACTCCCGAACGAAGATATCACATTCACACCTCACACTGTACCAGGTGAACATGTTCCCGTGACGGACCACATGGCTCATCGAATGAATTTAAATTCTGCCACCCATCCTTGGGACGCGAAATGATGACGGGTAGCAAATCTCCTCATACTAAGACAAGCTGAGACCAGCCCACCGACTCATCGCGTGGTGGAATTTGCTGCATCAATATCGATTCAAGCATATATACTCCGAAAGCAAACACCATTGCCAGATCATCTGTCCCAGACAACCAAATTCATTCGATAGGTAAGTGGTACCTAGAACTCGTTAATGTCTGGATGTATTGCCTTGATGAAGCTCACGCGCCCTTCGCCCTTGCCGATTATATATCTCGGCTTCAGCCACGTCTCATTGATGTCACTCCAGTCCTAAGGCGTCTTGTCAGTCTGAGACACTTAGCCATAGTGCGTGAGGCCAGCTTTCAACTGCTTGGTCACGATTCGGGGGCCAACATTTCCAATATTGACCAAGTCTAAGCGCATTGGTTTCTTTGTGCCGGTATCAAAGTATTTTCAAATTTTCAGGCAAACATTGGAATAAACTGAAATTCAAAAGCTAACGACTGGAATAACGCAAATGCAGCTCCTGAGTCTTCATTTCCGAATGCAGCGCGACATGCATCTAGCTGTCAACTAGTGGACCTCTACATCTTCCTGAATCGTTATGTTGATAAACCGATGACCAAATAATGAAAACCCAGGACAAAACTAGTGAGTACATGGCGAATCTTATGCGCCTAGGTACATCAATTCGTAGTAGGGTCAGGAGCATAGTCGGGCAGAGTGGTTGCATGCACAGTCTGAAACAAGTTCCGGACGAGCCAAAGTAACTGTTACCGCCACTCAAACTAAAAAAGAACTCACATACTCGTCACCGAATGCCTGAGTTCTTTGCTGGTTTCTTGTGCGAAACTGAGTTGGAAATACTTACCATACTGCACTGAAAATCTCCAAAGGAGGCAACAACAAAGATGCAGCACATTTTAGGCTCAAGGTATAGGTAAATCAGCTTATCAGTCCAGAAAAACCAATTAGGCAAGGATTATATCACGATTAGCCTTGTACTTGGGGCCGAGAGGCACGCTGCTGCAATGCTTTCTTATGACTCTGTTCTGAAGTTGATGTTGTTCATCTAGTCCTCAACCAGCAATTTTACGCTGCAGCACTATCAGACTATAGGGGTTTGTTCACAGCCAGAGTGCGTAGAAGTCTGCAGCCACACATGATCCCCCGCCGACCAGTCAAGGTGGTTTCGACAGAATCACATCTCCGCTTATTAGAATATAACAGAATAGATTTAAGCGAATCTGTCCACGATTTTCATTGTAAGGTCATTCGTACCAGAGAAAAGTATAATCATGCCTCATCTCTTCTAGCACACTAGCCTCAGGCGTCGCCGATTTTACCCTCGATCCGGAAGAAGTACCCAAACCACTGCCCTCCGCACCTTCTGAAGAACAGCTTATACTTGGTCTCCTCCACTGGCATCTACATGCCTTTCCCATGAAGTACTTTCAATACAGTGGCGCGAATTGTCGACTTCAGGAATTCATACTCCGAAGCAACAATGAGCGGCTCGTTCTCACAGGGGACTCAGATTTTCGGAATCGACGGACAGAACTGTGGTTGCCGACGCCGTATCTTGAGGGGATTCTCTGTGATGATCAATAGGTTGCCGCTGCAGAACGGGTGTTCTTTCTTACCCTCAGGGTATAACAAGGGACGTAATAGGTGAATAGGAAGCGTTGGTAGGGTTTCCGTTCATCAGGATTAATATGGGTCATTACGATCTTCTCCTGATTCTCGATTCAAAGATGACAACCTTTGGCTTTTTTAATTAATACTAGTTAAGTTCGTGTGATCTGCACTCCTCGAGCATTGCTTTTTCCCTTGCTTATTTACACATTCCAATCTTCAAAATAGGCATATTACGGACCCGTGAGCATTACAATATTATCCCAAAGATTCCTGTTTGTTATAAGAAGCATACTCCTCTTCCTTCACGCTTCATTCTTAACAGAGAGAAACGTTAGATTGAGGTTGCCGCTACGTAGATAACGACCAAGATTCTCCAACACCATGCGAAACGTTTGTACTCATTACGGATCCGCCCTGGCAGGCCGTATACTCATCCAAAAACCCTCCTTTTATCTCCTCGATAATAGTATCGCTCTCAAGTCATTAGAATAGTCACGCTGCAAGCAAATCGCTCCAAAGCAGCGCTAAAACTCCATACCGGAAGCAGATAACCATACCCGCTATATCGCGAATTGACCACGCTCTATTCAGAGCACTTCACCCCAACGCCAAAGCTCCTACATCATTTTCATCCTCGACGTCGCCCCCACCCCTTGGGCCTGCACATGAAACTCGCACCGAGACACCATGCTTTCTCCTCGCGAACCGGCGCTTCGTAGAGCCCAATAGCAGGCGCTGTGATATTAAATTTAGAAATTGTGCCTGTAGTGGACGCACCTGCGAGTGTGACGGGGTCCGGGGTAGTGAGCGTGGCCGAGGGCAGGGTACATTCCGGGGAGCTGATGGAGTGAGAGGTGCATGCGTCGTAGCAGCTACTTTCGGTCAGCCACGGAATATGACGGTTGCTGTTTATGATATCGGTGGTATGGGAATGGGGACTCACTCTCCATATTTGCGAGAGACACCACCGCATACGGCTAGACAGTCGACGCAGATGAACAGCGGGGTGCAAGAAGATGTCGCGTTGGGCCATATCGGGGTCGCACTCAGATTGTATGACATAGGGCCGCTTGTTATCATAGATTCGGGAGATGCCGTCACAGTTCCGTGTCCCTCGAGGCCATCGACCCAGGTGGAGTGCTCGGTAGCGGAAGTGGGCGTCGGTGTGCACGTGGGCATCACGAATGTGGGGATTGCCGAGATTCCGGTGGCACATTCTATCCACTCTCTGATGTACAGTCAGTTTCTAGGTCGGTATGTTTGTCCGGGGAAGGGTGCAAGACGGACCCGCCGTAGGTCTCGCCGCAGGAGTTAGTGCCGACGAAAGACTTGGATTTGCCGCAGTCTCGCCTCACCGGCCCGGCTAGGATGACGCCGACCCACGGAAATAGAAGGAGAATCTGGGCTTTCATTATTTTGGACGCCAAGGTGCTAGGAATGAGGCCCTCGGATTGGCTCTCTATGATGAGTGGGTCACGGAGTAGGGTACTGTTGTCTTTTGCGGGAAAGCCCAAGATCAGAAAGCAAGCAAAAAAAAACTCAGTAAGCGAAGACAAAGCAAGTATTCATTTGCTGTTTGTCTGAGATAGCCAGTCTTGATGAAGTGGCTGGTCAGCATGGCTTAAATACCTAATGCCTCCTCCTGCTCGAAATCGCCACTACGCTGACCATCGGTCATGCATTTCTCAGCACGACGTCATTATCACGATTGCCTGCTGCGGATATCACGCCGTATGGAGTGTATTATGCAAGTTATGAGACTTGTTCATCGGTTGGGCTGAGCCTACACACCGAATCACTGACATTATCGTATGTTGCACCGATGCTATAGCAGTAGCGATCTCTATTTTGAGTCGTGTAATCTCGTGGAGCATGCAGTGCCAGTGGAATTTTGTGTGGCAGAGCAGCTGAAATGTGTCATTGCAAATCCTGCTGATCTGTAGTGTCCATTCTAGGTTGTACAGACGAATGGCTATGTCCAGGCCAACAATCGTAGTGGTCTTTCCTCAGGGAATTTGGACCCCTATGTCTGGTGTTACGGTATTTCCATCCCAGCCAATGGTCAAGACAACAATAATGACATGAAGTGAGCGCAAGCGAGAATGAGGAGCATTCCTTAACATGTGGTTGTGGCGTATGATGAGACAACCGTATCTGCAACCGGACAAGGTATCTGCGACGTTGCATGAGACCTGCAGCTACCAGCTGATATATATCTAATAGTACGATAGTACATATGTAAATAAGATTTTACTGGTCGTCCGAGTATTGTGGAGCAAGATAGGACAACGGAAAAGGCTCATGTTGTTATTTCATTGTGATATTGTACATTTCACTGGGTGTTTTTCGTATCTCCGGTTACCTCCTCTTGCGAAGGATTACGGCCTTCGGGTCTTTTGTACCAGGTCTCGTCAGTGTAGTCCTTGCCTGGTCCCGTCACCCGGTGATAGATGCAGAATGTCTCCAAACTAGCCCCTCTGAACTTGAATTCGTATTCTGTGTGGTACGTATCTGGTCCACAAAACTGATGCGAACTATTTGCTTTCCATCCATGCCGGGGCTCCTCTGGGACATAAAACGTCCATAGACCTGAGTGCGCGTTGGAGGCGTCTTTGCAACCAGCGAAGGTTGTGATGACTTTGTCGCTACCTTCGTAATAGGCACAGCCCCATCTATGTAGATTAGGGTACGAATGGCCATTATCTATTATAGGAGCAGTCTCTTCGGTGTATAGATGCTCAGCAGTAGCCGCTGAATCCAGGGGAACACGAGGAAGAATCTGCGCGATGCCAACGTACTTGCGACTGGGCAAAGTAGCGTTGTGAGACACGATGTTGCGATAAAGTCTCCATGTGCCTTGCATCCCGCGAAATACTGCTGCTGGAACAAACCTTGTGCCGTTTCTGGATTCATGCATTAAATCTGACACTTCATCGCTGACAACCATGGCATCGGTGCCAGTGCTTCCGCTTTGATAACGTGCTGGGAAGACTGGTCCTTTTTTCCTGCAGAATAAAGAGTCGTCACGGGTAAGCCCTGCCTCTCGAGCAAACTCTTCCATGAATCCGACATAATCCGACATCCAGAATTGCGGGACCTGTAGGGAGTTTGCGCTATTCAGTGCTTCCCGTATTTCCCTAGCTGCGGTGCTCCAGACAATACGATGCCCAGAAATATCTGCGACAATTCCCGGCGAGGTCGGCTCGTGCGCCCACAGGCCCAGGATGTAACGGGCTTGCATTTCCATGACACCCCAGAATGGGCCCTCGTAGAACCCTACCGCTGCCAGGGTAGGTAAGCCAATTGTCGAGCCTTGTGTGAAAAGAAACGGTATGCGAGGGCAGCGGATATCGTGCTCAAGTTTATCTTTGACGTCTGTGTCTAGATAGTCAAGGCCGACTCTGTAGCCTGTCGCTTCGATGATTCCTACCACATCGCGAATAGCAGTGGTTGCCTTGGTACTGTTAGTAATGCTATGTCACGATACAATTTTAGTGATCCTACTGTCGGCTCCTTGGCTTGCGCATGATACCACGGATCATACTGCTTCAACAATATGTCGAAGATCGGCTCATCTTTGTGTTGCTCAACCTGGTCAACCCAACCTCTCACAGGAACGATGAAACCGCTTCTAACAAACTCTGCGTACGTATCGGTGATGCCTGTGTAGCCTGGATACTTGGTTTGACCTCCTTTATAGACCAGCTCGGGATGGCCGAGATCACTCTGGTCCCCGCCGAGGAGCGCTCGTAGGAATTCGTGCCCCTTGCGTGCTTTTTCAGGTGAAACCGTAGTGGTGGCAGCTGTGATTTCATCATCTCCGCGACGAGAGAGGTTGTATAGAATGAGATCGAGTGGTAGAAATTCGGGAGCAGGGTCGCTTTGCTCAACATGTGAGTGGCCTGGAAAATGCGGGAGATAGCGCGGAAGTAAGTACAGCGGGCGATTCACCACGTGATAAATCTTGCTACTTGCATGGGCAGCCTTCAATGTGTCTGATTTTGCGATTGCATTTGAGATCTGAAATGCTGCATTCGCAGCCGCCTCAGCACCGCTGATACCGCCTCCGATCACAGCAATCTTGCCAGGCTCTTTAGTCAGCGAAGACAGAGTGCGGAAACGAGAAGTGTGCTGAATATTGGTCATACTTTTTCCTGGAGAGGGATCAAAGGACCGTCCAGGCTTGTCAAAGAATCCGCTAGCGATGATGAGATAGTCAAAGTTGGACCTGTACGTTTGACCTGAGATCGTGTCTTGAGTCGTGATTTCCCAGGATCCGACATTCTTGTCTAGCTTTGCCTTGACGACTCTCTTATTGAGCTTCAATACAGAGTCAAGTCCGAATCTGGCGCTGTAGGTTTCGAGATAGGTTCCTACCTGGTGGGCTTGAGGAAATAATGGTGCTTTGTAGGACGAGGCCGGGTCGGACGGAAAAACCGATGACCACGAGAGATCTGAAAAAGCGACTGTGTACCTGCTTAGATTCGTTTTCATGTCTGGGCATCCGCCCTTAGCTATTTCATCGGCTCGTCTGCAAGTGGCAATCTACCTGGAGCGCATTTGTCGCCGAACTCGCCCAGTCGCCCCCGCCACATGCCCCCAACACGGTCGGCGGCTTCGAAAACAGTTACGGAGAAGCCCTCGTGCTGGCCAAAGACTTTGGCGGCGACCAAGCCAGCTGGTCCCGCACCTACAACACAAACTTTCCTCGGCTGGATGTTGGTCATTTTCGCCGTGGCTGGCTGATGGGTAGCTGGTGGTCAGGCACTGTGGCCAGAAAGACGGCGAAAGACCGCTTGCTCGAGTGATTGAGAAGGGAAGTGCAGCTTGTGGAGTGGACGAGAATTCCAACATGCAAGTGAGGGCCACACGATGCTGCGGCCACAAGCGATGACGCTAGTCGAAGCGCCCTCGGTGATTCGGTGGTTTGGCCAATCAAACATCACGCACAATCAAGATGCTGACGGCAACCATAGAAGCCATCTATTCTCTGAGCACACCTGAATTGATCAAAGTCCCCTTGACAGTATCGAACTGGGCTTTACCATACTGGCACGAACCAATTAGCAGGTTGTGATGACCTTATGAAAGGGGTGGTGTACAGAGATGAGGTATCGAATGTGGCCCTAATCATCGCATTAGTGCCGGGGCCTGGCAACGTTCCAAGTCCGGGATGCATACAAGATCAGTCACTTGTTTGTGTTGTTCAAACTCCGATCTGGCGAATCGTCTCATGTCTCTTCTCGTCCCCTCGTCCGGAATGTTTGAAGTACTGCGGACAATCTCTTTCCACAAGGCTAGTACACGTTGTCGCTGGATGAACTAGAAGCATTCAGCGCAGTTTCAGGCGTAGTCTAGTGATACGGAAACGTACATGATCGAGACCAACAGGGGCTTTTCCTCGTGCTCGCAGCCGGGAAGGCTGATTGCTGGCTATCGTCGCATATCGCCGCAGCATTCCCTCTGCACAGTGGTGCCAAGCAGGTGACAATGAAGGTCTTGGGACCGCAAACAAATAGCCCGATACAGGTTGCTCAATGGCGGATGGAATGAAGGAGGTGTCTTGGTGCAACGCAAGCTGACGTAGAGAAGATGAGCAAGCGCTAGGCCGTGAACGCTCTAGGCCCGTTCGGGATTCCGCGACGCGTCTGGCCACGTGCTCTTGTGCAAGACTTCAAAAGTTCGCCCAGCACGTGCACACAGTAACAACAGGGTGCCTGACGTATTGATGAGATGAAGACTTGTAGCCGGGTGCGTTTTTAACCCGGAACCTAGCCATGAAAGAGCACGAGAAACCTCTGGTTTTCCACCCAAATCCTCCCAAAATGAGTGGCATACGGCACGCAAACTGCCGCGCTGTCCGGATCAGAGAACTTTTCGACAAGGATGCGTCGGCCTGGTCTGTATGCAAGACATCATCCAAATCGCCTGTTGTAAGGTTCGAGTTGGTAGAATCAGGCATGGAACTCACCAAAGAAGATCTTGAATCGTGCATCAATATGGTTGAAGCGACCTCGGGGAAGGACTACCGCGCTTCGAGCATTGGCTGGCATCGGAGCGCCAAAATGGAAGAGATGATGGACTTGGAGATGATTTATCTACTTCTTCGCGAAGACCCCAAGCCCTCGGTCACTCAACAATACACGCCGAACCCCGTATCGCCTCCCTGTGCCCAGAGCAGCCGTATCCTTGGATTTCTATCCTTCATGCTTACCAACGACGACCCTCCTCACCAAGACCGCGAGGTCGTTTATATCTACGAGATACACCTCGACGAAAGCCTGCGCCGCCGGGGACTGGGGTCAGCGCTTATCAGGTTCGCCGAGAACGCTGCACACTGCTGTGGCATCACCAAGACCATGTTGACTGTCTTCTCGGCTAACGCGGGCGCGAGGGCACTGTATGAGCGGTTGGGCTATGGCAAGGACGCGTGCTCGCCAAGGGACAAGGTCATGCGGCGCAAGGTTGTCAAGGCTGACTATATGATCATGAGTAAAGAACTGGGTGGTTTTGTAGCGTAGTACGGCTGCCCACCACGGACGGAGTTGACGATGAAGGACCCTGGCCTGGTGCCCCTGACGCATCAGGTCTCTGGTCCGGTCACGTGAGCACGCAGAATGCGGTGCCGGCCTTTCTTCGTCCATTGTGAATGGCATGACAGCGGCCTTGGTCCTTTTCCAGGTTGCAACGCAATTCTAACTGTCAAGTCTACGTTATTTTTTGATCACATCGTCTGCAATGGAGACGTCCAAGATGCACGTGAAAGCGCAATCCGAAGATGACGGCACTGGCTGGACCGGACCCTGTCGCTAGCGAGGTCGCGTCCATACCCATACCAGAACGCGTCGTCCATACTTCTCCGTCCCATCCGTACCGAAATCTCCCTGCCGCCCGGTTCGAACTGGTAGGACACGAGATCCTATTCACGCACCGCTTCCCTACCTCCTTCAGACCTTCTCAATATGGAGGCAGACGCGATTCCGCCATCATCCCCTCCGCCTCACGCGAGCACGAGCCGCCTAGACGATTCACCATTCTTCGAATCCCACTCCCGCGCCTACTCGATGAAATCAAGCTCCCCACCGCCGCTGTTCTCCAGTGATGATTCGCAGGAATCGGTAGACATATCCAATTACCAATCGCCGCGCATCTTCAAAAACAAGCGCAAGGGCGCCTGGTGGGACGGCAACGAATCAGCGCAGTACACCCCCGAACCCAAGAAGACCAAAATGACGCGCAATTTCGACTCCGGCGTTTACATGATGAGTGATGCCACCGACAGTTCGGAAGATCCACTTCCCCAACACAAATCACCATTTCCACTTGGTTTGGACGACTCGGAGTCACCAGTACTGGATCCAAGAACAGCCGCCTTCAACGAGAGGATACGACTGGGTCTGGACAACAATCACGAAACCTACGATTTCCAGGGCCTTGGTCTCGAGGACGAGAATATCAAAGATGTCGGCCGAATAGCCTCGGTGATCAAGGCTGTGCCAGACCCCGGTGACCAGCTCCCAGAAGAGGGCCAGTTTCGCTCCATGGAACCTGAGATCTACGTCGACTTCACTAAGAACCATCTGCACCGTCTTACGCCTAAGATTTTCGACATACAATACCTAACCACACTCAACTTACGAAGTAATGCGATTGTGGAACTTCCCCAGGAAGTCGCCCGACTCAGGAACCTGCGGATCTTGAACGTATCACTGAATAAGCTGGAGAGTCTTCCTTTTGAGTTACTTAGTCTTTTTGAGCCATATGGCTCCTTGATACGACTGCACACAATGGGCAATCCATTGCTGGAGCCAATGTCTTCTGCTCGATTTGCGAACGACGCACGTGTGGATCCTCTTCATGCTTTGGTGTTGGCCAGGGATGATCTGCCTATTGACTACCAGCGAGACGAGGCAAGTTATCATTTGCCAAATCTCTACAGAGATCTTGCCACATCACCAGACCGTGAGAGGGATGTCTGGCGCATACGCTATTTTGAATCCTGGGAAAATTCTTTCCGAGCCGGCAACGATACGCATGAGGATGTGGAAGGAGAAGACATGGGCTTCTACGAGCATCATCCTTCTCTACGTCTCAGAGACGTTTCGCACAGAGTCCCCAGGTTTATTGCGAGGACGTCGGTCTCATACTTTGATCAGGCCGGATGTCTTATCGAAAACTCGCCAGCGCTACCCACTGCCGGTCAACCATACTCCGTCATTGTTGAAACGAATCACGGCGCCTACGGTGTCCCCTTTTCGTGGTTCAAGCCTTGGTCAAGGCCAACTGTCCCATCGCTCGTCACAATGTCCCTCCAAAGTGCACTGAGGTCACGACATTTCGATGATCGCAGTATCGAATATATTCGAAATCTGCTAACAAATCCTACTGAAGCGATCCCACGTTCCATCGACGCAGTATTCACCCAAGCAATCGCAAATGACACAGGTGGCTGGGGGGAATTTCGCAAATGCCACGTGTGTAAGAAAGATCTCATTGTGTCTCGAGCGCAGTGGGTGGAGTTTTGGGCTGTGGGCCCAAGCACGATTGTCCCCCTCAAAGTCAAGGTCTGCTCGTGGGGTTGTGTGCCGGTGAAAGTCGCGAACAGGCCGGAGAAGGAGTTGGTTTGGTGAGTTCTTGGGCTGATCTCTCTCATGATCGTAGTGTACAGCAAAGTAAGTAAAACCGATTGCCCTGCATAATCACGAACTATCGATGTATCACTGCCGATTTGCCGATGAGCTGTATGCCAAGTGACTAGATAATTCTTGAACACAGCATGATTGCTTACACTACAACTACACATAAACTTCTGGTGACAGTAATTCCAAGGCTTCCAGCGCACTCGCATCCTGACAATACTAATCCAACGGCAAATCCAGTCACCAGCGAGATCGCGATAAACTACCCCTTTGCTATACCTTCTTCCCCTCTAACCCTAGCATCATAGTACAGGTGGCTCCCCTTTTGGCAGACGAAAATCGAGCATGATGGCCCCTCGGTATTGACCTTGGATGTGGACCGTATCAGGGGATTATCCTGTTCGATATGCTTGGCCCAGGCGTCGATTACTCTCGTGGAAGCTCTATTCCTTTACCTCTTTGTAGATTACTCGATCAAGTTTGCACTCCTAGAGAAATGTATTAGGTTCTCGGGAGATTCGATAGCACTGAAGTATGGGAAAGGATATCTTACCGTGCCCCTCATGAAGTGGTGCTTGCAATTGTCGTCCTGAAATTCCATCATCGGCTCCAGATCCTCAGTAACCGTAAGAGAGTTCCCGAGCTTGTCTGTGTGGACCTTCAAAGTTTTGTTGTCCAAATGGAAATCATAATTCGTGTTATCGCAGTGATCCTGGCCGTCTGTAAGGAACCTATAGGCCTTGCATGTCGTCTCATCGTGCCCCCACTTGAGCCTCATCTCGACAGATGTAATGACTCTTATGGGCCAGCCATGCTTCTTGACGCGGATCTCGGAGATTTTGACTTCAGTAAGGTCGGAATGGTCGGATGAATGAGATGAGATGGAGCTCGGGATTGAGGATGGGGTCGGGGTCGGGGCAGCGAGCACCGCACCGAACAGGATGGCGAGGGTGATGAACTGCATGTTGATGATAAGTTTGGAGTGGGAAGCGTGTGGTTGAGTAGCAATGAGCGCAGGGTATTTATATGTTAAACAGCGTAGCAATACAGACCCTACGAACTCAGTACCTAGACAGCACCTTTCCCGGATGGCATATTTGATAGCGCTAAAAGTGAGAGGGGAGTGCACCTACCGTACCCTCCTGGAAGTATTGTCCCTGGTTGCCGAGATCGGGCCTATACAGGGATTCTTGAGAATCGCGACTATACTTAGTTATGTAGAATACAGTACTGTAATATAGTGAATTATTAATCTTAAATACTAGGTACAATAGCGTCCTAGGCCTCCCGCACCTGCTGTTAAAGGTTATTATTGCTATAATTATATGTACCTACCCTAATACTCAGGGATAAGGGTAAATTTATTTACTAGCAGGATTATAAGAATATAATTTCTTATAAAAATTACTATAGGATAGAACATAATCTGGAATCTACGATATAATACAAGCCTACATAGCCCTGTGCGCAGACCGCGTTACATACCAATTTCCGAGCGACTAGGGACATTACTTCTGGCATAGACCGCAGTACAAAATTTAAAGTAGTACTATATCTATTGCTTATAGAGAGTTCCGACAGTTTTCCCGAGTAGAGGACCTGCGCTATAAACAATGCCTTTGAAACATCGGCGACCCCGAGGATACATTCTCAGAAACCGCCAAGAAAGATAGGGGCCGGTCATACCAAGCGTAAGTACCTAGCCATCGGGCCGCAGAAACATCAACAAGAAGTTCTGCATATTTGAATGAGCACTGCGTGATGTTATAACCACAAAACGCATGGCTTGTATGGGAAGCTCATATTATTCCGTTGCGGTACGGCGACTTGTACGCCAGTCGGCCGAAATAACGGCCAAACAACCAGGTATATTTGGATTTTGTGAAACAAACACAAAATCTACAAGACTCTGTTGTCATGTCTGACCGTGAAAGCGTTTGCTCCATGCCATTGGACATTTAAATTGCTAGGCCTTGCGGTCAAAAGCCCCCCAATTAGGGTTCTTTGATTTGCGATCTCCAACCGTCTTTTGGATCATGACCTTATTCGATTTGCACACCTAGAGAATCTTGTCAGCCTCCCGATAGCACATATGACCGTCTAGTTGTTGGAACGTACCTTGCGCCATTGCCATCTTGTTTTTTGACAGTCCGACTCCTTTATCCTGAAGTCTAAGAAAATTCCAATCTCGTTGAACCCTTCCCTCAGGTAGAGTTTCGCAGTAGGAGTTCCATCATTAAATATTCTTTCCATGTTGAATCTGAATTTTATCTGTTTCTCGGCAGAGACGCATGTATCTTTACGGGTCGTTGGACCTCTTGTAGGCCTGTAGCACGTGCAGGACCCCGCATGGCCGTCCCAACTGATGTCGATAGAGATAGAAGTAGGCTCCCAACGGAATGGGCTGTTGCCCCTGCTGATGGTGGTGATAACATCCTTAATAACTCGAATATTGGATATCCTGACTTCCTCCGGTTCAGGGTCTTCCGGAAGAAAAAGCTCGTTAATGCGGTTCGAGCTGCCGATGGCCTTGGGGGCTGCGACAGCAGAAAGAGCCGAGGCAGTAAGCATGGCGCTGAGAGCGGCGAAGGAAATATATCGCATTCTTTCCCTGGGCTGTAGTCTAGCCAACAGAGTCGGTTTTGATGTACAGAATACGAGGACGATCTGCTAGGTATGTACGTATGAGGTATTTAGCTACCTGTCAGCAGTTTGTGCGACAAATGTTACTTAAGGAATGCCATGGCTCTGTAAAGGGAAACCTACCCGATTGTGGGGTAAAAAACTATTTATTAGAAGTGTTAGGTTAGCTAAGAGTACCCGAATATCCCAAACAACAGTAATGTTAGACGTTAATTAGATGGCACTACGTCGTGCATACCAAGAGCCGATGATTTGCCCAAAGGTAAGCCAAGTACGGTCGGTCCTTAAATCTCGATTATCTTTACTTCTAGGTTTGCTCAATGGAAAAAATAGCTAAATGATTACTCTATTGATCGTTACATGTCTGCAAAACGACTTGTTCTTGCCCAGAGGCCACTGGCCTTACATCGCCTGCCATTACAACACAATTCTTTCGATATCCAATTAAGACTTTTTAAACCGACCTATTCACCCTATGCTATCTCCCACAGGCATATTTTAGGCATTACATATCAAGGTCAGCGGCCCTCCATTTTGGATTTTTTGATGAGCGGCCAGTTGGTTTGATGATAATGTCGTAAGAGATACACAACTAAAAACGGATCAGTTAGTTTCTGGGGGAGAATGAGTCGTTCGAGGCTTGTTAGCATACCTTGGCTCTTAAACCTTTCTTTGAGCAGCTTCTCTCATTCACCCTCAAGTCTACATTAATCGGAATCTTCTCCCCACCTTCCTTCTTGACGATCGTAACTTTTGGGTCTCTTCCATTTAGCGAGTTTTCCATGTGCATCTCAAACTGTGGGTCGTTGCATGTGTCATTGCGGGCCTTTTCAGGCTTGAAGCACGTACAGGATGCCGGAGTGCCGTCCCATTTGATATCAACGGTGACAGAGGCAGGATGCCAGTGAAGTATACTCTTGGTACTCAGGGTCTTCTTGACGCGAATGTTGAAGATCCTGACTTCCTCCGGGACCGGTTCGAGAGGATTGGCAAACTGATTTGAGCTGGTAGAGATCTGTACAGCGGCAGGGGCTGGAACAGCGCAAGCAACGCTAGCGAGGGCGGCCAGGGTAAGAAATCGCATCTCGATGGAGATTTGTAGCTAATGCTGAGATGATTGACTTGGCCAGCATTTAACGACCAGAGAGTATTTAAATATCTACAACCAAAGGAAACTTCACCGTGCTTCGACAATCCTGGTGGCAAAGGCTAATGAGAAAGATTTTGTCTCGACATTATTCAGTGTGAATGAATCAAGTAGCCTCATACGACGGCTTTCAGTGCACACGGTATGGTTGACAGAACACGGCGTGGTTGTGGCGAGCCTACGGTATGCCAATATTTACCCTACCATGGTAGAGTAGCATTTGATCTGAGCTCCCCGGCCCTCTGCCGAGTTTCTTTTGTCAAAATCTACCTCCGCTAGGCATTGCAGCCAATTATCCTGAAAATTCTTTTTGACGCATCCCTGCAATACTGCGCAGTGGGTCCTTGGCCTTGGGCGATGTTTCAGGTTGCGAGTAAAAATAAAACATCTGTAAAATAACGCAGGTCCACGGATTGAGCATCATCTAGGAAATGTTCACAAGTGCAAGTGAGATTTTCCCTGTGCATTTGGGTCATGAATCGCCAATTATGTAGGTATACCTAAACCTATCGGAATTCGATTGTACACATGCAGTGCCAAATTTAACCCTTCCCTCTATGAACATTACAAACTGGTCTTAATTTCAAAATCAGATGATATCCTCCGGTTGTTCCTCTAGGTATGAATGCTCAGCTATCCTGGAAATGATGCTTATCAGTGGGTAGGTGTCACCACCCAGTATTCCGGTGTGCACCACTGGAACATGACCTTAGTCTGAAATAGGGTTCACAATAAGCTGTGTTTGGGGATACGTACCATGTTTGGACCGTCATGGCATTCAATGCGGCCCATATCTACAAAAGCTACCTCCTCACGGTTGTCTATTTTATGGGAGACGTAGAATCGTGCCTTCTTATCATGTTGCCATAAAGCTCTGTCCTCCATGTGAAAGTTGTAGGTCTTGTCATCGCAGTGCTGTTTCGATCCAGGTTGATGAACGCAATAGGTTGTATAGCCGTCCCATTCGAGCTTGATGGATGCGTACGAAAGGATCCCCATAGCCGCCCTCAGAGTGATGTCAGAAACCCTGATATTTTGCCATCGCGGTGCAAGTGTCTTTGCGTTGTCCTGTGGAGCAGGAGCGCCAAGAGCTGCGCCAACGAGCATAGACGCAATAGTGATATACTGCATAATGAAAGTGAATGCAGTGGGTATGACAAGGCAGAGGGCGTGGCGGGGAGAGAGGTGTGCTATATACACAAACCCGGGGAAATCCATCGGACATGCGTTATTATTATGTACCTAATCCCAAAGGACCATCCCTGATAGTTTGGGGACGTGGGCACGGCCGCTTCTTGTAGAATTCGCGAATCTGGTCTTTTACCATCATCGGTCAGTTAATTACAAATCTGGTACAGCCTTTTAATTTTCACAGTAGGCAGTTTACAGTTTTCTCGGATTTTCCAAGGCAGCTTGCGTCGTGGTCTCCACCTGGATATCTGCTTAATCCATAACGATCGCGCGTGTGGCAAATGCGATATGATCGATTTGTATATTCGATACAATCAACTAGACTTACCTAACCATGGCAGGCTAGCCCCGTCCTAAACTCGGGCCCACCAAATCCTTCACCAAAACGTGATTCGCCTGTCCGTGCGTTCCAGGGGTCTTAAACTTCCCTCTGGCCAGGATGGCAAGGGATTTTTTTTGGTGGGTAGAAAACAGCAGAAGATGTTTCTTGAAAATGTGTAAATCTGGAGGGACTAGATTTGCCCCATGCAAATAATCCCATGTCCAAATCTCTTTTTTGCAGTCAGGCTTAACGCGCGCTGGTATGTAATCAGGAGCGTCAGATTCCAGGAGTCTTAGTAATTCAGGGTGTGCGGGCGTGAATTTTGGGCATATCGTAGTTACTTCAGAGGCTTTAGCACTCTGATAAGGCATTTTCTATTCATATGTTGAGCAAAAGTTGAATAGCTTCTAGTCCTTCGTCAAAGAGAGTCCTGTCAGAAGTATCAATGAAAGTCTGTGGGAATATAATTCTTTATCCAAGCTATCGGGTATACATTGCGGTCTATTCGGTAGATTTTCCCGATAAAAATCCGAAGTTAAAAGGTGCGCAGTTCAGATGGTAGATTTGACGGTCGGTGGAGGAATAGGACAGGTAAGAGAATGCTGGGTCAGCTAGATAGCGTCGCCGGTGGAAGTCGCTACCCCTAGAGGTTTTTGACTTCAAGATAATGCATAAAAGCTTCGATCTGCTTGCATTTCTAGGCCCAGCTTTAGTTTGGGAACTCTTTGTTAGAGTTTCAATGAAAGGGAGCTAAGTACCTTTAATTCTGGCTGTATGTCAACACAAGTGACCCGAGGAATACGCATACTGGCGTCAGCCTCGAATCGTTTTTCCTTGTTCTCATAGTAAATGTCCAGAAATCTCTGGCCCCCAGCATCATGAAATTTAACTTCCCACTCTTTGACTCTGCAGTCAATTCTGGTCGAGTGGTGAGGGTCCCTTGGTACCTCAAGCTGCCTACATTGCCTTTTTTCTTTATCTAACTGCAGATCTAGTTTCATTTCTTGGATTCGGCCTTCCTGGTCTTCGCGAAATTCCAGGTTGGATATGAAAACTTGGACATTTTTGGGGGTACGCTTCGATATATTGTGGTTCGAGACAGCGATCTTCGGGATGCGGCTATTTCCGCGATATACAGGGTTAGAAGTTTGGGAGGGCGTTTGACCGCCCGGAAGATCCCGGGGAGTTAGAGCGCGTGGCTCATCGGAGCGATAGGGGGGGGGATGACGGTCTTTATAATAGCCGGGAAGTCTCTCTGGATATACATATCGAAGAAAGTAATTCCTAGCTAATGATGGGGTTTGCCGGCAGAACTAGATAGAATCTTAGATTAAGTTTGAACTTGTACAAGGAGTATGTTATTAATTACCTCTGTGTTTCTAGGCACTCGTTGTCTTTGAAATTCCTTTACAACCTGACAATCCATATGCGGCAGGTTAGTCGTAACAGCAAAGATATCTTCGCCTATCCTATGATAAATGCTCATTCTCTGAAAGAGACGGCGGAAATCGCTAAATTGCGAAAAAAATATTTGAAAGGGCCCGACACAGGTTGCATCCATAACAACCGTACCGTACCGATTTCTTTTTCGAGTTTCTCCCACGCAGGTTCCGGTTGTATTACCTGCTTGTAGCTCCACTTTAATATAAACATAGATTGGCGAGTAACTAGAAAAGATTTGTGATAATGTTATCGGAGGCTTTAATAATTCCAGGCTGCGGATTGTGACTACTGGTATAGTAGTAGTAACCCGGGCGATTGGAGGGTGTGGCTGGTTGGGAATAGATTCTGAATGTAGCTCTGCAATATCGTGGGCGGTATCCGAAACAGCGTCGCGACCTGGGTCAGGATTGAGACGTCCCGAGGCAGCCAGGACGGCGCCCAGGAGTGCTGGAATAAAAGTAACAAAATGCATTTCGATGGCCGCAAGGTCAGGGCAGTGCTAAAGGAATTGGTAAACAGATTGTGATAGGCGGAAGCAAGAGAGAATCAAGGATGCATTATATACTTGCCGACCCGTCAACTGGCACAGCATGGCCCACTAAGGATAGGTATATTTTTAGTTTACTTGTTTGTAAGTGTCAGGCCACGGGAGCCTGAGAGCCATGTGAGCTAAGACCGGCCCAGAGTGGCCCTTGTTCGAGCATAGATACTATTCAATCTAACGATCTTCTAACTTGGTGGAAGATTGCTAACCTTTTGGTCTTGCTGGCGCTGTGGGGATTAACACGTCGCTTGACAGTAAGATGGTTTGGTATACGTTTAAAACAAAAAAATCGTTATCCCCACTTGCCTTGTACTAATAGCTTATTTATAGTATACACATAGTACTTGGACCTGATAGTTACGTCAAAGTATGCTATTACAGCCAATTAGACCTTAGAGATAGACATTGTTGACTGCATTCTACATGGAAGATTCCTAAGGCTGCCCACTCAAAGTATGTAAGGTTTTTATAATTGTAGTTTCTGCAAAGAACCTGCTGCGCGATTATTACCTGTGCATGCTTGACCCGGTAGATCTCTTGTTAGCAAGAAACGCTTGGCTCTACATACTGTCTAGGTAAAGTGGACACCCTACGAGTCGTCAACAACGGCGTGCTGTGAATTGTGGTCAGTGCTGTGTTTCAACTCGCAGCCAGTTTTGCTAGTTAACATGGTACACCTGTACTTGGTACTGCGCGGGGTTGAATAATTTTCTGGCGATTGCCTAGACTCTACCAGCCAGGCGGGAGCTCGGATAACAATACCGATCTTTGTAATGCCTTAAGCACGATGCATAGCTACGCTGCACACTAATATAAACAAACAGTGGTGCAAATTGGCACATGCTCTTGTGCACCAGGTGGACAGTTATGGACTTTTTTTCTTTCTCGTAATTTTCTTCTTTGCGCGGCTAGCTGTTTGTTCGCCATGGGTCTTCCGAGCTCAAGCTCTCCCCCAACCCTCAAAATGTATCTTTGGCGTTGGCGAGCCCGATCGATTATCTGTTCACATGTCTCCCGTCACTGTAGTTCTTCATCCTGTATTCATCGTCGACGTTGGCAGTTCGTTCGACTTGGGGGGCAGATACGGTCGTGAATTCATCCTGAGCTGGGCTGCCGCGATGAGTGTACACAGCCCGCCACAAAGACCCGACAACAGAATTGAGGGGCAATGAAGGGACATCGGTTTCCATAATGGCCATAAGCGTTTTAGTAAGTGTCACTCGCGTAGCACTCTGATCAATGCCATGGCCAACGGCTTAATAACGCAGAAACCGAGTCTTACACAAGTTGTAGATTGAGTATAAGGCGGGAGCGTCTCTAGTAGACGGTGCACTAGGTACTATATATATACACTAGTGAGGGCGGAGCCAAGATACTAGGCCTAATCCAGGTTAGAAAGCTTGCTGTCAGGCGGACTGCAGTTTGGCTAGTTTGCGCAGGGCCTGAGTCTGAGTGCAGATCTAAATCGCGAACTTAGCTATGCCTTAGAAGAGGGAGCAATGACCAAGAGGGCGCTGTTACCTTTGCTGATAGGTATTCATTCTCTGGAGAAACGCATTTGTAATTCGTAGCAGCAGGAAACTCCATTGTCTGCTCGTACCGGCCACCCAGCATTTTGTCATGAAACTCGAGGTGTATCTTACGATAGACACCCTGTTTGCTTAACCCTGTGAACCGAATCTTAAAGCTTTTATTGTTGCAAGATCCTTCCAGCGTGCTCTTTCGTTCCATACTTTGTACCTGGCACTCTGTTCTTACGGTGCCCGCTTGCGCTACAAGCCAAATTTTATTCTGGTAGTTCAAGGGCTCCGGCCACATCCAGAATTCTAGGCTGGAAATCTGAAATTCGATAGATTCAGGAGCCTTGGGAGCGGGGCGAGATTGAGCAGCTCGAGGGCGTGGCTGGTTAGGCGCGGATTCGGGATGCAGCTCTGCAATATTATATGCAGAATCCGGGACAGCGTTGTGACCTGTGGCAGGTCCGGGACGTGCTCGGGCAGCTAGGGCAGCGCCAAGGATCGCTGAAAGGATAGTAAAAAAATGCATTCTACCGAATGGCCGCACGAACTTGGTTACCACTAGAAAGTGGGAGTCTAGTATACATTATATATTTTCGGACCCTTCTACAGACAGCGCTGTTACAGATCCGCCAAGATCTATATTCTTATAATAGATGCCTATATGCTTGGCTGCAATGAAATCCGGGTTTCCCCCAATGGTGTCCGACGACTAGTCTCCCTATTGTCAGACCATAGTATCAATCCCCACTCTGGCTGCTTGGCCAAAAAGCTAGAAATTATCTAATAAGTGCTGGATTGAACAGCATCTATGCTCTGCGTGAGCCACTTCGTGGTCTTATTTCACCCCTGCTAAGCACTCTGGCCCTTGTCGTGCCTTTGCCTGATGCCTATACCTAGTACACGCGAAGTTTTGGCCTAATTATAAACAACTTTGCGGGTCTTGGCTACATCCAACTCTCTATGCCTTAGCTCCACAGTATAAGCCGGCGTTTAATCAGAAATAAATGTCGTTATAGCAAGACAGTTCTTTTATTTTACGACTGATGGCCTGGTTAGATCGACAGAAGGGGTGGGGCACTTTCTATAACTAAGATGGCAAAGAAAGTAGGCTCTTCACCCATGCATGCGGGAGCGCTCATTCTTCCACGGTGCCTCCGTATACATTTCTCCTATGCCTCTTAATGTTGTATGCACTGAACTGTCCCATACAGTTCCAACGCCTATGCACCACACATACTGTATCGCGATTGCCTTCCACTCTGGTGGAGCCTACCCAATTCCTGTTTAGGACTATCCTCTTCATCCAGACTCACTGTAAATAGTCCACAGCTAGGATGTACCTAAGGATCCTCAATCCTTTTAATACACTGTTTTCGTGCACCGCACTGCTTTCTGCGTCTATTTGGGCTGCGGCCATGACAACACAGGCTGGTTGAGGACCTTATATGTGGTTGCATCCGCTCGCCTTCTTAGTAGACCCATTCAAGCATCTTCCATATAGCTTTAGCTCCGTATTGATAAAGACTCATGGCCCTTTTTTCTTGAATAGGTCTACCCTTGGCCCTTGGCCGTGGATTCTATCGTACGCTGGCCAAGGAGTGATCATCGGGCGACCGGCACGTGCACGGCGTCGTCAAGGCCGAGTTATTGCAAATGTCTTCAGTATCAAACTTCCATTCATCATTAGGAATTCTTGGGTCAAGCAAAATGTCCGGTAGCATGTGTCTATCGATCATATCTTCCTTGAAAGTTTGAGGATGCCCGGTGTAGATATCCACAGGAGCGCCGCCACACGCTTAATCGCCACCCTGATATTCGTTTATCTGCTCTTTTCCATGTCGTGTCTTGTTGCTAGCATAATACTATTTTATATACATAAGGAAATCGCTTCTTTTTTCTTATAGTCAGTACGTTCTGATCAGCCCGGCAGCTTTCTCAGTGATGCGGGCCGTTCGAGTGCTCGCTTCGTATAGTAATGCATAGCATGTGCATCACTCGGTGTTACGCACGTGCAATGTTCAGGTAGGACGAGACAGACTCCAGAGAAGTTTGTTTGCTCGAGATTTGCTGCGCCCCATCATCATGCAGTAACAGGTCATTGCGATTATGTGGGACGCATCACTGAATTCGGATAGGCATGCAGTGTAAAGGCTGATTCTTCGTGACCGTTAGACTGTTTGCGAGGTACATGTCTTATATTCACCGGCGGTAATGGAAGACTAGGCTTGCCAAACGCGCGGCAAAGAAGGAAAAGCGATAACTTAAACGTAGCGATATCTGCAGTTACTCTGTTCGACCGACACATCTTTCAGACCGATAACCACTAGATCCCTTTCCAGCTCAGTATATCGTAACTGCTTGTCACCACACAACGCGATACGGCCCAGTTGCTTCGGAGGCGTAAACCATTGTCATTACGCTTGGTCAACTGGCATTAACCACCCATTGGGCCTACTTCCCCATGACTATGCCTACAGCCCTCTCGACTTCCCTGAGATGCGAGTGCCAACCTGGGCGTATACTGAGCTGGAGTCCAACCGCAGAATTTGCTGCGATTGGTGCAGTGCGTGGGAAAATACCGTAGGTCAACTACTGTTTATTCATGAAGTCTACCTTATTGATTGAGCTAACTAGCCAAAAATGGACCAAGCACTTGAGGAACTAAGCCTCGTGGCGTTTCCAGAACTCCTTCGTATCTTGCAGACCAAGGAGGGTATTCATCATCACTACATAAAAGGGTTCGATCGCGACGGCAGGGAGTTTTACTAATTGGCTCGGGAAGTCGAGAAGCTCTCTCGACACCTGAAAGGCCTGCACTGCATGCTCCCATGGATATATCAGTTGTCTTTATAATCGAATCAACTAAAGTTCATGAGCCGTGATCTGCAGATGGGACCGCGGAGGCTCAGACACCAGACGGTCCCAAAAATGAGACATAATCGCTATCGGCTGTTGCAATATTGAGAATTGGTCTTCGATATCATCACATGAATCCTTGCGACTTTTATTCCGCCAAGCATTTTTGTCCTCATCTGAAGTCGCTGAAGATAAGAAGGCAAGGAACAATCAAAATCTTGGACTGATCAGTATAAGAGATAACTTCTTATTTTGTCGCAGCAATTGACATCATCTAGTAGTTACCCTTGCAATTATTAAGTCCGCCGTTCTGCGTTGGCAAGGTAACTTGAATATTGAGATGCGTGATGCTGTAAGTGTAGCATCGTACCAACAAGAAATATCGCATTTTATTACTTTTACGCGACGCAAGAGCTTCAAGTAGCTGCACGGTAAGCTTTCGAAGCCACGCGGTCAACATGCAAAATGGGTTAGCTAGAGATAGATTCGTATTGGGGCGTCAGCATACCCAACAGATCGTAAAGCCATTACTACAATTGACTGTCAAAGACCCACTTGTAATCATTCCAATTCCAATATTATACATACCCACTTTGGTGCACATGCATACCCCAGGCTAGTAACATACGCCTTGCGGACGAATACGACTTTGGCCTATACTAGCCGATTCCTTTTCAATTCCGAAAGTAGTAAACTGTTAAGCATCGGTATAGAAGCTTCCTCCATGCATATACCGTAATGCAGTTATGATTTTGACCGTTGTTGAGAAATAGGTTACGTTCATTTGACACGGAGATACAAGCCAGATCATGCAGATAAGAGACATAGTCAGCTCCCAACACACCGCATCCGATTCGTAGATTCTATTCTGAATTTGCTTTTTGCCTGGAATTGGGAGTATGACGCTAGGAGGGTTCGATAGACAGCAGCATACATAGCGTGTAGAATCTCACCCCTGTATAACGGGCCGATTTCATTGTCCTAGGCTTCTTGCTCGGTAACGAAGGCTCCGAAGTCATCCTTTTAAGCAACGAAGACAGTGGATATCGTTGATTAGGTCCACAGTATTGCACCTATTAAGAACGTTATAGAATTCCCATCGGAGGTAAAGTCGGCCCTTCCATTGCGTCTGCTTTTCAATTGTCAGCTTTTTAGGGTAACGAAATCCCGTGTATGCACAAGAGGTGCGAATTCAATTTTGCTGCCGGGCCTAGACTTACGTGCGATCGACAAACTTGCACAGAATAATACCGGCTTGCAAGGAAGTAACGCCACAGGCGCCACAAGGGGTTCTTAGGTCTTATGTATATGTATATCTACATACCGCAATTCAATTATCCAAACATTGGAAACCATCTCGTATATCTCAGTAACGCATCTAATCCCAAGGTCTCCAAGATGCGATTTGTGCTTTCAGCATCCATCTTTGGCGTGATCACTTTCGTCTCGGTGACCGAAGCTCAGATCAATCATACTGATGCCTCTCGAAATGTGAGAGCACCTCATCTTAATGTATGGAAGGCATTATCTGAACAGGAAGCTGCCAACATATCAAGCCTGCTTTCAGAGAGACTGAGATTGACTGGCGACCAAGGATCAAGGCAGGGCCTCCCAAACTTGGTACCAACTCCACAGCTAATGGTTGTAGTCGCGATAGCTATGTGTGAGCTAAAAAGATCAGTCATACCACCTCACTCACTAATCTACACAGTGTCCAACTGACACTCTTGCCTCCTAACAAAACGAGCACCGCACCGTTTTTCGAGGGTCATGGCTCGGAGCCGGTGAGATATGCTAGAGCCACCGTGTCTGTTGGAGCAACAAACACGACCGACATGTACTGGCAAGAATACATAGTTGGACCCCTTCCTGTGACCACCTCAACAACAATTGATACGCTCACATATCCCTTTCACAATTCAATTCCTGGCCGAACCAAGGCCCATTCACTTTATCGACCGTCGAGTTTTGATTCATTCCAGTCAAAACTTGGTTCAGAGATTCAGGATATTACCCGTGCATTGTGGAACTCGGTAAGTCTCTCACGGCGCTTACAGAGGTGCTGCTAATACCAGTAGACGATATTAGAAGGTCGGATAGGAGTGCGTGTTGGCGACCCGTTTTGGGACGAGGAAGGCCGAGCGATCGCATGGGCATCTTTCTTCTCTGCGCCTACCGTCAATATCAGCATTGCTACCGTTCTCCCACTCGGAGTGGCAGTCCGACTCGATCTAACCAGTGGCAACTGGGAGGACTGGAAGGCCACAAGCTGGTATTCCCGCGGAAAATCTTATTCAAGCACGCAGGCGTTTCGGAACGCCGTTTTCTCCCCCGGTTTCGTCAAGCCCCCGCCCAACGTGGAAGGCGACTGGAGTTCTACCGATAGACAGGGCGACAGTCTGCCACTGGATGATCTACCACCTCCATCTACATCGCAAAGAAGCCAGAGATTCCGGATCGACGAGAAAGAAGACTACGTCTCGTGGATGGACTTCTCCTTCTACCACTCCGTGTCAAGCGACATTGGCCTCTCCCTCTTCGACATCCAATACAAGGGCAAGCGTATCCTCTACGAGCTCTCTCTTCAAGAGGCAATCACACACTATACCGGATCTGACCCATATGCCTCGCAGACGACATTTTTCGACACAAGTGTTGGAATGGGCTCATCATTGGTACCGCTGGTGAGGGGCTATGATTGCCCATCATACGCTACATACCTGAATGCTAAGTTTTCCGAGGGAAATAGTACAAAGACGCAAAATGATGCAATCTGCCTCTTCGAGTTTGACGCAGGCTACCCAATCAGACGACACTCGTTCCAGCCTTCGTCGCCTTATACGAGCGTGGCGAAGAACGTTGCATTCACTGTGCGGACAATATCCACACTCGGCAACTATGACTTTCTGATTGACCGCAACTTCTTCTACGACGGCGCCATTGAAGTCTCTGCACGGGCATCCGGCTACATCTCCGCAACGTACTGGGAGGACAGTCCAGAGTACGGCTTCCATATTCACGATTACCTGTCCGGCTCTCTGCATGACCACGTGTTGACATTCAAAGCCGATTTTGACATCCTGGGTACGCAGAATAGCGTCCAGAGAATAGAGTATGTTCCTGAAAGCACAGCGTACCCCTGGTCGAACGGCAAGATACACAGCACCTTCAAAGCAACCCGCGGTTTCGTCGCCAGTGAAAATGATGCCAGCATCGATTGGGCAGTGAACGATGCAGTCGTGTACGCGGTCGTCAACAAGGACACACCGAATCGCTTTGGAGAATCCCCTGGGTACCGGATCAAGCGCAGCGCAGGCACCTCGCACCTCACTGCCACCAACGCAACCAACATGCGGAAAGCCGCTGCTTTTGCGACCCACGATTTATACGTTACCAAGCAGAAGGACACAGAACCGCGCGCCGCAGATGTGGCCAATAGATACGCAACCGACGATCCGCTGGTCGACTTTGCCAAGTTCCTTGACGGAGATTCGCTCGACCAGGAAGACCTTGTGGTATGGTTCAATCTGGGCATGCATCATATGCCTCACACCGGCGACCTTCCGAATACAATGTACACAGCTGCGCACTCGGCGATGCGGTTGGAACCGATAAACTACCTCAATGGGGACCCATCGGTGGCGAGCAATCAGCAGGTTAGGATTAGGTATAACGACGATGGGAGTGTCGCGGACGTGGAAGAGTTTGGGAAGAAGACAACCTAGCATAGCGGTAAGCGTGGCTGAGGATCCCTCAATCAACAGAGTACGTATCTACCAAAACAACGTCGCATCCGATTATTGCACGTTTCTCTCTACAGTGATATTTGACGAATGAGAAGGGCTGTGCTTCGCTTCTGTAGTAGCTGACATGCACCCCTCGCTCGGATGCAAGCAGCCTTTGCTCCGCCTGATATATGTCCCAGATGCCCTACACATCATCGCACAAGCGTGAATAGCTACCCAAGCTGTCGGAGCAATGGAACACTAATAGTCTCCTTATACACATGCTCCCATTAGTGAAAGCAGAAGAGAAATTCGACTCGTACATCTCCTTCCGGGACATGATAGGGACGTGATACGCTGTAACTTCAGTACTGCCTCACTATACGACCCGCCCGACTTCGAGGCCCTATCATATGTATGGAGCAACCCGCAGGGCGTTTCGTGGATCCGTCTAGAAGACCACGACTTCCTCGTGACCGAAAATCTGCACTGCGCCTTGATGAACATGCGAGAGGACAACCGCGAGCGAATCCTGTGGATCGACGCTCTCTTGTATCAATCAGGGGGACAATGGTGAGCGATCCAATCAGGTGGCTCAAATGAAAGATATCGACAGTTCGGCTGCCATGGCCGTAGTCTATCTTGGTGATGCTTGGGACAATTTTTGTACCGAGCTTTGCATCTTGATTTTGATTGAACCTGACCATGCTGCTCATTTTGATCGATTGCTGGAGCCTCACGTTGCCATCGGGGGGAGGGCACCGCTGGAATTTGAGGCATTCGTCGACATCATTTACAGATTCACCGCACTGCCGTGGTTCCGACAACTTTGGACCGTCCAGTAATACGTGTTGGCACAACGACTTACCCTGCAGTGTGGGCGAAGCACAATGAGTCGAGAATGGATCCGTTCACTTTGCGAGAATATCAACAGACACATATGCGGTTGTTGCTGGCGGTTATTGAAAGAAACTATGAGTGGAACTGCTTTCACTGACAGCATTGGCATTCTTGAAAACCCCATGACTCTGTACGAACTGAAACAGAGGCCCACAACGTTGCAAGCTCTCGCACGTCTGCGTTCTCGGGGCTGCCACGATGCGCGAGACTCAGTGTACGGTGCGTTGGGACTAGCCAACCAAACGCAGCTCATGCAGATACGCCCGGGTTATCATTGACGACCAGCGGAAGTGTACACAGACGTCATGAGCCATGAGTACGGCACACGGTGGCTTGACTTGGCGCTTCCCACTTATGTCTCGGACTGGACTGCTCGTGTTGTGCATTTCGATGTGCCGGTACATCTCGATCGATGTGGGAGTATTGAACAGGGCGTGTGCAATGCCTGTGGCAAAAGTCCACCTGAGCTCATGACAGCTGAAGGCAGGGCAGCAAGCCGAGGCATTGTCGTGGATACCATCCACGAAACGGTTGTTACTTATGACGTTAAACAGCGAAAGCTTTTCGAACTGTACTGTGCATGTGTCCGACGCGTCAAGGAACTCGACTCGCCATATGCGTCTACAATGGACGCCTTGTGGAAACCCCTATGTGGGGAATTAATCCGTCATTGAGGGGCGAATGGCCTCGTAACCTCTAAGCTTAACGATACCAGTTTCATGAAATTCCAAGGGTGGTTGGCTTGGGCGATGGCGTCATGCTCTGGCGCGCCTATGTTTGAAGCCGACGGGGTACTGGAGTTTATGACGGGCTCTAGCACTGTGAAAGCCGAGCGAGACTTCTTCGTCACAGAGTGAGGATCCATGGGCTTTGGGCCACGAGGGTGCTCAAGGGGGGATGTGGTCGCAGTCTTGCCTGGAGGGAGGGTGCCGTATATTCTACGCGTTGACACAGCATGTTTCGCGTTCCTCGGCGGTTCCCATGTCCACGGGATCATGCAGGGAGAAGCGTACGACGAGGGCGAGCTTGAGCCAATTGTACTCGTGTAGCATCAATCGTGTCGATGTGCAGATACGAATCATGGTGTGTGTTGCGTGGTCCTGGGAGTTGTTGCGAGGAGACGCGCTGCTGGGGAGTTGCGGCTCACACGGCACAGCCAAGATGGTCGCGCTAGTACGCGCACTAGCCGCCACTTTACGCGTGGACGCGTCGCGCCTGCTGGACTTGAGCGAGCTTCGGTCGCACCTGCTTCTGTTCACCACCACCGCACTTTCCACGTCGGCCGCACGCCACATCCTGCCGCGCGACAACCGCCATGGCTCCCACTGTTCTCGGAAAGAGAACTCGTAGCTCGGCAAACACAGACGCCTCTGGTAAGTGCCAGCAGGTGTACGGTCGCGGCTTCACGTCTAACGCGTCCTGCAGAGCCGCCCTCGAATCTCGTCACGCGGTCGAAGCGAAGAGCGCAGTTTGTGATCCTCGACGAGGCAGAGAACGATAACCCATTTGTCACACCAAAGAAGCAAAATGCGCGTGATCTCCATGCCATGGACGTGGACGACGCGGCCGAGAAGCAGACGGCGAAGCGTAGACACAAGGCAGCGACGACACCCGCGAAACATGGCACGTCCGGCAAGAGAATACCGCTGGCGGCGGCCAAGGAGAACTCGCCAAAGAAGGAGCTGGTCGACTTGCCAGAGAAGACGGCACTTACTCCGTCGACACCACGACACCGAGACGCGCTTTCCGGCAAAGTAGCAGTCACACCACGACACCGGCTCATCGTCGCCGGCCGACCATTGACGCCTCGTACACCACATACTCCGGGAACTCCACGGCATACCGCTCTCACCGTCTACAATGAAGC
>Ga0182211_1000021_pt1 | contig 41604 bp, 68 predicted proteins | sample G5R1MG_20_FD_129660 | JGI IMG/M metagenome (GOLD analysis project Ga0182211, IMG submission 129660) | Switchgrass phyllosphere microbial communities from Michigan, USA - G5R2_MAIN_03OCT2016_LD1 MG | ecosystem: Host-associated > Plants > Phyllosphere > Phylloplane/Leaf | place: USA: Michigan... | reverse complement strand
CTGCCGAACGCTGGTCGAGTATTCGGGCGAAGCCAGCAAAGCATTAAGCGCGTCTTGCTGTCCGCCCGTACCGTTCAGACCGATGAGCGACATCTGCTGCGCTAGCGCCGACGTGCCCGCATTGACGAAAGGCTGCTGTCGCTGTTCGTTGGACAGGCGCGCGGCCTGTTGTTCGGCGATGCCCTGTTGAGCCAAGCCAGCCTGAACCTGCGCGGCGTTCTGCGCGGCTTTGGCACTTTGCTTAGCCCCTGTGATGCCCCCTAGCACCGATCCAATGGCGTTACCGATAAACGACAAACCGCGTATTCCTGATTACAGGATGATCCACCCGGAGGAACCATTACGCGGGTGCTTACCCGTAACCTATTCATCCTGTGGACGCAATAGCCCCAGATACACCACATCAGCCAGCACGCCGTCTACCCGTACAGCATTGCGTCGCACGCCCTCGTCTTCGAAACCTAGATGCCGGCAGTAGTTGGCCGCACTTGGCAGCGTGGACAGAACGGGCGCGGTGATGCGCTGAAGGTCGGGCTGCTCGTCCCATAATGAGGCAAGAAAAAGCGCGCCTAAATCGCGTGCCTGCCTGATTACCCGCGGCAATAGCGCGGCATGCACTTCCACTTCCCACGGTGAATGCTGGATTGCCATGAACAGACCGGACAGCACGGCGTCTACGTATGCACCGTGATAGGAGAGGGCGGGGTGGTGAATATAGCCTGGGGTGTAGGCGTCGTGTCGGATGCGACAGGATATGGCAGGGGTGGTTAGGATGGCGTTGATTGCGGCAGTGTCGGTTAGGGGTTGAATGGAGAGCGTCACCCCGTCAGCGCCCCATTCCCTCTCAAATCTACAATCACCGCAGCCAACCGCGACGACAGCGCTGCAATCTGGTCGATAGCCGCTTGCATATCAGCCTGTGTGTACGTGGCCGCAGCCGTTCCGCCAGCGTAACTAGGTAAAGCCGAACGAGACAATGCCCCTGAAGGCGCGGCGAACGACGGCCCTGCGTCCTGCGTTACCTTCGTGTCGGCAAGCGCATAGGCGGCATCTGCCCGATTATAGGCTGCATCCGCTCTGGCTTGTGCCGTATCCGCGCTTGTTTGCGCCCCGGACGCTGCACCTTGCGCGGCATCGGCGGCACCTTGCGCCGCTTCAGCCGCCGCCCCGATCTCCGCGCTGTCCGATGTCTGGTCGATAGTGCGGCGCTGAAGGTCCACAATGCCCGATATGAGTTCAGGCGACGTAGCAAAGCCGCTGCCGGTTAGGGTGCGCTCGGAAATGAAGGTGTAATCATCTTCTTGTGTGCGCAGCCTAACCATCCAGCGGCTCCAGCTTCATATCCAGCCGCGCAAACGACGCAGGGCCAGACAACACCCCTCGGAAGCGGAAACCCCTGTAACGGGACACGCGCCCCAGCCTGCGCCATGTCAGCCGTTCGCCCCTGGAAAACGTCTCTTGGCTCCACGTCAACCCGTCGTTGGTGTAGGACATCGCGACGCTAGGCCTGCCGGCGTTCACGACTTCGGCTTCGTGGATGATCGCGCCGCGCCCTTCGTTATAGATCAGCGGGGTGTCGAACGTGAATCCCACAGCATTATCGAATACCGTGGAAACGGCAGGATTGAACCGCCCTATCTTGCCGTTCGTGCCGCACCACCATTCCGTTCCTACCTGCCGAAAGTGACGCGCGGGCCAAGGTTGAGATACGTCCGAACCGCCCGCAAGGATGCTCCACACCGGCAAATCCAGCAACTGCGATGCGGTCCAGTTGTAGACCCATGTCTGGTCCGGCAAGTGCACGAATAGCTGGTACAAGCCGCCCGCGTTGATCGCCTCCAGTTCAACCGCCGCAAGCTGCGCATCAGTCAGCTTGGCCAGCGCATTGTCCAACACACGGGGGCTAATCCGAATAGCCTGCCCCGCACCCGCTAGATAGATCGACGCCGTTTCATTGCGCGCCGACCCGCAGAATGCGAACGTCTCGACAAAGGGCGTATAGGCCCCAACGCCCACCACGCCCTTCGGTATCTGCGCGCCGCGCGAACGTTGGAACGGAAATCCCGTCGTTCCGGCATTGATAAACTTTTCAATGCTGTACCGATTAAGCGCGTACACCTCGCCACGCAGGGCCATGACGCCCACCACCGGGTCAGGATCGGCTTCAGATGAACCGTATTTCAGCGGATCGACCGCTGCCGGGTTGTTCAATTCTGTAACGACAATATAACTGCCGTCCGTCGTGATAAAGTAACCGTCTGACCACGTTACAGAAAGAACGGTGCCTAGGTCGATGTCAGTAACTCTGGTTAGCGTTGCGCCGTAATAATAGAGAGCGCCGCCACTTGCGATAGCAAGCCGACCGAACCCCTCCGCAAACTGTGCTGGTTTGCCATCATTCTCAACCGTTCCTATTGCTGTGGCCGCTGCGGCCGTTACCGTATATAACGTGCCGTCCATAATCCTAAGTTGCTCGCCCTGAAATACAACACTTCCCCGATCTTGGCCCGCCACGGTATGAACCGTTTCGATGCCAGATATTGTCTTCAGGTATCCCTTGCTAACACCCGTCCCCGACCCGTCCCCAGGCTCTGCTACAGGGACAAGGTTGACCGGCAGCGAACGCTGATAGTCGCCCTCTGGCGATGCATAGATGCCGGAAATCAGCGGGATTTGCACCATCAGTAAAGCCCCGCAAAGCGCCGATAGTACCGGTCACCGCCGCCATAAATGCGCTTCTGTGCGCGCTGGTCTACGGGGATGGACACGGTGTTGGCCACGCACAGGTCGTAGCCGCGCTTGGCGTCTCGGCGCAGGTCCGCCATCAGCGTCTTCCCGTACTCAGGCCCCAGCCGCACGGCGAGATTGTTCCAGATCGCCGCATCCGCCCACGTCGGCGTCGTCATCAGTTCGCCGTCATTGTCCGTGCCATCGCTAGGCGTGTAACCTAACGCAACGCCCGTCACTTCCCATTCCGCCATCATGGCATCCAGCGTCGTGCGCGCATCGGCCCGCTGCGTGGGATCGACATCAAACTCATACGAGCCAATGCCGATGCGGCCGAAAGCGCGGGACAGGATGGTGGCGCGGGTTGTCATGCAATTGCTCCAGCACTCGCGTTGGCGGTACGTTGGTTGCCATACCTATCGAATGGAATTTGAACAGATACAATGGTGGTCGCAACGATAGAACCGGGCGATACCGTGAAATCCGCGTTCGTGAATGGCGTCGTGTTCAAATTCGGGAACACCGAAATCGCGCTCCCACCCGATATGTTGCCGCTGACATTCGCTGTCTGCGTCAAATCAATGGGGCCGACAATGATGTTGTTCTTCACCTTGCCGGACAGCGACGCCCCCGTCACTACGGCGCTCCCGGATGGTATCGTCAGAGACGCGGCGACGTTGTTGTAGACGCGGCTATACGCGTCAACGGCGGTCGGCGGCTGTCCTTGCGCCGTGCCAATGTCCAGCCGTATCGAAATCCCCTGATCTGGGTACGTGTTTCCGACAAGCAGAAGGTGCGACAGCGGCCCTTGTAGCTGAACGAATAGTTCGTCGCGCTTGTCGTATGTTGCAATATTCTCGCCCATATTCTGAAAATAGGCGATGTTGAAAGCGCGCTGCCCAACCTGCTGCACCGCAATCAACCCGAACTGCGAGACGCACTCCCGGATTGCATTGTTGGCGATCAATACGTTTTCGTGGCTATAAGCACCACCGCCTAGCTGCGCATTGTCGGTGTGGCCGTCCGTGCTGGCAACGATCACTTCTGACACCGGCCGGCGGCCAATCGTTGGCCCGTTGGCAGGGTCCTGCGTAGACACCGCAGGAATAGCCGTCAGCGCAGAGCCAAGATGGTTAGCGCGCCAACGTGCGGTTCCGCCGACTCCGCCTGTGTCTATGACCGTCGCAGTCCAACCGCTGCCGCCAAGGGCGGTAATGATGGAGGCGGCAAGTTGCTCGAAGGTGTAATTTGCCGCCGATGGGTCAACGGGAATGCTGAAGCTTCCAACCGCTGCGCCTGCAACCCGTAACGTCAAGGTACGAACAGCGAATTCATCGCCAGACGTTTCCCACGTTGCCGCTCCACCGCCACCCGTATAGCCAAGCTGAAGGCTTGGGATGGGTGTGCGCACCGGCTCACCTGTCACCCGTTCTTCGTCGCATAGCAGCTTCATGAACGGCTGACTGCCGGTCATCAACAGGCTGTCATTGGTCACATCACGCACCCGGCATCCGACCATGACAGGCACCGATATATCGCCACACAGCATATCGTGGAGATAGCAATTCTCCATGACGATAGGGCTGTTGAAGCACTGCTTTGCGCCACCCGCGCGCGTGGTTTTTGTGACAGGTGGCGAAGCGGTCGGGTCGCCTATGAATTCGACCTTGCCATTGCTGCTGTATATCTCGCAGTTTCGCAGTACCGTCGTACGGAATGCAGTCTGACCAGACTCTGACAAAAACTGCGATAGGCTAGCGGTGTCGATCCGAACTCCATCGAATATCAACCCGTTAAAGCCAGGACGGAACAAGCCTCCCGTGCTGCGCTTGGCCAAGACGTTGAAGCCGTTGGCTGCCACCCGTACATGCCCGCGCTTGCCGTTGGTCGCGGCTTGCGCGCCGGTAAACGCCACAGCGTCAGGATTGATTTCGCCGTCTTCCAGATACCGCAATAGGATATGCTCGCCGCTCGCCCATGTAGTGCGAACCGCTGCCAGCGCCGCCTGCGCCGTCTGATACCGTGTAGGCGCTGCCGTTGCCTGTGACGGCGCAATGTCCACGATCCGGTCGTAACCGGTCTTGCGATAGAGGCGCATCGGGCCAATCGTCGCCGCCGCGATGCTCGTGTCGTTCGGATAGATCGTAGCGTAAATATCGATAGCGCCTTGCCCCAGCGCCGGGATACTTGCCCACGGCAACCGGATCGCAAAGCACGGCCATTTTCCCTGCGCCACGCCCCCAGCAGTGTTGACCGGCACGCTGACCGCCGACATGCGCGTCACGTCCTGCGTGGTGCCCTCTACATTGAACGTGACCTTGGCGATACCACCAGCGATGCCCTCATTCGCTGCCGCCCATGCGCTGACCGCTACGATCTTGTCGTCAGTAAACAGATCGTCAGTATAGAGCGGCGACACCCAATGCCGTATGGGCGCGACCGTATCGAGCATGTAACCATATTCAGGACGAACCAGCAACGCGCTGCCCGTTTGCGTTGGCACTGCGCCCGCAAACCCGCTGCCTCCGGTGCCGTCCCATGCCGCAGCGGGAACGACATTGGCAATAATCGGTGCTCCGCCACCCAAAGCAGCCAATCGCACTCCCAAAAGCGAGAGATTGGCCGAAATGGATAGTGCGGGGTCAATCGCCATTATGATGCGCTGCGATAAATACCGTGTTGCGTAATCCGAACGGTGGCACTGATTGGATCGCCGATGGCGCTGTTAAATTCAATGAACGCGCTAACAAGCATGGATGAAACGCTGGTCAACGCACCCGGAGTTACCGCCATGTTGGGTTCTGCCAGATCAAGCACTTCCCCCAGCAATGTCCGCTGCACACCGTCACCAGCGTCCAAGCCACCATCGTTCAGCTTGGCGAATGCTGACGCAGCCCCGACAATGCCGACACGGTTCTTAGCGGTCGTGTCACCAAAGACAGTCGCTTTGCAATATACACTAGTGAGGTTCTGCGAACCTGCGGCAATAGAGCGGCGGATAAGCGGGCGCAATTTATCCGAAAGCGTGAACTGTCCCGTTCCGGTTAGAGAAGTCAGATCAGCACCACTGATCGTTTGGCGCAACTCGACCAATGTCGTCGCAGCAGTTGCTGTTCCAGTAATCGTAATCAGCAATTCATTCGGCACCGTCGTTTTATCCAGAACGATCGAAGTCGAATTGGTAGCCGTGCCTATGACGGTGTAACCTTCCGGTACAGTCGCGGTGGTCGGGGCAGTGCCGTAATTTGTGCCGCTGACCGTGCCGTTATTGCCGGCCGTCATGTTGGGATTGCGGTTCAGATAGGGCTGCGGCGTAGCAACGCTATTGCCCTGCGATGCCAGCCCGTTCGTGGTCGGAGCAACCGCCAGTGACGGCAGCGAGGTATAGGTCGCGCCGTAGACCGCCGACAATCGGTCCACGATGGCCTGCGTCTCCAGCTTCGCGCCAATCGCGCTGGGATGCAGGCCATCCGGCATGGTGCCCTGACGGTTGCGATAGTATGTCGGTTGCGTCGTGTCGCGGATACTGGCGGCGGTATCCACGGAAATGACGCGCGGGTTCGCCAGAGCATCGCCGCTGTCGAACGATAGCTTCATCAGGTTTTGCGCGTATGTCTGATACGTAGCCGACGACAGACCCAAATCATTGCCGGTAACAACCGTGCCGTCGTTCGCGATGCCCTTCGGCAATTCATTCGAAAGAATGATGACCTTGTTCGGGTTCTGCGCGAGGATCCCTGCAATGATCGTCTGAATTGCCGCAAAGCTACTGCCTGCCCCGGTGCCGGCGACGAAGCCGTTGGTGCCAAGCTGGATAAAGACAATGCCCGCCGGATCCTGCCCGGCCTGTACGTAACCCTTGTTATCCGAGCCTCCTGCAACAGCGGAACCACGCCACCAGTTGCCGGCTACGACCGTGCCATTCTGCGCCTGACGGGGGTTTTGCGCAGCCTGTTCCGCGCTTCCGCCAGAGATGGAATAGTTGGCGAACTTGCCGACACGGAAGCGGTGACCTGTAAGCGTGCCGATCCAGCCGGCGACACCCCGGTTGTAAATGACAGGAGCATAGCCGCTGGCGGAATACAGCCCGTTGACCCCGTGTGCGTCCGAACGACTATCACTGTAGAAAATCATGTCGGTGTTGGCGAAGGTAGGAGCAACCGCGCCCGTAGAAGCCGCCACCGTAATCGGCGTGGAACGCGGTGAATTGGTCGCCCCGGCCAGCGTTTCGACCAAGCCATTCGCGATAGTCGCCGCGGTTGCCGTGCCATCAAACGAATAGGTCCGCGCGCCGCTGTTGACGGTCAAGCCCGTAACGTTGCTGGTGACGGTAGAACCGTTATTGGTCCCTAGGATGGTGCCGGTCGATGCGGTGCCATTTGTCAGCGGACCGGAAAGGCTCAAAGCTCCCAGCACGACTCCACCAGCCATCGCCAACCGCGTATCGAAGTCCGCCAGGATGCTCGCAACCGATGCGTAAGGATTAAATAAGATAGCCATTTATAGCCCCTGTGCCTGCATGCGCGCATCAAGATCGGTTGCCGCGTCTACAAATCCCACCACGTCCACGCCCCTCAGCGATGACGTGCCCGCCGTGTTGAACAGCGTTGGCGTAAACCCGCTACCCCCACCGCCTTGCGATGCCAGATCAAACGCCACCTGCGCGAGATTAGCCGTCTCAGCGTATTCGCGAGTGGCCGTGCCCAGCAATTCCTCTATCGCCCGCAGCCGCTGGAATATCTCCTCATGCGCAATGCCCGTATCGACGGGTTTGCCCAAGCTGTTGATATACGGCGGCAGGAGTTGGACCCCGTAACTCACGACGTTGCAAGCGCCCCGCGAACGTACACGGTACGCGCGCCCGTCTTGGTGATCTGCATCGTTGCGCCTTGGCCCGATGTTTTCGGGAAGCCCGTTGTGGACCCCACCGTCACGCCTGCGTCACCAATGATGCTGACTTGGCCCGCGTTGTCCTGCGTATAAGTGGCGATCACGCCGTAAGGCAGCTTATCGATTTCCTTTGGCACTCGCACCGTAACAGCGGTTGCGGCCATAAAGTGAAAGTCCCGCGTGCCGTCGCGGGCGCTCAGGGTATGCGTCGTGTTCTCCGAACCCCAATACGAGCTGCCAGACTCGTTCACAGCCTGCCCATTGCTGATAAGCGTATCCTCAGCAGGGCCGCTGTAAAAATCCCCAATGGCCTTGCCGCTAAACGGCGCAAGAAGTCGAACAGTCATCATGTCACCTTATAGATTGCGATGGGAACTGCAATGACCGCGCCAATGCCTAGTGCGGGATTCAACAAGCCAACATTGTATGTATTGGCGGCGCTGACATAGATGTCTTGAAGCGACGACGATCCGGGAGCGCCCGTTAGAAACGCAATGATACGATCGCCAACAGCTAAGCCGGCCATCGTGCCAGTGTAGCGTTTCACACCCAGCGCCAACGAGATAAGCAAGGTTTCTCCGACTGTTGCCGTGCCCACCAATGATAATCGTCCTGTGGGCAAAGCGTGTACGTGATCCTCGCGGCTGGCATTGGTGGAAGTTCCCGCCGTCGCGGTGCCTAAGGGCTGCGGCGTGGCGGTGCCGAGTGGGGTTGCGGCTGGGATTGTAGGCCGGTCAGTGATATCCGCCCACAAATGCGTATGCGGGCTAGGCGCAAACGTCGTTGGCTTGCCGGTGATGTCAGCCCATGCGTGCGTATGAGCGGCAGGCGGGAACGTTGCGGGTTTCCCCTGCAACGTATCCCACGTGACGCGCAGGCCATATCCAGGCGATTTAGCTCCCATCAGGCACCCGACCCGTAAATCATGACGAGGCGGGTCCGTTGGCCGCCAAACAACCATGCGCCGCTGCCGTCAGTAATCGGAAAGCCCGGCTCACTATCCGCCTGCGCCGCAATAAACGTCGGCATCTGCGTCCGTCCGATGTACGTCTCGCCGGGTGCGATGTAATGGCCGTTGCTGCGCAGGTCTGCGGGCATCGCGCTGTCGGGTCCTGTCCAGCCCGCATACCAAACGTAAAACGGGTTAGGGTTCTTCATCAGAAACGTCGTAACGCCCTTAGATGTCATCGGCGGAACCGGTGTAGCCACGGGGTTCATACCGACAGGAATAATCACGGGCGCAACCGTCAGATTGCGCCGAAACGGCATCAGAAGCGTGTTGTCCGCTGGCATTACTGTTTCACCCAGCCGCTGTTGGAGGCTTCCTGACCGTTGGTGTAGATTGTAGTCTTCACCCAGCGGTTAGCGCCATCAACAACAGTGTCCGTCACCTGATTACCAGACGAATCATACGTGTAGCTGTGGCCTTTATAAGTGGGAACCACATTGCCATCGGTATCAAGATCGGTGCCGCCTTGAGCATCCACCGTTGCGCCCGTGGCATTGATAAGAACAACGGCGGGGATAACAAAGCGCGTCCCGTCCGCCAAAGTGACGGGCAAGCCTACAACGTCATCGCTATTCACGCGAACCAGATCAGTCACGGCCTACCCTTATAGAAAGTGGGGCGACCCTAGAGCCGCCCCGGTACGCGTTACAGATCGCTGATGCTCGTCAGGTCGTTCGTGTATGCTGGACCACCGCCCGGCAACTCGTCCGCCTTCAGCTTCAGGCGCTTCATCATCGCCTTGACATACGGCGTGCGATTCTGGCCATTGCGTTCCAGCGCGAGAAGGCCATAAACCTTCTCGTCCGGCACAGGGTCTTCCTTGTTGGCCTTGGAAACCTTCTCTTCGAAGGCATCTACGCCGAGGTCCAGGTTGTGCGCGTAACCCTGGATTTCGTCACTGCCCAGCCACTGCCGGGCCGGGGGCTCCCCCGGCAGCACTCCATCGGTCAGCGCGCGGTGCGTGTCCTTGGCGATTTCCTTGACATCCTCCTTCGCGCCTTCCTTGCGGGCAGCGGCAATCTCGGAGTCCGACAGCTTCACGCCTTCCGGTGCGTTGCTGTCCAGGTTCTGCTCTGCGGGGTTCTTGCTGTTAGCCATGTCAATAAACTCCATTAAGCCTGATTGAAGGCCATAGCGCCCGCGAACTGCGGCTGGGTCAGCACCGTGCCGAAGTCGATGTCCCACCGCATCTTGGTGGACAGATCGTTAATCGCGCCCTGCTTGGTGCAGATGATGCGAAGGCCCAGCTTCGGCGTAGTCGCCTGCATGACTTCCCAGCCATCCTCTGGCTCAACCTCGAACGTACCGGGCAGCAGGCCAACAGCCGACCGCACGAAGAACGGGTTGAGTTCGGCCAGCGTGGTGTTCAGCCACGTGATGGCCGCACCGTTCGCCGGGGTCGCGGTGACGTTCTGATACTCGCGGCCGGCGATGGTGTTGCCGCCGTTCGAAATCAGTGCCGGGGCGATCTGAAGCGTGTTGGTTGCGGTGTTGACCGAGATGACGCGGAACGTCTGAAGCTGTCCCGTGTCCTGCTTCGAGATCATATGCAGCGAATTGACGCCAGCGATCGTGAAGGCATCGCCCTCCTTGATCGAAGCGATAGCCGCCGACGTGACTACCAGATTGCTGAAGCGGTTGTCACGGTTGTTTTCCGTGCCGTCCGTCTGGATCGTGGTAGCGGCAGGCTCCCAATACTGGTTCGCGCCGTTGACGGTCGTGGTGCCACCAGCAGCCGGAGCGAGGCGGATGGGCTGATCGTCGCTGTAGACGCTGAAGCCCGCGATCTTTGGAGCCAGTTCGCCGTTGCGGTATGCATTCGTGGACAGATCGCCCATCGTCTGACGATCCGACACGTTCGACAGCATGCCGATGGCGCTACGGACGCCGACCATTGCCACGCGATCACCGTTGGGCACGCCGATTTCGGTCATCTGCGCCGCCGACAGGAACAGGTCCGCCGAACCCGTGGGGGCCACGGTGCGCTTGGTGAAGATCGAACCATTCAGGGCCACGCGGTTGCGGACCGCCTTGTTCACGTCCGAGGCAAGCTTAACCTTGACCTCGTTGGTATACATGTCGATGGCCATCTTGTTGCGCATGGCCTTTGCGGACAGCGACTTCGGGCTGGCCTTGTGGAAACCAACCTGCGCCGGCACCCAAAGCTGGGTCAGGCCGTCAAAGTTGGAGGTCTGATCGAAGCCGTCGTAGGACGAGCCGATCATCGGCTGCGGAATCCACACGCGGTCACGGGTGTAGACCTGATCCTGCGCGGTGCCGAGGTCAATCTTGGTAGCGACGTTGCCGTAGGTCAGCGCGTCTTCGAACCCCTCAACGAGATTATCGAAGGCTGCGCGAACAACGTAAGGAAAGCTTGAAGGCATAAAAAAGTCCCTGCGTAAAGGTGAAGAGCATTGCTCGATTCGCCGATACGCAGGGATTCACGGCACCCTGGAAGCCGATGGCTTGTCAGGCTTAATACGGCATTGCCGTTATGGTTGCAAGGGGGTTATTATACGTCCACCGCAACCTTAGGCGGACGCCCCGGCCCACGGCGCTCAGGCTCGGGCGTCTGTGCCAACGATTCCGCCAACTGCCGCTTCAGTTCTGCGATCTCGTCATCCTTGGCGCTGACCACCTTGACCAGCCCATCTTCCACGCCATGCGCGGCGCGCGGCGACACGTCCCAGCCGTTGGAAGCCAGCACTTCCGCTTCCGACGCATCGTGCGCAATCATCGTATCGCACAGATACTTGCCCTCGAAACGATTGATGACCATCGGCTTATCCTTCAAGCCATCGACCATCTCGGCATGCTCTTGCGTCTGCTCCACGTCAGTCAACTTATACATCATGCGGGGATATTCAGAGCGAGGCGCTTCGTCGTAATAGACGTAGCCGCCATCCCGCACCACTCGCCGGTCGCCACCGGCATTCTGCTGGCCTTCCATGCTCATCTGCGACTCAGACGGCGCTCTCATCTGCCGGTTGTCACTCACTTGCCTGCCTCCTTCAATTTGCGTCGATACGCGATCAGCTTGCTACGGTCGCCGGTCTTGTCGGCTTCCTTCTCCAACTTTTCCAGCATCGCGGCAGTGCTGTTGACGGCCACACCGCCATTGCCCCCACGCCGTTCCTGTTCCGGTGCCGTCGTCGGCTTTCTACGCGATACGTTCACTTCAGTCCCCATGATTGCCGCCCTTGCTATCATTTCAGCCAACATGCCTTCAGCCGCCAGCGCGCTAAGTTCGTTTAGCTTTTCGGGCGCGTTCCCTAGCGCATACATGAGGGCGGCAGCGTTCTTGCCCCCCGCCTTTACCACGTATGCGGTCAATTCGCCCGGCAATGCCTCTTCAACCTTTGCCCGCGCGCTATCTTTGCCGGGCGCGCGCAGGTCGGTGTAAGCAGCATTAAGTTCGCGCTCCTGCTCTTCCCATTTCTCACGCTGACGGCGCTTAGCCGCTTCTTCCTGTGTTTCACGCTCCTTTACCGCGCGCTTAGATTCATGCCACGCCAATAGCGCTTCGTCGTAGCGCTCGTCGTCGTAATCGAAGTCTTCCAGCGTCGGCTTAGGCCCCACCTCCTGGACCTTAGGCTGACCCTTCAGCGCGCGAAGTTCTTCCTCCCGCTCCCGCAGCCGCTTGCGCAGATTGCGAACGCCTTCAGGCTCGTCCTCGGCCTCAATGGCCTGGTCGCCAAAGCCTACGACATCATAATCCCCGGTGTCGTCATCAGCGGGAGGCGTGTCATCGTTGGCCGGTACATCGCCACCTTCATCCTCAGCGGGCGGTTCGTCATCAACGTCTAGCGGCTGCTCGTCTTCAATATAGTCGTCGGCTTCAAGCTGCGTTGCCATTGCCCTGCTCTCCCTGCGGCTGCGCCATGTCACGGTCATGGCGCTCAAACTCTGTGGTGGTGCGTGCCACGTCTAGCGAATGCTCATCGTCGGCACGGTCGCTGTCCGTCTCGGCCTTGACCTCCGCCAATAGCTGCTTGGCATCGTCGCGCGGGATAGACGCCAGCGCAACCGCAGCCTTGGCCTGTGCAACCTGAAGATTGGCCTGCGCTGTAATGCGCTTGGTTTCGGCCTCCATCTTCTGCACTTCAGCCTTGGCAACCTCAGCCTGAGCCAGGATCATCTGAGCCTGCGCGACAACAGCATTCGGGTCCGGCTGCTGCTGACCCTGCGCCGCCTCCAGTGCCGCCTTTTCTTCTGCGGTAGGCTCAGCCCAGCCCGCCTGCACGCCTTGCTTGCGGACATACTCGCGGAATTGGTCCGTGCCCTCGCCTTCAGTGGACAGGACGGCAATGCCAAGCGCGGCGTTGGCATTGTCCATGTTGCCCGCAGCCTGATATGCCGCGCCCAACTCCGACATGGCCTTAACCACCGCATCACGGCGCGTTTTGGTGGCGGGGCCAACGTCTACGATCACATCATAGCGACCCGTCGTCAGATCGTTGACGCGGTGTTGCCCGCCGTCATCCATCGCAGGCTGGTTAAGCTTGACCTTGGATTGCTTACCCTCCTGGTCGATGGCAACCATCTCGCGGTCGTCTTCTACATACAGTTCCTGCGCCTTGCTGAGCCAGATTTCCCCGCCCCACTGCATGGCGATGGAGAAGTTGTCTTCCCATAGGATATCATGAACGTCCGCGCGTTCGTTGACCAACTGAATGGCCGCAGACGACGTGTTGGACGGGACAGTTTCAGCCTCGGCATTCACGCCCATCAGCGTGTCGATGGCTTGGCCAGCAATGGTCAGGACAGCAGCTGTCGCCGGCTGGATTTGGTCGGGCTCCACCCAACCTGTCGGGCCAGCGGCAAGGATCGTCTCGCCATCAGGGCCATAGATCGGGTTCGCCAACAGGTAAGCAGGCCGGTTGACCTTCCTGCTCGCCCATGCCGCACCTAGCGCACCCGACACCTGCTCAGGTGCAAAGATCGGCGTTTTCTCAGTCGGACCACTGGCGGCATCACCAAGGTTGGACGCGCCAAGGTTGAACAGCCGTGCCGCATCCATAACCGGCTCGACCAGCCCACGGAACCGCTCAATGCCGCCAACATACGACCGTTCCATGTAGAACGGCACGATGGGGATATGCGAGCCAGCAATGTAGCCTTCATCCTCCAGGCACTCAGCACCGGACATGATATACTGACGGACACGCTGCCTCTTGATCTTGCGGACCTTGACCTGCCGAAAGCCCTGCGCCCGCAATTCTGCCAGCAGCGTAGAGCCATCCTCGCGACGCATCTTCAGTTCTTCGTCGTCGTGCGTGACCTCTTCCGGCTCGATATCATCCATGCCCTCCAGCACTTCATCCAGCGCCGTCTGACGATAGGTGCGGCGGGTAACGGATTGATCCTCTACCTCGAAATAGCGGCATAGCGTAATCGTTTCGGGCTGCGTCCAGTCGAACGACCAGCCATAGTTCGTATCGCTAAACGTCGTCGGGCTGGCGTCTGGATAATCCTCTTCGAACGCATCGCGGGACATCGTGAACAGCAGCCACGCACGCTTGGCATCGGACTTGTTCTGCGCCTTGGCATCGCCGTCGAACCACACCGACTGATCCGCATCATAGATCGTCTCGATGCGGATGCGCTGGTGTTCGTTCTTCTCGTCCGTATCGTCTTCGTAACGATCTACATAGCGCCATGCGCCCATGCCGCCGCCGCTGCCTTCGGTGAAGGCGTTGTCATAGGCATGTTGGCCACCGCCGACGCTTTCGTTCTCATCGGCACGGTACAGCCCGTCCAGATTGTCGGCGCTGGCCCGGTCGGAGTTGTCGCCCTTGGTCTTGAAGTCCACCGTCTTGCGGCTGGCGCGGAACTGACCACGCACCCGTCGAATGGGGCGCAGGAAGGTCGGTATCTCCAGCCGTGCCGTGCCGCCGCTTTCGCCGTCCTGCTCGTCCGCATCGACGGGTGCGCCCTGCCCCTCATAGCTGGCACCACGGATAGCCTCGAAGCGCCGTGCGATCAGGGCCGCTTTGCGCTGCGGTGCCTCGACTGCATACACCGCATCGAACAACCGCATGGAGCGGGTGTGGACATCTTGGAGGCGTTTGGATTCGGTCACCAAGCGTCTCCGGTTACAGCAGCCATTACGGTGAATACCTTACGCTCGGTAATGGGCTTGCGCCAAAACGCCCACCAAGGCGGATGCTTTGTGATGTCCATGCTGAACTTATCACCGGGCTTGATGTCAGATGCCCTTGGCTGAACGTCACTCACCGGCGAAATCCTCCCGCCATCTTGGGGATGGTAACAGCGCCCGAGATTGGATCAGGCTTCTGGTGCGATAGCATAACTTCAGTCAAAGCCCAAACAAGGGCGTCAACACGGTTTGGTGAACCCTCTCCCTGAAATCCACCGCCGGTCATCAACACCATTTCGTCTTCCAACTCAGGCAGCCCGCCCACATGCGACACCCTGCCCTGTTCGTATAATGCACTAATCGGCTCGGCGCGTACAGACTTGCCGCGACTGGCAGTTACTTCTTTGTAGGGGGCGCTGCGGTCGGCTTGCCGAATAACAGCTTGGACCATGGCACCGCCAAAATTGCGCTCAGCCACAATACGGTCAGCACTAAACTGATGATAAGCTGTAACGGCCATCCTAGCCCAGCCGTCAGGACTAAGCTTGCATGTGCGATCGGCCAAGACATAAGCGCGACCGTCAATTCCCCGACCCGCGACAACAATTCCGATCGCGTCACCATCATCACTATCTCCCGCCGTACCCGAAGGATCAACCGCTACTACAACCCGCGACATCTGCGGCGCTTCCTTGACGCGGTTGCCGTCCAGCATGGCCCGCGTCCACAGCGCGCCCACAACATCGTCCACGATCTCGCCTTCCAGTTCCTGCCGGCCCAGGCGGGTGCCTGCGTACTTATCGTGCACGGCTTTTAGGAATGACGGGGCTAGGTTATCAGCATTAGCCATAGTGGACCCCACCGTGCGGACGGTCTTCTCGTCCTTCATGATGTCTTTAATGATCGGGATAGGACGGGGCGTTGTCGTCACCAACACGCGCGGATCAGGCTTGCGCATGGTGAATTGCAGCATGTCCCATGTCTCGCGCGCTTTAGAATACTTTGCAAGTTCGTCTACCCACGCCGTATCGAACTCAGGGCCGCGAAGCTGGTCAGGCTCGGTGCCGTTGTAGCCGAACGCCACAGCGCCACTAGGCCAGCGCAGGCGGACAGGCTTGTAGCGAACCTCCGGCGCTTCGTCAGGTGGCGTCACCTTCAGCAGACGCGGGATCATGACTTCTTCAAGGTCCTTTTGCGTCTCGGCTACCAAAGCCACGGCCATTGCGCCGGCCTTTACACGCTTGCGAACCCACTGTGCGCCTAGCTCTGTTTTGCCAAAACCGCGCCCCGCAAGAGCAAGCCAAGTAGACCACTCGCCATCAGGCTCTAGCTGGTCAGGTCTAGCCCAAAACTCCCACTCATATTTAAGACTAGCCTGTTGCTCAATGCTTAGTCCGCTCCACCACTGCTGGCGCTCTTGCTCGTTCAACGAGGCCAGCAATTGAGCGGGCGACTGCATCAGCATTTTCCCGAACCTCTTGCTCTATCTTGATTGCGCCGCCGTCTTCGCCGGTAATTTGCATTGGCAGCACCTTGCCAAGAAGGGGCAGAAAACCTTTAGGGTATTCGTTTGCCTGCTTAACAAGATAGCCGACAAGACCGCCATCTTCGCCATCCCCGCCTGCCTTGATAGCGGCTTGGATAATGGCATCCTTCAGCAAGGCTGTGGTCTTGTTTGGCAAACCCTTTGGACGCCCTGGACCAGGCGTTCCGTCGCCTACGCGGACGGTTTTCTCCTTGTTTTTTAAACCCTCACTCATCGCCCGAATATAGCCCGTGCAATCTCCCATGACAACTGCGAACCGGATGTCCAGCCGAAACCGCGGAGGAAGGCGTTGAAGAGTGTTGTCATGGCATCTGATCCAAGGCGCTGCAAAGGCAAGCGGCGCACAAATCCTGCCAACGCGCCTCATAATCCGGCTCATCGCCAAAGCGCATCAAGACATCGGCGTCCTTACCGCACTCATCGCATTCATTGATACCCCAATTATCACCCCCACCCATCGCCAACAATAATTGCGCGCGGGTACATGTGGAAGGTTCCAAAGCCTTCACGCGCTCCACGTAAAAGCCCAAAGGAACGCCCTTGGTCCAAGCCATAGGCTTGTCGACTGGATAGCGAGTGTAAGTCTCCAGCCAGTTTTTGATGTTGTCCGCAATTGCGTTCTGTCTCGTATAGGTTCGCATCACTCCCCCTCCAAAGCCCGAAGCGCGTTAAGGGCGGCTTCTGCCAAAGCGTCTAGGTTTATGCCGCCATCGACTTCGATATAGCCCGAGCCGCTACCGAAAGCCGAAACCCATAGCTGCTCGACCCGAGACTGGTTTACGATCTCAAGGCCAAGCGCATGGGATAGGGCCTGTATCTTGTCGCCTTTGCCCACCCCATCACTCTCCGCCGCCGCGCGAATGGTGGCATCGTAAGATTTGGTGTCTACAATGCCAATATCGTTACGTTTCCCCTGCTGCGTTATGTTACCAGTGACAGTCATGGTTTGCTTTTCCTTTCGAAACGGTAACCGGCGCTCGTAATCGCGGTCAGCAATTCGCGGGCATCATCACGGTGGTCGTTCATCATGACTCGCGTTTCGTCGTCGGCGAACTGATTGAACGGCGCGAAATAGCATCCGAGATGCGCTTCGTTCGCTGCCGCACTCATGTCGTTCGCCCAGCAGTAGATCGCCCGCGCTATGATCTCCACCAGCGCGCTCTCCCCCTCCGCCGTGGGGGTGCCCCCCTGCTCAGGGCTGTAGACGCCGGGGACGGTCATGGCGCAATCCCTTCATCCCAATCATAGGTATCAGGACCATCTTCACCGGACCGCGCATCTGCGACAATGGCATCGTATTTTTCCAGCGCCAATTCCCTGACCATCTGGTCAATCACCCAACTCTTATGATGACTGCCATCAATACCGCCCCACCTAACGGCAATTTCGATTGCCCTGCCGATCGGGTCGGTCGCCTGTAAATCAGAATAGCTCATAATCACTCCCCCCTCTCCAAAGCACGCCCGCGGCGAATGGCGGCTAGGGCTGCTTGAACCTGCGAAGAGGAGTCGTAGCCGCCGTCAAGAATGTCGTTGGTTATGGCGTCAACGAATGGCACTGCGCATTTACGCGCCTCCACCAAATCACCATCCACCTCAACCATAGAGGCGACAATGGCGCGGGCTTCGTCAAACTCCGATGTATGCATCATCGCAACCTCGGAGATCGGGTTCATAGCCGCCATCCTCTCCACCAGCGCCTTACACCGTTCGGCGTAGTGGGTTAGCTGTTCGTCGGTGGTGCGGACCGCCTCAGATTTGAGGACGTTGCGGATGCTCCAGCTACTGCTTCTGGGGTATTCGTTAGCGCCATTGGGCAGGAATGTGTCCGAGACACCCAAGTCCCAACCCACGCCCTCAACGCCGTATGCTCCGCTCTTATCGGGAGTGGCGTACCCCTTGATAAGCTGAACAGGCTTTACAGTGCCATCCTCATGAACCGCCTCGATAGGCGCGGTCCAGTCGATGCTAGGAGCCTGCTTGTAATGCGGGTGGTCGGCTCTCAGCTTGATCTTTCGGATAATCGGCCAATCGATTTGGCTCGGGATCAGGTGGTGAGAATGCCACACGGTCGTGAAACATGCCACGTCTTCTCCGTCTATCAACCACTCCGGCCGCTTCCCATCCACGATCGGAATAGCCACACCCCACTTGCCATCGTCCTGCATGTCATTCATAATCATCACAACCCTACCTTCTCCTAAGGGCCAGTGTCCGGGTCGAAGTCTACGCCCACCGCAGACTCCCCGGGCACGTCATTTCAAAGCGTCTTTTGCAAAATCACCGATAGCGTCTAGCGCTTGTGGCGCTCTCACCGTGCCATCAAACGAGTATTCCACATACTTGTTAATTTCCCGCAACGCCGCTTCATATCTCGCCAGTTTGGCGCGTTGGCGCTGGCGGTAGTTACGAGCGTGATCTGCTCCGGTTTTCATGCCGCCAGCCTCCAATCGCGCGGTAACTGCACACTGGTATCGTATGCAGTTTCCGTTTCAGGAAAGTTGAAAACAACTTCCCAGCTATATCCAAGACGCTTAGCAGCAAAACGCTCGCCATTGGGCGACTCCGATCCGTCACCAAGGACAACCAACTGCGCATCATCGCAGTTCGCCTTCAGCGAAGCGCAGACCGCGCTAACGAAAGCCTGCTCGGAAGCGGTGAGGGTCGAGAAGGAGAAGGTATTACGCATTGTGTGGCTCCCGCCAGAAGGGTTGGTGTTCGTCTTGTTGAAACCCTTATGACGTCATATCCAAATGACGTCAACACCTAAATCGCATCACCATGTACAAATATATTCCCCCCTCATCCGCCAGTGCCCCAACCTCTCCCGGCTCCTTCTGGCGGCACGGGGAGCGGTATCAACGATTTTGATTGGCCCGCCGTTTCGCCTGTGCCCGTTGCTCGATCACCCGCCGGCAGATGCGACACACATGCCCATTGCCGTGCGGCTTGGAGTTTTCGGGGGTGCGGGGGTGGGTGCAGGGGTACAAGGCAGGCGTCATAATCATTCGTTAACCCAACCGAAACCACCGCAAGCTAAGCAGGTTTCTGCATAGTCCATGCCACTGCCGCAACAAATCCGGCATTGTTCCTTGTTGCCTGTCCTACCGTATGCGTCATAATTACTGGCACACTCGATATCATCAATCTGGTTAAGGCAGTCGTTCAAGGATACGCCAGTGGCCTTGTGGTTGCCACACGAAAATGACCAATGAACCAAAGAGTCGGCATCATAGCAAATGACCCAAGGGCCATATCGGCGAACCTCAGAGTCCTGAATAACGTGATGACGCCTTAAATAAACTGCTTTTGGACAGCCTAATGCAGCGTCAATTTTATCAGCCCAGCCACCGCATGCGTTTGGCATATAACGACGCATCTCACCTGTCACCGCGCGGATTTCCTCTAAGTTCACAGCGCACCTACCGCGATCATCTGGGCAACGCCTGCGATCGGGATAAGTGCGATCAAGCCGCACAATCCAGCGGCAAAGCGCCCACTCACAGATCACCTACATCAAACTGAGCGTTGCGAGCGTCCCGACGAGCGATGACTTCCTCGACCGTGAAGCGCGCCTTGTTGTCGAGGATCAGGCTGTCGAGGTCTTCGCTGATTTCGAACTGCTGGGTCATTTCGTATCTCCGTTTGCGTTGCACCCTCTCTACATCCGTCACCCTCACCGTCAACCCACAATCTCACCGCACACAAAAATAATCCCACCCGACAATCCCGTCCCTTGCCCTGGCGGTCGGTCATGATCGCCGCAGCCACATAGCGAGATACCACCGTGCGACATCCTGCGAGATACCGTACTTGTCCGCCAGCTTGCCCACATCCGCCCCGGCCAGCTTATCGACCGGGGCGCGCATCATGGCGATTAGGTAGGCGGTTAGGCCCATTAGAAGGGAACGTCGTCGTCTAGGTCAGCGAAGCTACCTGCGGGGGCTTGTTCCGGCTTTGGTGTGCGAGCCTTAGGCGGTTCGTAATCTTGATTGCCCCGCTCACCGCCAGCCTTATCCCCCAGCAATAGAATTCGCGCGTCCGGCCCTTGGAGAACGATTTCGGTAGTGTAACGGTCTTGGCCTTGCTGATCCTGCCATTTGCGGGTCTGCATCTTGCCCTCGACCATGACCTTGCTGCCCTTGCGGACATACTGCTCGACAACCCCGACCAGCCCTTCTTGGAAAACGGCAACCGTGTGCCATTCCGTCTTCTCGCGTTTTTCGCCGGAATTCTTGTCCTTCCACGTTTCGGATGTGGCGACAGAGAAGTTCACGACCTTGCCGCCGTTCTGAAACGCTTTGCTCTCCGGGTCTTTGCCCACATTCCCGATAATCGTAACCCGATTGAGTGAACCAGCCATTGTCATTCTCCTTCGTTGAAACCGCTATCTGCATAGAGTGAATAGAGTGCATAGGCACTTTCCCACTCCTCCTATAAACATGTCATTCTATTCTGACACTTTCTCCTATGTGGCTGAAACCCCCTATGCAATCTATGCAGTCTATGCACCTACTCTCCCCTCTCAATCTTCCAAAGCTTTTGGTTTGTACGGGTTTTTCCGTTTTCGACCAGTTTCATGCCGTCCAAAACACGGTCTTTATGGTTGGCGAAATAGGCCCCCAAAGAGGATGCGCTGACGCGCCCGGTGCGGTCGCCAGCGACGGAAACGAGTGCTTCGGCCAGTTCTGGGTGCATAAAAGCGTCGTATGCACCGCGCGAATTTCCGGTTTTGATGATCTCGCTGGCGGTTTTTGGCTCGCTTCCGACCGCCCCATGCCATGCGCTGTAGAGATTTGTGAGCGCGGTTTTCACCGGATCATCCTCTCGCGCCTTCGTCATTGTCAGCACCGGATCAGGTCGGCCCAGCCACATCAGCGCCGAACGAACCAGCCTGGACCAGTCCCCGAACGACGCCAGCGGAGCACATTGATGGGGGCAGCCGGCGACCACATAGGACCGAACCACCGTCAGCGCCGCCGCCACATAAAGCCCCCGGTTGGCTAGTACCTCGTCAAACGGATCGGCCTTGAACTCCCGCAGTTCTGGCCGCTCTGTATCGGGGTCCAAGCTGCAAAGTACCACGCGCCGGGTCATGTCACCCACTAGGCGGATGTTGTTGCCGGTAGCGAAGCACGTTGCGCGGCTTTCGATTTTGACGAAGGCCGATTGCCCTAACGGGCGGACGGATACGACCGGGCGCTCAATGATCTGGCAAAGCGCATCGCCACCAAGTTCGCCATTGACGTTATCGATGGAGATAATCGTCTGACCGGATAGCAGCGCGGCCACCAACCGCTTTTCGGTTTCCTCCTCCGTCCGCCCCGCTGTTACGACCGGAGCGCGCTCCCCGCTGTTAAGCGCGGATGCCAGATCGATGATGTAGCTTTTGCCAGAGCCGGCCACAGGGGCCTTTGTGACGTGCATGGGGGCCACGGACAGAGCACCACGCACAACCGGCGTAATGAGGGCTGAAAGGGCCACAGAGCGGCTTTCAGCGTCCACGAAGGGGAACTCATCCAGCAGCGTGTCCAGCCTCGCCAGCGCCGCCTGTCCTAGCTTCTTTGACGGGCGCGGGGGCAGCTTGGGCATTTCTGGCGGGTCGAGTAGCAGAAGCTGCGTGGCTTCGTCGTAGCCGGGTTCCCGCAGAATCGTCCCGTCAGGGCGTAGCGTCGGCGTTGTGATGACGCCCGCCAATCGCGGGAATCGCCATTCACCATCACGTGACAGCACAGTTGCGGCAATCTTGGCTGGTGGATCAGTCGGCACGAACTTGTCACCGCGCGCATCCCACCGAAGCCAATCCGCCGAACGCGATAGCCTGTCGATCATCGCAGCTTCCGATACCTCACAAAGCCGCGCCACTTTCGCTCTGCGGCCATGTGAGGCGGGAAGGTCATCGATAACCGGGCGCATCAGCTTTTCGCCACGCACGTAGAACGGGGTTTCCGACGCCATTAGCGCGTCCTCTGCCTCCGTTGCAATGTTGTGCAGTTCGCCGGCTTTGACGGCAATGGTGGGAAGGTCGCTCGCGGATTTAGGCTTGCCCCCCGGAAAGCTAACCACGTTATCAGGCGGCCCGTCGTCCTTGGGAACAGAATCCAGATACGCCATCATCTCGTCTGCGGACATTTCCTCGCTCACAGGGCATCCTTCCAAAGCGTATGTTGCGATGCGATGAAGGGCTCAAAGGCGGCGGCGCTTTGCTTAGCGATGCTGTCGGCGATCTCTTCATACTCGGTCGGTTTTTCAGCGCACCGGCTATACACAGTCTGAGCGTGTAACGCCCTCAAAACGTGCGGCGCGATATATTGCGGCAGGTGACCCGCTTCCGCCATCAGGTTCAGGTCATCGATGTACGCCACATAATCGGCGAACCTGACCCAATCGTTGGACAGGATTTCAACCGCGTACATAGCCGCCTCGTAAGGGCTAAAGCCACGCGTGGAATGCCCGTGCGTGGAAAAGCGGACATCTCTGCACAGCTTGCTATATTCCCAGCCGCCGAATGGTTGAGCCTTGTCTAGCCACTCGACGCAGCGGGCCTTGACCATCCTATGTGGTTTCTGAAGCTCATTGGCCCAGAAGAATTCGACGCGAGGACGGACGTTGAATGAATGCGTACCTTCGGGCGGCTTCGCTTTGGGTTGCGGAAAACCCATTTTTGCGCCTTTGCCGATATTGCAGGCAAGGCAGGCAGTCCGGAGGTTAGCTAGGGTGTCCTCCCCGCCTTTCGAGAAAGGTACGAAATGATCTAGGTGGAGAACTACATCGGGCGGAGCAGCGCCGCAATATGTGCATTTGAAACCATCGCGGGACAGCACATCAAAGCGCAATCCCTTGCTTATCGGCTTGCGCGCACGCGCACCCGTAGGTATATCTGTCATCGTCAACGGCTCCTTCACAGCCTGAGATAAAGGGCGGGCAACCGCGACAACGGTGCCCGCCCGCCCAACCTACCTAAATCGGTGATTTATGCAAGGGCCGGTAAGGCAGCTCTTGCTCACAGCAGCGCATACTGCATCCCGAGCGCAGCCATGTAGGTTTCGAGGATAGCGTTTTCCTCCTGCACCTCTTCTTTGCGGCGCTTACGGATAGCGACGATCTTGCGGATGACCTTTTTGTCATAGCCGCGACCGTGCGCTTCCTTCATCACGTCCGCGATGTCGTCAGCAATTCCCTGCTTCTCGTCGCTCAGTCTCTCGACCCTTTCGACGAACGACTTCAGTTCATCAGCGGCAACATTAGCAACGTTAGACATATTAGCTTCTCCTTGTAATTGATAAGACTGGCGCACCCATGCTGACCAGCCAATTGATTGCACCTTCAGCAGTCCGACATACCGCCACAGGATGTCCACGCGCATGATACCAGTTTAGCGCCTGAACTTGCTCTGGCGTCGGCATCTTCTGCCCGTTCTTGAACTCGATCCGGGCGGTTGGCGCATCCGCCCAGCTTATGCCAGTGTCAGGCTCGCCGGCTATCATGCCCTCGCGTTTAGCCTTTGCCGCTGCCCACTGTGACCGCTTACCGCCGTTGGGCACAGCATAGACGCGACATCCTTTGGCGATGCGTTTCATTGTCGCGACAAACACCGCCTGCCGTGCGTCCTCGCTGGCTGCGTCTTTGTCCTTTGGCTGGACGTATATGTCTGGATGCAGCGTTTCCTTTAAGGGGGTGTCTAAGGCGTCGAGGGCGTCAAAAGCTGTCATAGCGGCCTGCGCCAAGACTGCCGCCGGCAATCGCGTCTGAAGTAAGGATTAGGTGCATTGTAGAATTGAATGCCCCCATCATCCGTTACATCAGCCCATCCAAAACCGAGTTGTGGACGTTGGTCATACCGTCGCACCCGCACCATGCGATTATTACGCATCACGACCTCCTCAGCCGTTCAGCCAACAATGCGCGGTTGGCGTCCTCCCGCGATACCCCGGCATAGGACGCCGCGCATGTATCCGGGCTAAGCCGTTCCAGCGCGTCGTCGGTGCAATTCATGACCAGCATCTGAAACTGCAACCGCCCCTGCTTTTGCGTCATGGCTTTGCTGCCGTATGTGCGGGTTGGTGGGGGGCGGGTCATAGCCACCCCCTATACGTCCACACCGTCCATGCGCATCCTAAGCACCATGCTGATGGTGCAGCAGAAAAGCCAAATGACACCGCAGCGATAAGCCATCCAACTGCGCCGGCGAGCATAAACAGGGCGTCTTTGTTACGTTGGACCATCACCCATCCCTCCTAGTCATAAAGTCCCCCGGCAGCGCGATCTTGACCCGCCGCGCATGTTCAGCGACCATCTTGCGCCACCACCTTGGGATACCGCGGGTTTTCCAGTTGCAGACGCTGTTGCGTTGCAGCCCGAACCGCTTGGCGAGCGCGCTAGGCCCGCCAAGGAGGTCCACGATCTGGCCGTCAGTCATTGCTGTAACCCGCTGGCAAGCCCTCACGTTCTGGGATGGTCACGGTGTCTTCGAAATGATCCAACACCCTATCCCAACCTACGCCAGGGAGCCTGCCATGCTCTTGGATGATGTAGCGAAGACCCGCGACTGCATCGGCGTAACCGTTCCGCAGAACTTGTGCACGGCGTTCTGGATCGAGCCGGTTCATGCCTTGCTCCCCTCATCCTTAATCGCATCATCCAGCCGTTCGATATGGTCGAGCATTCTGCGGGCCAGATCATAGGATGCGGAGTCGGTGCGCCTAAAGCGCGATATTTCGTCAATGGTGTCATATACCACCATCAGCCGATCATCAGCCCAGCCGGTCACGCTTCGTCACCAGCAAACTGCTCATCAACCGGCGGCGCAAGTTCAGCCTTCCGCTTGTCCAACGCACCCTGCAACTCCTCGCGAAACGGTGCCATCGTCTTGCGCTTCCAAACCGCGCCAAGCGAGTCCATGTCGGGGGCCTGCTCGATCAGCGCGCGGGCTGCGCCTATGGTAAGCGCGTCCACGGGATGCTGTTGTTGCTGCACGGGCATCGGCACTACCTTGTACGGCTTCTTATTGGCCCGCGTAGCCGTCAGCGCCAGCACGATAGGCGCGTCCATGTGCGTCATGTGCGAGATACGGATGCCGCCGACCTTCAGCTTGCCGTATGTCACCTCTGGATCGTTATAGAGGCGCATCGACCGGCCTACGTATTCCTTTGCATCCGGCCCCCAGATTGCGACGAGGACTCGGCGCATGGACTTGCAAGGCCGAAACGCCTTTTCCTCCCCGTCGAAGTAGATTGACACCGGCTGTTCTGCGCCGCCGCCAAATTTCACATCGCGGATGGTGATGTCCATTGTCTCGCCTGGACCGAAATCGTCGGCGTTGATCTGGTCGCTTTTGGCAACGATGGTGTTGAGCATGTTCATACGTACATCTCCTGTTCGATTTCGCGCTCCGTCGCGACTAGGCGCGTCTCGGAGGCTAGCGTTTCTTCGTATTGATTGAGCATTTCAGCCATGCGCTTTTCCGCATCGCCTACCGTGTTGATAATCGCCTGCTGAACCTTCTCGTCAGGATGCACCCGCAGCGTAATCATCGGCAGACCGCCACTGTAGGACGTGAAGTCCCACCATTCGCGCTGCGTCACCAGCAAGCAGCCCTGTACCTGAAACGCGAAGTCTGCCGGCATGGCGCGGGTCATGATCGTTTCGACTTGGTACTTCTGCTTACGGCTCTTGCACTCCCATCCGGCGTTCACGTCCTTGCGCAAACCGTCTGGCGAGCATCCCAGCGTAAACCCCCATTGATCGTTAGTGACAAATCCACCGTCATCTAGCGGCCCATACTCCCGCTCGTAGATGATGCGAGCGCGTGCTTCGTCTACGTGGCCACGTTCCGTATCCCACCCCGAGAATGTAGGCTCCACGTAATTGCTAATGCGCTGCGCCACCAATTCGAACAGATGGGCGCGGGCCTTATCGTTCTTTGCGACAGCCAGCGTCGGCGTCATAATCAGCTTGATTTCGCTGCCGGTCAGAAGACCGCACCGCGCTTGGTGCCACTCCTCCGAACCTTGGATTAGGTCTTTGTGGTATGTGATCGCCATCATCGCTTCTCCATAATGGGAACACGACAATGCGCTTAGCCGTTCCCATTGTCAACACCCGATGGGAACGAAAACGCGCGGCAGAACTCCTAAAAGTCCCACCGCGCGTCAGGGGGTATGTGGAGAGGGAGGTGCGGCGAATTTGGTCGCTTAGGGAGCGGCTTTAGGTTTTGCAGCGGCATTACGTTGTCGGATCATTTCCCACCGCGCCTTCTCCACTTCTGTGCGGCGGTAAAGAATCGGCCGCGAGGGCCACAGATCGCCTGCTTCTTCAATCCACCAATTTCCCGTAGGCCACTCGCCCTCGTAACGGCAGGTATGGATACCTGAACTGCCGGCCTCGATTACATCAAACATGCTGCCGTCTTTTGGGCAGTACATGGCGTCGTTCCAGTCTAACTCCTTCAAACGCTGATATGCCGAGAACATTGTGGCAATAGCATCTCGTTCTGTTGGCATATCGACTGCCCGCTTCTCGCGAGCCACCTCTGCCGACTGCCATAAAGCCTCCGCTACATCTTTTCGGATTGGGGTGTGAGTTCCGTCAGCATGTGTTGCGTGGCCGACGATAGGATTGTTTTCCTCGTTCATGATGCTTTCTCCAAATTGCGCGCAGACACCCGCCCCGCCCGCTCGATCAGTTCGGCGTCGGTCACGATCATGCGGCCACAGCGCCAGAGTTTGCCGCCCTGGGATTGCCGCCCATTTTCGTCGCAGCGGTACACGACCCACTTGTCACCTTGCAGGATGCGTTGGGCTTCGCCGGCCGCTGTGGGATCGCGCCAGACTTCCGTCATAGTGGCTTTGTGGTGGGCGACTAGCTTGGGTGGAGCATAGCCACGGACGAACGGCTTTGGCTTCGCAGGTGCTGGCGGCAAACGTTTTGAAGGCAAGCCAGCACGAACAGCCCATGACCGGATCAGTCGCGGAGAACAGCCAAACCGCGCCGCTAGAACAACGACCGTTGTGATAGGCCATAATTCTGCAAAGTTGTCGGGAATGGGAATACGTTCAGCGCCGTTTTTCCGGTTCTTGCCGGTAAGCGTGCCAAGGTCGTGCTTTTTGATGATCCGTAGAGCCGTGCTTTTGCCCACGCCGACACGCGCAGCAATGACGCCAAGGGTTTCACCTTCAGCAATCCAGTTGCGCATTTCCTGAAACTTCTCAGGGCTGATGAAAACCGCGCGAACCATCACTGCTTCTCCAAAGTTTCAACCAGACGATTGGCATACCAGCGTGCCTTGCCGGCATCCTGAGCCGCATCATCCTTCAGGCCTAAGCGCCACTGATACTTAATCACCTGCCCACGCAGGAAAGCCGTAAAGCCTTCATGGCCTAGCGCGGCTTCAATGGCGTCGATGCATTCCACCGTGCCTTGCGTGTAATGTGGCGGATGTTCGATCTGTAGGGGCGTGGCGCGGGTCATGCCATTGCCTCCTTGGACAAACGGGCAATCTCGTCACGCTTCCACTGACCAGCAGCGGCTTGACGGCGGTTGGCTTCGGACTCCACCGAAATCATGCGCTCGATTACCTTCTCCAGCTTGTTGCGGTCCGAGCCGTAAGCGAGAACAGCGGCTTTATCTCCACGCCGCTCACGATATTGTCCCTCCTTCAGACGCACCGTTTTATCAGTGATGGCGGTAATCTCCACAAGAGTGGGCCGATAGCCACCGTTCCAGATTGCGAAATCGCCTACTTTGATGGTCATGATTCACATCGGGCTTTGGCGATGGCTGCATCTGCTATGCTAAGAACATCGCTCGTCACAGGATCGGTAAGGCGACCCAATAACGCTACTTGGCTTCGCGTAATGGTTAGCGCCTCCAATAAACACGGCGCTGCGGCTATGAGGCGGGCGTTGGCGCGGTATTTCGGATCGTCACAATAGATAAGCGCCAGCGACACAGCATCCGCCTCGTCTGTTTCGATGCGGCTCTCTGCGTCGTTATAGAGCCATCCTCCCGGTGTATGTGTCATGCGTTCTTCTCCTCAGGTACACGTTTGTTTGTCAGGAAATCCTCGGGCAGCTTCACTCGCTTACGGCGCGCCAAGTCTTTTACGACGGCACGAACCGGCCACGGAATGCCGCGCGCTTTCCAGTTGGAAATGGAATTGGTCCGAACCCCAAGGGCTTCAGCCAGACCGGCGGTATCGCCTAGCGCGATGATGATGTCTGCGTCATTCATGGCACCCTATAAGCACGCCTTAAGGCGTATTGCAATCACAACATGCAAGAAAAATGTTGCAGATTGTGATTGACACCTCCGAGCCGCCATGCCATTCCACCCCCAGACGCAGCGAGGGCTGCTAGGGAGAATGATGATGGACTTCTATTCGTCCAGACAGCCGCGTAACGGATTGCGCTACGGCCTCGGCTTCAAGTCAAAGACGCAGCTTCCGCTGCTGATGATCTGGGAAGAGCGTTGGGCCGATGGCGAGGTTTACGACGCCCGCGTTATCTATTCCACTGGCTGGAGGCGGAAAGCATGACCTGCCCCGACTGCCACAGCCGCCCAACCGGGCGCGGGTACTTCGGTCGTCTGTATTGCGCCCATTGCGAACGCACCCTGAAGCCGCTGCGTGATGGCGAGACTGGGTTGTCGGGCGTGCGACGGGATAGGGATGGTCGTTATGGAGGTTGACGATTTCACCGAAATCGCCCGCTACTGGCAGAACCCCATCCCTTACGATGCCATACGCGACATGAACCGGGCACAATGTCACGCCGCGATTGACGCCGGCATGTCAGCCTTAAACCAGAAGCAAGCCCGTCAGTGGGCACAGGAGAAACAATCATGAAGACCACAGGCCCGAATCATTGGACCCGCCCCCCTGCATCGCAGCGGCAGCGTTGGGATGCGCAAGCGCCGCTGGAGCGTATGCCGCATGTTGAGAAGTATTCCCGCCCCGTGCTGGCGGTTATCTACGGCGGCATTGCTCTAGTCCTGATTGTTATCTGGGCGATGGTCTTCGCGGCGGTGCTGTCATGATCCGCTTCCTCAAATGGCTATTCGATGCCGGCACCGACGCCGACAAGCAGGAGCAACAGTCATGGTGACCGCCCCCACCCACGACGCGGCTGCTATCGCGGAGATCGCGAACCCGCCAGCCTTTCCGATGGGGAACCCAGAACAGGGCGGTCACGACGGCATGTCGCTCCGCGATTGGTTCGCCGGTCAGGCACTCCCGGCGATCATAGCAGAAATCTACCGAGTGGCTGCAATAGATGGCCCTGTTGAAAGCGGCGTTGCTGGGCCTGTGTCTGCTTTCTCGTATGAAATCGCCGACGTCCTGCTCTCCGCTCGCGCCCACATCTCACAAGCCAAAGGGGAGTAGGGGGATGGGTGACGAACACACGACATGGACCGTTAGCACGACGGCCTACATGCGTAACTTGGATAGGGACGACCTGCGCAGCGAATGCGTTGCGGTTCACTACCAATCGCCACCGAAGAAGACCGAGCACGGTACTTCGATCGGCCTCATGATGCCGGTGCTGATCGTCAGTCTTTACAGCGCCGAACCGCGCGAAGTGGCCGATCGGGTGGCGGCTATCCTCAACAAGCATTGGGATGACCCCGCATGACCCCTTCGACCCAAGACGCGCGGGCAACCGGGCTGGTGGAGTTGGCTGTCAGGTGTGAACAGGCGACGGGGGCTGATCGGGAATTGGATGCCCTGATCCGCTGCGCCGTGTTTGCGCCAATCGGTGCCGTCGTGGAGCAATCTCCGATCAACGGCGCGTGGTGCATCTACAGTGGGTTTAGCGCCCGCGATCCAAGCCGCAGGTCTACGTGGGAGCCTTACGGGCTGTCCCAGCTTCAAAAGCTTGGCGAGTTCACCGCCTCCCTCGATGCCGCGATGACGCTGGTGCCGGAGGGGCACACTATCCAGTTGTCGGATTGGGACCACGAAATCCTGCGCGAAAAAGGACCGTGGCAAGCGATCGTTCTGCCATTCGGTGCGCGTGGTTCAATGCAGCAATTCACGTTCACGAACCGCTGCGATCATGCGGCGACAGCGGCCCTCGCTTTGTGCGCCGCGTCACTCCGCGCCCTCGCCGCCTCCACCAAGGACCAGAATGATGGATGACGGCTACTTAGCGTCGCGGTCCAGCTTCTCTTGCACCGCCTCGCGGATGAACGCTGCCAGCTTGTTGGGACCAACTAGCGCCTCGATCTGCGCAACAGTGTCGAGCGGCAGCCGGACGGTTGTCGGCCGCACGCCAAGCGGAGGGCGTCCCATGCGCCGCCCCGTATCCGCAACCGCTATCTGTGTCGATACCATAGAATATCCGCAACCGCTTATTGACGGCGTAAGCGCCACCGCTTATGTAGGCGGTATCGGTTACGGAGGCAAGCCAGTGTCTGACAAAGTTAGGACAGCCCGCGTTGAGCATCGTTGCACCCCCAGTTCATGGCATCCCGGTTGCGGACGCGTTATCACCAAGGGTGAACGCTACCTGTCGTTCAGCCGGGGTGGTCTTTCGACCTTTTCGGTGTGTGGCGACTGCGCTGGAACGCAGCATGGCGCCTGAACCCGCACAGCCAGCGGAGGCATGGCTTAATGACCCCGCGTCGATGGAAAGCGGCGAACCCGCACAGCCAGCCGAAAGCCCGGAGGCGCTTGGCCCGTTGTGGCGTAAAGTGCAGAAGGTCCACAGCGACGCAATGGCGAACGATTGGCCGGTTGCAGACTATCGCGCCGGTATGATGGCCACGCTCGCCGCCACTACCGCACGCCCGACCGAGCGGACAGAGCGCGAGGAACTAGCGAGAGTGCTTCGGTGGTTCGGCTTGGATCAGCACGCCGACAACATTGCGGCGGGCGAGTCTGTGCCTATCCCTTCGTATGTGGCCCTATCTCTAATCGCCGCACGCCCGACCGAGCGCGGGGCGGTGGAGGTTTCCGAATTATCAGCCCTACGCAGTGAGTTCGTCGACTTCGCGCGCTACCTTCGGAATGCACCGGCCAATCCGCTAGACGAAAAGCGCGAAGTTTCGGTGCGGATGATCTTGGCCGTAGCTGACGCCCTCCCTGCGAACGATCAGGCGGCAGAGGTGGAGGCAATCGCAAGGATCATCGATCCCGCCGCTTGGCGCTGCTACGACGCCACGCTCCTGCCTTTTCAGGAAAACCGGGGCGCTCACGAAGGCGAAAGCTGGCACGTTCGCGCCTATCAAGCCGGTTGCCGTAGTGCCGATGATGCGCGCCGCTGGTGGCTGGAAACAGCCGACGACTCCGAGCCGCATACCATCTGCCTGTTCCGTGAAAGTCTGACTAAAGCCAAGGCAATCGCAGCCCTCGCCACCCAGCCCGCAACCGGGCGCGCGATGGGCGGGGAGGATGGGATGCGGGAGGCACTGGAAAGCATTGCCAATCGTCAGCGCGATCTGTTCGCGGGTCCAACTGATCACGGCCTTTGGTGTCAGCGAACCGCCCGCGCCGCCCTTCAGAACGGAGGCGAGTGATGAGCGGGAATACTGGCATCCCTGACTGGTGGGTCAACCGCATCGTGTCGGCGGTCGCCCTATTACTCGCGGGACTGACCTTAGACTGGCAGTGGTATGGATGCGCTCTCGCGTGGGCTATCATCGCAGGCGGCTTCTTGCTGTGGTCGATCAGCGATCATGAGGCCCGCCCATGAACCCGCACCAGAAGCCGCAGGAGGACGTGGTGGTCACGCAGGAGGACAGAGAGGCGGCTGCGGATTATGCCGCGAACCATATCCGCATGATTGGTTTGCCGGAACGATACCGCGGCGGGAAGCGTGACGATGCACTCGTCCAAGCCTTCGCCCGTCACCGCCTCTTGGGTCACGAAGCCGGGCGGCGCGATATGCGCGAGGCGGCGGGGAAGGTGGCGGACGAAAAGACGAAGGTCCGTCAGTTCGTTTTTTCTGTCCTGCGTAGTGGAATTAAGGCAGCAGAAGCGGCCGGAGAGAATGACGGGCCTTACGCATCCAGTGGAGCGCGAGATGCCATTCGCGCAATGTGGCGCACGTACCGCGCTCTCCCTACTGAACCTCTTGGCGGGGAGGGGTGATGGCTGTGGTGCATTTAATTTGGTTCAGAGGAGAAAAGTAATGGCATTTATCTGGTGGATGTATCTAGCCGATGTAGTCGGCTCTTTGTATGTGTGCCTGACCCTAGCGGCCATATGCTGCGTTGTCGGCTATGGCGCATGGGCTGTATGGGCAAGCATGGAGGATGAAGCACGTCCCCCGTTCAGGGTTTTGGCCTTCGCCATTGGGTTCTCTGCGGTGGCTTCAATCATCCCGTCAACGAAAACAGTCTACGCCATTGCCGCCGTATCGGCTGGTAGCGAGGCGCTATCCACAGCCACGGGACAGAAAGCCGTCAAGGCCTTGAACGTGTGGCTTGGCCGTCAAATTGCAGACGAGCCGCAGCCAAAAGGCCGCTAAACCCGCGGCTTCTTCGCCTCCGCCTTCACCGCCTTAATGACCGGGCCAATGGCAGACACGGCGCTGATAACCAGCGTCGGGTTTGCCTTGGCGGTTTTGACAATGGCACTGATGAGTTTTCCAATGTTGATTTTCATGGCTTCACTTCCTCTACAGAAACAGGGTCTTTCGGCGTTCCAGAAGGCGTAGCGCCGGACTTCCGCGTAAACGTGCCCAACACACCGATCAGGCCGGTCAGCACGGCTATATCGGCAGGAGCGCCGTTCCAGACGCCAGCAATGTAGACGATGACGATGGCGGCAATAATGGCTAGGCCAAGGATCAGGTTGTGGCGATCTTCGCTCATGATCCATATACCTCCGCTTCAGCCGCCCGCCGCTTGGTCAAGCCTGCCATGACCTTATTGCCAGCCCGGTTCCACCGCGCGAACTGCCCTTTAGCCCCGGCATAGTCGCCGGCCTTATGCAGCTTCAGCAGCGTGCTATCCGCCAGCGCCTTGGTGCCGACATTGTACGCGAACGATACCAGCGCGCCCTTCTGCTTGGCGGTAACAGCCGCGCCCCCTAGTGCCGCATCCACACCAGCCGCAAACTTCATCACATCCTGAGCCAGCCGCAAATCCGCCTGTGCCTGCGTCCACGTCACACCCTTGGTGATGCCCGCACCCGTCGAACCCCAGCCAATCGTCCAGGGATCGCCGCCAGAGCCGGGATCGGGGTATGCGGTAAGCCGGCATCCCTCAAACTGCTTAATGAGGCTGAGAGCATATGGGAGCCAATCGTCGGACCCGACACGCGGCAAACCAAAACGATCCGCCAGCGCATCGACCATTGTGACCATCGCGGGCGTGAAAGCCTTGTTAGGCGCAAACGGCCTGATCGCATCGAATAGCGCGGTTCTGTTGGTCATGGTTGCCCCTTATGCGCCTGCCAGTCGCGGCCACGCTCTATCATGATCCTATTGGCGCGCTGGTGCTTCATATCCCGCCACGTGCGGCCCGACAGGAACATGATCGCGCCGATGGTCAACAGCGACACCGCCCACCCCTCAAATGGGTTCTGGTTCTTGTAGAGGATGACCGGCACCGTCAGGAACGAACCCGCGCCCATCAAGCCTAGCCCGTATCGCTCCACTACGTTCGCCATTTCCCGAAACTGCGTGACCTTGTAGACCACGATGCAGGTCAGGATTATGCGGCCCGCCGTATTGATGGCGTCAAAGACGGTCATGCTTCGTCCTTCCCGCCCAGAAACTGGCGCACTTTGGCGATGGCGAATGGCATCAGGATATTCCAGCCTGTTCCCCCAATATAAACGATGGCGTTGGTAGCGCGGATGTCGTCAGGCGAAACGCCCATTTTGACCGCCACCCAAGGCATGAAAAACACCGCAAACCCGAAACCGGAAAAGAGTGTAAAGCCGATGTCGGCCCACGTCATTTCCTTGTATCGGGTTTGCGCCAGTGCCGTGATCGCTCCTGCCATAGCGGACATGACTAGCCACACATGACGGAAGTCCGTCTGTTCAATCACCGCGACGACCTACTAAACGATTGTAGATTTCCGCTGGCAGTCCTGACCACATCACGAACGCGGCGGCAAAGATCAGACACACTATCGGCACAACCATCGCCCCCTATCAAGAACAGTACGGCCAATTGCACCACTAGCGCGCCGTCTAACGCATATCTATAATCTAGGTATTCTAGGCCATTAACCCATGCTACTGCATGAACGCAGAGGCAGGCGAGATACATCGACCAGAGCAAGGGCGACCACCAATATGGGCGGCACCACCAAGCAGTCACCATAAGGCTTGCGAGGTCGGCTAATGCCCACATGTCTTCATGCTTGACGGGCAGATCGAACCCTAGCCGATCGGCAATGCCCCACACTACGAAGGCGGGGGAGGCCGGCTGATATATCCAATAGGATGCAAACAGCAGCCAGTTAATGGCTACCACCGCCGACGCCACTAACAGGCACTGGCGTCCTTCACGCGCAAATGATGCGACGATAATAGCCGCAACACATGCAGCGCCGAAGAACGCCAGCCTAATCACTTGCTAGGCCGCGGCTTTGCGGCAGGCTTTGGCTTACCGGGACGCTTGGGATTGGAGTTTCCGCCTCCACCGGATACGCGCATCACTTCGGCGGCTTTCCGGGCTGCGTTGGATTCGTGTTGCCGCCGCCGCCGCTATCGTCAACGGGAAGCGCATTCGGCACCGGCTGTTCAACCGGCGTCAGGCCCTCGCATTCTTCAGGCTTGGGCTTCTTCTTCTCGTCCTTCACGATACACTCCCATATGATTGGCGGCGGTAGTTCCTGTAGCATATTACCAAGCCGTTGCGGAATACTAAGCCACTCAAATGCTATTAAAACTTCTGTTCAGTGGTGATGCTGAACTCTAGGAGCGTACCGGTTCCGAGCGCTACCGGACTGGTGGCGCTGACATCGTTTCCGCCCGAGGCGGGCGTAAATTTGATCTGGTTCGTCCCATCACGCAGATAGGCCGTCCACCCGTTTACCGTTCCCGACACAGTTGCCCGCGCTGGAGCGGTGGAAACGCCGCGAGATATGAACGGCGCGGATACCGTGAAATAGTTGCCAGTGCCGAAGTTCGTGGTTGTCCCGGCCTGGAATGACAGCCGGAGCGTTCGGTCACGGCCGGCTGCGCTCATCATCGCCGTCATCGTGGCGTTGCCCTTCGTAGGACTGCCCGATTCTGCCCCAAGATTAATCTGCCCGCTTACGTCAAGAAGGGCATGATAAATGTCGTTGTTGTAGTTGCCGACCGAAATCAAAGCGCCGGCACGCTGAAGGTGGCTGAGGAAGAAGATCGACTCGATGACGTTCGACGCGATCGTGATTGTCTTGCCTGCCTTCATCGACGTGCAGGGGCCAAAGCGGATTGACCCGATATTCGGTTGCCCATTGGTGCCAACCTGCACATCATCGTTGAAGTCGCTGTTGTCGATTGACACGAAACCCGACTGGATATCGGTCTTTCCGCCGATCCGGCACTGGTCGACCTTCACTCCGCCACCCGTGTCCGCAGTCAGCTTGCCGAACTCGCATTTGTCCATTGCGCAAGAGCCGACTTCTCCGCGATAGAGCCAGCCGCCAAAATGCTGGTTGGTAATCATATCGGATGCAAAGCAATAGAGCGTGTTTTCACCACCAACTGCGTCGAAGATTTCTACTTCGTAGCCGTTGGGGCCTTGATCGGTAGTTTGAGCAACCCCACCGATCAATGCAATACCTCCCCCACAGTTAGAGAACAAATAGGGTCGCCCAAAACAGTCCCGGTTTTCGCAGAACATGGCGCGAAAGTCTGGGCCAGTGACGGTGACGTTGTTGCCGACCATGCCGCTTGTTTGACAGCCAATGCGAAGTTGATCGAAATGCACTCCGCGCGCCGTGACGCTGATTGTAGCGGTCGTTGACGTGCGCGTCAGCTTGGCACCAGAGCCGTATAGGCGTTGATAGTTAGTAGATACAGTCAACGCACCATGAAGGTATTGCCCAGGCGGAAAGTAAATTGCCGTAGCACCGCTATTCAAAGCGGCCTGAATCGCCGCTGTGTCGTCAGACAGGCCGTCTCCTTTCGCTCCAAAATCCTTTACCGATAAAACTTCCCGCGCCTTGTCTTCTGAGGTGCGGTCTACTGCACTGCTGCCGGACTGCCGAAAAGTAACCTTGTTGGCGCGTTGCTGAACCCAAGCACCCACGCTAAGGGGGGTGCTATTTGCCTTTACAATATTAATATCGTTAGACTGACCGGTAAAATCGCCAAGCGTCCACGTCCACAGCGAGCCGTTATAAAGGCTCGTAAGGTCAGCAGTATTTGCCGCTTTCAGTGTGGCAAGATCAACGCGTGTATTGTTGGACGGCCCCGGCACAATAGAAGCAGGCCCGGTTGGAATGGGAAAGCTAAGACGAGTGCTTATCAACGTCCCGCCAGCCTCAGACTTATACCATACGACCGAGCCTGAGCGATCACGCACTCGAATGGAATAGCTATTCAGCGCTGCATACACTTGTGCAGGTGCGCCATCGCGAACAATGACACCGCCAGACGTAAGCAATGGCTGTGCCGCCAAAACAGTAAGCGCCGCATCCCAATAGACGTTGATCGGCGACTGTTCAGGATCAGTATTGGCCGCACCAATATATATACGCCCGCCTTCAAGCGCAGTCGCATCCAGCGCAACAAAGATCGGGTAAGTATCAACCACTTGTGCTATCCTTTGTAAGTGCGGTCATGGCTGAAGCCTTTGGTTTGCGGACTCGCCGTCGCTCTGTTGCCGCTGGACGGGTGCGCCTTCATTAGTGCCGGGTTGCGCTGCCAATCGTGCCGGGGCAGCGCCGAACGCATCGGCAAGCCGCGACTGCAACGCCAGCACGTCGTTGGCTATAGCGGGTTCAGCGCGGGCGATGCGGGTTAGGAAAGCCCCTTGGCTTGCGATTGCCTTTTGTGCAGGGGCCTTGCCGCTATTGACCGCCGCTGCCATCATCCGGTTGTATCCCGTTGCCCACTTAACGAACTTGGGGTTCGTGATGAGTTTGGCCGCGCCGTATGAGGAAGCTACCTGTCCCATTAGCGCCGGAAGATTGCCAAGGCTGTAGAACGCAAGCCCTGACAGAACCTGTCCCGCCGTATTAGACGTGTTGCGAACAGATGCGGCATCGGCAAGTCGCTTCGACACCCGTACGAACTTTTCCAAATCTTCACGATGCTCGCCTGCACCGAACAGCGCGTTCTTGGCTTCGGGGGCCATGTCCTGATAGCGGCGTGTGAATGTCTCAACGCTAAACTGACGGCCTTGGCTGTTAGCGGGCTGTCCAATCAGGCTGACCATCGAACCCGCCACCTCGCCGCGCTCCGCGGCTGGAAGAGATGACAACACCTCTTTCAGCAGGCGAACATCGCCGCCGCCGCGGTTGCCCTGCGAGATGCGGTCAATGAAAGCGCCGGCCTTCTCTGGGCTTTGCTTGCCGTCCTCGCCCACCAGCTTGGTCAGCGCCTTTTCGATGCGTTCCTGTCCATCCCGATAGGTGTTGTTGGCGCGTTCGAAGGCCCGCAACGCTTTCGGCCCTTGTGCTGCCGCGCTGGTCTTCATGTCCTCCGAAAGCGCGCCATACAGCGCCCGCAGATCGGACTTGGCAGCGCCTTCACCGAAACGAGCTTCGCCAATCTTCTCCCCAATGACCGAGCGGAAGTCCTTCAAATCCTGCCAAGAAACGTCGTCGTTCAGAGCCTCGCGATAGGATTGCAGTTCATTGTTCTTGAAGATCGACGCCAAGCCGCTGTTGCTTTGGAAACGGCCTAGCATGCCGTCTAATGCGTTCTGCGCGTTGTTGGTAGTCGTCTGCGCATTGGGCGAAATCGGAATGGCGTTGTAAAGGTTGCTAGCGACATTGTTGAACTTGTCGATCCACGCTCGCGCACCACGTTGTGCCGCTTCACCGATGTTGGCGAAGGTGCCGCCGCTGTTACCGTACTGCGATGCGATGGTGCGGACTGCGCCTTCAACCTGATCGCGCACCTGACCGCCAGCCGTTGCCATGACGTTGGCAGAGCCGGTCATGTTGGAAAGCGTCTGATCCACAATGGCCGCAGCGCGATTGCCCGTGCCGCCTAAAGGTGCATTAATTCCAAGGTCTTGGGCTTCCTGATAGGCAACGGCAGACGCACGCGGCTGCGGAATAGCCGCAGCCCCCCGACGCGCTGCCATCGCGCGAGCGAAACGACCGCCGCCAAGCGCCAAGCCGCCGCCTAGCGCAGCGCCTGTCGCGGCACCGATAGCGGCACCGCCCAACCGTTCGCCAGCGCCGCCCTGAGCATCGCCAAAGCCATACACGCCGCCAATGCCAGCGGCTTCAGCCGCAGTACGTGCGGCAAAAACGCGGTTGGCAATCACGCGAGCCTCAGCGGCAGATGCGCCCCCCCGTACAGCGGCGCGTCCAGCTGCTAGTGAAGCCCCACGCGCACCGGCAAACTCGACCCCGCCCAATGGCAGCGAGCCGATAGCCTGACCGGCAAAGCGCGCTATGCCGCTGTTCTGTTCGTCAAACAATTCCTGCCCACGGCGCTTGTCCAGATTCTCGCCGTAGGTTCCGCCCTGCGTTACCGTGTCCGCAAGCGCGCCAGCTTCATCCAGAAAGCCCAGTGTGAGGGCATTCCCCGCGCCACGAGCCGCAGCACCCAAAGCGCCGTCGCCAGCGTCTACGGGTTTTACTGTGCGGTCTTCGTTGACCACGGGGGCAACGTTGCGGTTCTTCGGGTCGCTGTAGAACTTCGCCAGCGCGTCGGCATTCTCAGCCGTGATGTTGACGCCGAACGACTGTCCCAGCGCCGTGATCTGTGCAGCCGTGCCACCCGACTGCGCTACAGCCTGAAGCGCCGCTCGCTGTTCGTCGGTAAGCGGTTTCCCCTGCGCCGACTCCTGCGGCAACTGGTCGTTGAAGGTCAGTTCGCCGTCAGGACGCGGTGGCGCGTTAGGGTCGGACGGGGGCGTGCCGCTTCCACCGGTTGCCCCCGCCACGCCAGATGCTGGATCACCTCCCTCCTGCTGCTGCTTGTTCAGATCGGGGTTAAAATCGGGCGCATATTCACCGGCAAGCGCGTCGATAGCCTCACCGTTATAGCCCTGCGCACGAAGAAACTTGGTCTTGCGGGCAAGCGCCTTCTGCACAATAGCAGCGCGCGAGGCGAGATTGCGACGGATTTCGCCAGGGTCCATCGAAGGCGCAATGGTGGTGGCTTCATACGCCTTCTGCTCGCTAGGCGTTAGCGCTGCACCGAACAGCTTATTACGAATGACGTTATCGTTGGCCTTGAACTGCGCCCACCAATCCCGCTGTCCTTCAGTGCCAAACCCACCGAAAGCGCCTTGGATAGTATTTTCTAGCCCACCCGTCAGAGTATTCCCGCCGAAGTCGTCCTTGAAACTATCTTTCGCACCCTTCAGTCCAGCATAGATGCCGATCTGCGCCTCATACGGCGATGCAGCCCAAGCGGGCAGCTTGGCACCACCGCTAGGCGCTGCGTCGGAACCGCTGGTGCCAATGCCCAACGCCTTGCGCACGCCAGCTACGCCCAAAGATTTCCGGATTTCAGCCGGAACGTCCGTGGGGTCAGAGATGGTTTCCCAACCGTCCTGAGCATCAGCCATCAGCGCTTCCTCCGCTGTAGCTTGCCGTCTGGGCCAATGCGGTATTCGTATGCATCGCCACCGCCTTTACCGCCGCCGCCTGAACCTTGCCGAGCCTCGCGGCGATCAGCACGCGCCGACGCTTCGTTAGCACGGGCAATAGATGCTTCCAGCGATTGTTCGCGAAGATCTAGAGCGCGATCAGCACGGGCGTTGTCAGCCGAGCGGTCCTCAGCCTTCTTGCCAACGCCCAGCGACTCCATCACACCCGCCGCATGATCCGGCCCCACAAGGCCCGACATGGCGTAAGACAGGTAAGACGTGGCCCCGGTTGTGTCGCCGTTGCGGATCATGTCGATAGCCGCTTGGGTGTGCGACGTGTCCACGCCGCTGCCTTTCAACGCCGTTACGCGATCCTGTAGCGTCTGAATTGCCAAATCCTTCTTGCCGGCAGACAGCGCCCCCAACGCCGAAAACCCGGCCCCGATCAGGTCACGTTTCTGCCCGCTGGTGTAGCTATCGCCAGCGTCCATCAGAGCCTTGGCCTTTTCGGGGAAACGAATGCCAAGGTCGCGAAGATTGGCCGGCGTGGGATCGGCTTTATACGCCTCGACCGCCTGGATGTAATCGGCGTCCTGCTGCTGGTCTGCCTCGAATTTCGCCGTCGCCAACTGTCGCACCGCCTGTCGTTCTTGGCGGGCTTCGGTTTCCTGAACGCGGTTGTCGCGGATAGCCAAGCCCTGCTGTAGCGGATTCAGGTTTAGCTGCGACTGCAACGCGCCGTAATTGATGGGGGAAATATCAGCCATTAGCAAAAAGCCTCAGGATGCAGAGACTTTTTAGCACGTTCATAAACGGCTTTGGCCTCGTCAAGCGTATCGAAAGTGCCAAGGTGGTGGCAGACGCCATCACGGTTGATGCGGGTCTGAAATTTACCCTTCATCATTCGCACGCCCCTCACCCCAAGTTTATTGTTAGCTTTAGCTTTGTGGCTGTTCAGCAGATTAATGTGTTGCGAAACGTCACGAAGGTTGCACCACCGATTATCCGCTCGATCTCCGTTAATATGATCGACCTGTCCCACCGGGGGCCTGCCCGTCATAAACTGAAAAGCCAAACGATGCGCATACTTTGAGCCAATGGTCACGTAACCAAGAGCCTTGCTGATAGTGCCCGCCGGCTTCCACGCACCATTTGCAGTGCGGCTAATAAATCGCCCCGTGATTGGCATATACCAGAATTCGTATGCATTGTTTGGCATGCTAAAACCCTAGTACCGCGCCAGCGATCTGCGCGCCTTGGTTTATGCTGTTCGTAACGACGTTGCCTTTCGAGATGATGCCACCAGCCAGCGCGGAACCCTGCTGCCCCAAGAGGTTGCCAATGTTGCTCGCGACACTCAGGCCTGCATTGCCGACGCCAGCCGCTGCGTTCTGCCCAAGCGAGGTCAAACCACCCAAACGGTTATATTGCTGATTGACGAGGTTGCCGAGCAAGTCAGAACGGAAATTTGCCAAACTGTTCTGTGTGTTGCCGCCGCGCAGCCCGCCCGTAGCCGCCGCATTCTGGAGGATAGCTTCCTCGCCCTGCCGAACGCTGGTCGAGTATTCGGGCGAAGCCAGCAAAGCATTAAGCGCGTCTTGCTGTCCGCCCGTACCGTTCAGACCGATGAGCGACATCTGCTGCGCTAGCGCCGACGTGCCCGCATT
>Ga0182211_1000020_pt1 | contig 41904 bp, 76 predicted proteins | sample G5R1MG_20_FD_129660 | JGI IMG/M metagenome (GOLD analysis project Ga0182211, IMG submission 129660) | Switchgrass phyllosphere microbial communities from Michigan, USA - G5R2_MAIN_03OCT2016_LD1 MG | ecosystem: Host-associated > Plants > Phyllosphere > Phylloplane/Leaf | place: USA: Michigan... | reverse complement strand
CCGATCGCGCGTGAGACTAGAAAACTTGGGCGCCTGGTTACGGGCGATCGTGGAGCGCAACCGATGGCCCGATCCGACTGTGAACGACATGACGATCGCAACAGCCATGTGGATGATCGGGCCCTTGATCGCTATCGATCCATGGAAGCTGTTCAGTGACAATGATAATCCGCCTGAACGCAGCGAATGAGGCGCAGGCCGCGATATTGATTGCGTTGCAGGCCGATGCATCGTTGGTCGCGCTGGTTCCGCGCATCTACCCCCAGCAAGCGCCGAATAAGCCCAAGCGCCCCTTCGTGCTGTACGGCTCGCCCACCGTAACGCCTCGTAAGGTCCAAGGTGGTGACGCCAGCGACATAACCGGTGCGATCCATTGCTTTGCCGACAGCAGCACTGCCCTCCCCGATGCGCGCGCGTTTGCCATGGATGTCGCATCCCATATCGCCCGCGTTCTCGACGGCATGGATGAGGTTGATCTCGGTGAAGGCATCGCGCTGGCCGTCTACGTGACTGGCATCCAGTGCATGCAGGATGGTGACGCTTCCTCTTGGCACTCATTCGTCACCTACCGCGCCGAAGCTACCTAGCACCGTCCGTAGAGGCTGCGCTGCGCCAGCCATAGCGTCCCGTCAGATGACCGGAGACGCCAGATCATGAGCAAGCCCGTAACCGTAAAGGGCCAGAAGGTCGCCCTACTGCTGGGTGACGGCAACGACCCTGAAGTGTTCACGGTGGTTTGCGGCATCACGACCAAGGGCCTTTCTCGCACAAACCAGACCAACGACATCACCATCTGGGATTGCACTGACCCTGATGCCGCTCCCGTCATCGAGCGTGACATCCTGGCCGGTGATTGGTCAATGAGTGGTTCGGGTCAGGCTGTGGTTGCCGAACTGGACCGGCTTGAGGACGCGCTCTCTGTGCCTTCGAACTGGCGCATCGTTTTCTATGGCACGGGCACGACGGTCGCACGGTCATATACCGGCAATGCCATCATGACCGAGCTGACGCTTAACGCTGTCAACGGGGGTCGCGCTGAGGTTTCGCTCTCTCTCGTTGGCAATGGCGAGTTGTTGCAGGCCTAACCATGCAGACGCATCGCATCATTCCTTTCGGTGACGGTGAGTACACCTTCAAGCTCGGCATGGCTCAGATCCTTGCCATCGAAGAGAAGTGCGGCCCCATTGCGGCGGTCCGCTCTCGCGTGCTGGCGGGTATCTACACCAAGGATGACGCGCCGATCCTCGTTGGCATTGAAGCCAAGTTCGGCTTCCACGATGTGATGGAAGTTTGCTTTCAGGCTCTGATCGGCGGCGGCGCGGGCGAGGTCGACGGGCAGACAGTCAAGGTCGACGAGTATCGGGCCAAGCACCTCGTCAGAACGTATCTGCATCCCGACGCCGGCAACCCGATGGACAAGGCTTGGCAGATCGCGGCGGCCGCGTTGCAAGCGCTGATTTCGGGCTACGAGCCAGCGCTCGACGCCGCCGTGGCTCAAAAAAAAAGCCCGAGGCGGAAAGCGACCCGCGCTTCGTCCGCGGGGAAGTCATCGGCAACGGCATAATCATGGGCTTGTCGCCGGCTGAAGTGCTGGCGATGCCGCTCTACGATTACCAAGCTGCCCTCTATCACTTTAACCTCGCTCAGGACGGCCAGGATGACGAGGACGAGCCGCTAGGCGCTGACGAGTTCGACGAGATGCGAATTGCTCTTACCGCATCAGGGATGATCAACTGATGGCCGGCGGTAATCCTCTCGAACTGATTGCGATCGAGGTCCGTGCGGACATAGACCAGCTTCAGAGCGGCATGACGGGTGCCGCACGCGTTGTTGATGCTGGCTACGATCAGATCAACCGTGCTGCGCAGGAATCCGAACGGGCTCTTGTGCGGGCCGCCGGCAGCTCAGCGGAGGCAATGGACAATACTAGCAGGAAATCCCTGCTACTCGGCCAGCAGTTCAGCCAGATGGGCCAGCAAATCGCAGCGGGTACAAGTCCACTGCAGGCAATCGCTATCCAGCTTCCAGATATTTCCATCGCGATGTCGCAGCTTGGCGGCCAGGCAGGCGCTCTCGCATCGTTCTTTGGAGGCCCATGGGGTATCGCTCTTACGACGGCCGCGGCGGTGGCCGCTTCCTTCGTTCCAGAGCTATTGGGCATCGGGGATGCGGCAGATAAAGCCCGCCCGAAAGTAGACGCCATGACCGCGGCTTTGGACCGCCTGAGCCAAGCGCAAGGAAGGGTCACGCGTGAAGATTTCGGCAGAGCGCAGGCTAACCTTCTGGAGAAGCAAGGCGCAGTACGCGCCGCCCGCGATAGGCGGCGCCAGGTTGGCGGTAACATCGGCACGGCAGCTGGTATCGGGTCGGCCGATGCAGACATCCGTGATGCACAAGCGGATCTGAAGAAGGCTGCGGACATTTTCCGGCTGAGCCAGATCCGCCTTGGCATCCAAGACAAGACCGACGCGGCGAATAAGGCAGCGGAAGCTAAGGGGGCTACAAAGTCTTCGTCTTCTGGCGGTCGCAGCACCACGCGTAGGACGGCAAGTTCTAGTGCGTCGTCGCCAGATGCTGCCACCAAGCAGCTTGAGCGCCAGAACCAGCTATACGACAAGACCAAGGGCCAGCTTGAGCTTGAACAGCGTCTAGCGGACTTGCGCGCGCAAGGCACCGAAAGTGCGGAAATGCTGGCAGACATGCTGGAGGCTCGCGCTAGGATTGAACAGCAGTTCCCGGAACTGGCGAAGTCGACCAAAGCCGAGGATCAGCAGCGGCTTCAAGTTCTACTCGACATCCAGAACGCCACCATCGGCGAGGCTTACGCGCGCAAAGCCGCCAAGGATGCGGCCGATGAACAGCGCAAGGCTGTCGAAGGCGAGATGAAGCAGGCGGAGCGCGACATAGACGATATCCAGCGCAGACAGGAACGCCAGATCCGCACTCTGGCGGGCCTGTATCAAGATGCTTTCCGCGGCGGCACCGACGCCATCTGGGAGAACTTCAAGGAAACCGGTCTGCGCGTGATCGCCGAGGTGTTGGCTCGGTTCACCCTGTCGAAGCTATCCGGGAGCTCGTTTGATCTCGGCGGCGCGATCACCGCTGCAGTAGGATCGGTGCTGCCTGGGTTCGCATCTGGCGGCTCCTTGATCATCGGTGGACGAGGCGGCACAGACCAGAACACCCTCTCACTCAATGGTAAGCCAGTCGCCCGTGTATCGGCCGGCGAACACCTCAACATCGTCAATCCGTCGCTCAGCAAAGGCGGCGGTGCCACAATCGTCAACCAGACTTTCACGCTCGACGCGCGCGAAGGGATCACCACGCCTGAGCTGCTGCAATATGTGAACTCGACAGCATCGCGTGCAGCCACTCAGATGGGCCAAGTCGTGAGCAAAGGCGTGCTCAAGGCCATGCCGTCTCGTCTGTCCGGCTTCCAACGGGACGGCACCTGATGGCCGCCTACCGCGAAAGCACAGTCGTTTACATCGCCTGCGACCCGCCTGCTCTGCTGTGGTCGGGCATCGGTCTCCTGCCTATCCCTGCTGATGCGGTGATCCCCTCGCCTTCCTACGCTTTGGGCGGCGGCGAACTGGTCAGCGTGCCCGACTTTCAGCAGCTCATCGGAGGCACGGCGGAACGCCTTGACTTCACCGTGTCGGGTGTCTCGCAGGAGACGGTCCGCTTGGCGCTTGAGGATGCGCCATCAGTCCGCGGCGCCGCGGTGCATATCGGCACTGCCTCCTTCGACGATGCATGGCAGCTTGTCGGCATTGAGTGGGAGCAGGTGTTCGAGGCTCGATCGCTGACCATCAGCCGGCCCCAAGAGCAGAACGGCAAGGTCACGCGCTCCATTACGCTGACCATCGTTCAGGGCGAGACCACGCGCAGCCGCGCCAAGGTCGCCTTCTTCACCGATGCGGATCAACGCCGTCGATCGCCGGATGATCTGATCTTCAGCAACGTTGCCAGCATCAACGGCGGCACCACCCGTCGCTTTGGGCCCAAGTAGATGGATCTCGGCAGCTTCCTGAAAGCCCAAGGCGGCGGCTCTTGGAACTGCAGCACAATGCCTGCCGACTGGTGCATGGCGCTCGGTCACCCTGACTACGCAGCGGCTTGGCGCGATATCACCGATCCGCATGCATGCGAGGCTACCACGGCCCATGATGGTCTGCTGGCACTGTGGAACCAGGGCATCGGCGCGGCGCTACCTGAGGTGACAGAGCTTCAGGCGGGTGACATCGCGGTAGTTGCGCTGGGCCCGCTAGAAGCCGGCGCGATCTGGACGGGCGAACGCTTTGCGATCCGGACCGCCCGCGGATTGCACTTCAGCGACGCGGTGCGTCTCCTGAAGGCATGGAGGCCGACCCGTGGGTAAGTCGCTAGGAGCCATCTTGACCGTTGGCGCGGCAATCGCGGTGAACGTCATCCCGGGCGTGGGCCAAGCTATCTCTGCTGCGATCGGTAGCGCTGCCCTTGGGGTAGGGCTGAGCGTCAACGCGGCCTATGCGCTTTACACTGCTGCCTCCGTTCTTCCCGCGGTAATTACGACGGCAGGTCTACAAGCCGGTGCTGGCCTCCTCGGGCTAGGTCCAGCAGCACAGAAGCCGGACACGTCAGAAACAGCTATCAAGACGGCGCGGCCGCCGCGGGTGTCGGGCTACGGCACCTCAAGGCTATATGGCGCTTACATTGCCTACGAGACAGCCGAGGACGGTACGGCGGTCGACGTCTACGCGGTGCATGACGGACAGCTTACCGAGGTCGTTCAGAACTACCTGAGCGACGATCGCGTGACTGTGACGGGTGGCTTTGCGCAGGAAGGTGATGACGGACGCTACGCCGGGAATGCCGTGCAGGTCTACTCGACGCCCGGGGAAAGCCCAGGCACCCCCATCGCTGCTGTCGTTGCCAAGATCCCGACGATCTGGACAGATGATCACCGCGGCGACGGCGTGGTCATCATGGCCGTGCTGTCCAAGGCGGTAAAGTCCGACAAGTACCTCGACATCTACCCCAACGGACCGCCAGTGGGCTCAATGGCGGCGAAGTGGCAGAAGTGCCCAGACCCGCACGCTTTAGACCCTGCGGACCCCTCAGGATGGACGTGGACCGAGAACCCGATCCGCCAGTTGATGCACTACAAGCTGGTGCGCGAAGAGGTGGACTACGCTACCAAGATCGCCCCGACCATTGCGTACTGGCAGGCGGCCTCTGATGTATGCGACGAGCCTATCACGCTGAAGGCTGGCGGCACAGAACCGCGTTGGCGCTCCTGCCTGAGCCACAAGCACACTGACCGACACGCATCCGTCGTCTCGGGCCTCCTGCAGTGCTGTGATGGCTGGATCGCCCCCCGCTCTGACGGGGCACTAGTGGTCTACGCCGGCAAGCACCTAACGCCGGATGTGACGATCGGCCCTGCCGACATCGTGTCATACGAATGGCAGGGCGTCGGCGTCGACGATGACAGTGCCGTAAACGAGCTGATTGTCAGCTACGTCTCCGCCGAGCATGATTATAACACCGTCGAGACCGATGCTTGGCGCGATGAGGATGATATTGCCGAGCGTGGCGAGATCTTGTCCGACTCGATCGACCTGCAAGTGCCATCGCATAGCCAGGCACGTCGGCTTGCCAAGCGCCAGATGGCCCGCGGAAATTCCCTGCACCGCGGCACGATCATCACCAATCTGGGCGGGCGCAAGGTACGCGGCCATCGCTTCATCAATCTCAGGATTGTCGAAGCTGGTGTGGCGTTCTTCGACGGCGTTGCCGAGATCAGCGCCGTTACGCGCAACATGAGCACCGGCGGCGTCACATTCTCCTGGGTGGCGGCAGATCCCAACATTGACGCATGGAACCCTGCCACCGAGGAAGGTGACCCAGCCCCGGTCGGCAACCGCATCGCGCCACAACCGCTCGACACACCCACGATTGCCAGCGCCTATGCCGACTTTTCCGACATCGGCCAGAGCGATGATCTGGGCGGGAGCTCGGTCAAGGGCGTGCGCGTGCAGATAGTTGCCAGTGGACCAGTGCGTGAGGACTTGACCTGGTACTCTCGCTGGCGGGTCGGTTCGGGCGCATGGTCCGAGCGGCAGACGAGCGATGCAGACCCCGGCCCGGGCGTGTCTCTGGTGACGGACTATGTACCTTACGGCGCCACTGTGACCGTAGAAGTGGCCTATGGCACCGGCGACGGTCGCACCTCGCCTTGGAGCCTGCCGACCGACGTAGACACCAGCCCTTAAGCCGTCCGTAGAGCGCGAGCGCCCTGCCCCACATGGTCGCGGCCATGCCGCTGCCTATCTTCCCCGCGCATCGACTGAACCCGACTGAGGTGAACGCGCGCCCGATGCAGCAGGTCATCAGCGGCGGGACCTCGCTGGCCGGTGAGGAAGACGTGATCGCAACGGATGGCGGCGGGCGCTGGCGCATTGACATGTCGGGCATCAGCCTGCGCACACCTTACCATCAGCGCCTCTGGAGCGCTTGGGCGGGCTATCTGGCAGGTGGTGCCGTAGAATGCCTTGTACCGCTGCTCAGCCTCGCCACAGCACCGCGACCGATGGCTTGGGAACGTCCCGCGCGCGTGACCGGCGTCGTCGACAATGACCCGATGTTCCCGACCAGCGTTGCCTATGCTGTGCCCCGCATCGTTGCTCGTCTCGCGGCCAATGCGCCACTACGCGCCACTACCCTGCAGATCGACCTGCAGAGCGCCGGCAAGATCGAAGGCGGCGAGAAGTTCAGCGTAGGCGAGCAAGCCTGTCGCATCATCCGGCGCATCGCAGATGGTGTCTACCAGACCGAACCGCCCTTGCGAGAGGCTGTGTTTGCCAATCAGCCCGTGGAGTTCAACTGGCCGCTGGTGAAGTGCAAGCTGGCGCTGGGACAGGACATGGAAGGTGCGATCCGCTTGGGCCGCTTCTCCGACGTTTCGATCAGCTTCGTTGAGTCTGTGCCAGCGCTGGTCCCGGCCTGATGGCGATCGCCCATCGCCTAGACGGGTTGTCCTTCTTCACACGGTCGGACCTCAAGTCCCTCATTTCGATTGAGGGCTACGACATGACCGATGTGAGCGGCAACTTCGCTCTTGCTCTCGCGCCTGAGATGGCGCCGGTCCTCACCGCATCCGTCAATACCCTTTCTGTGGTCGAAGACGATGACGGCGTGCCGATCTCTGTCATGCAGATCTTCGCGCCCCTGGCCGCGGTCCAAGCAGCCAAGGCTATCATCGCCGCGGCTGACCCTGGCGCCAGTGTGCCCTTGTACTACGAGTTTCGAGTTGATCGCCTCCCTGGCGACCTTGGCACCCCTGCCGAAACTACGCTGTTCTACGGCACCGGCCCCATGAAAGGTTCGGTCTGATGGCTGATCTGCGTCTTGATTTCGTAGGACCTGGCGCACGGCTCGCACTGGCTGCAGCCAAGGCAGCGCAAAGCGCATTGAAGAACCTTCTGGGGCAAGGAACATCCATCCTCGCTCAGGGCGCCGCCCAGGTCACTGCCGCTCAGGTCGCCGCCGCCCGCGCTGAAGCTGCTGAGCTGGTACTGGAAGTCACGACCGCCGGCGGATGGTTCGACAGCGAGACCGATCCCGAGCTGCTGGCGCTTCCGAACGGCACCGGCGCCTTCATCAACACCGACGCCGGTGACTTCTACACCGTCGAGATGGTGGCAGGCGCACCTGTTCGCCGCACCACGTTCCTCACACGCTACTCCGATCGTCACAACGGCATCAACCTGTGGGAGTTCGCGAAGGGGGATGGCGTCACCGACGACACGGCGGCCGTCAACCTCGCTTTTGCGCTGGCGGCCGGGCTCGGTGTTGGTAAGGTCAACTGCGGTGGCCCCGGGTTGACCTATCTGCTCGGCGGACCCTTCGTCACGCTGGGCACCTTCACCACGCCCACCGGCCAAAAGTTCCCATTCAACCGGCACAAGATCCGCCTCTACTCCAACCTGGATGTCGTCGGCCAAGGCGCGACCTTCAAGCTGGCCAGCGGCTCGACCTATCCTGGCGGTATCTTCGGTCACCCCTGGTGGGATGGCGAGCGGCTGACCAACGTCAAGATCAAGGGCATCGTCATGGACGGTGACTGGCTCAACCAGATCGTGCCGCCAATCCCGGCGAACAGCGGTGGAGGCGGTGGCTCGTCAGTCTGGCAGCACGGCAATGCGATCACCGGCTGCTTTGATGGGTTTGAGGTGGCGGAATGCGTGTTCCGCCGGCTGTACGGTCACGGCATCAACTTCAACTGGGCAAGCACGTCACCCGATTCCTGGGCAGCGCCACAGCACATCGAGGTCCACCATAACGAGTTCGTCGACGTGTTCACGCAAGCCTGCAACGCGGGCGCGTTCGACACGCACTTCCATCACAACACGATCCATGGCGAAGGCTTCTGGGTGGGCGGCTTCGATATCGAGAGCGGCGATCCCAACTTCCCGATCCGCAACGTTCGGTCCCACGACAACACCTACGACTATCGGGATGGCTTGTGCCCTTCGGTGTGTGTCAGCCAGTTCGCCAGCAATAGTGCGGAGGCCATGGCAGCACGTCGTCACCTGCGCCGCGCGGTTACCTCCTACTGCCCCGGCGACACCTACACCGGCACAATGCGCGATGTCGTGGTGCGCGACGAGATAGCCTACCAAGGCACGTTCTCGCTCAACCGCTTCGGAGCCACCAAGGCGTACAACCTGCGCGTCCGCAACGAGATCGCTGAGACGCTGCCAGAGGGCTACAACGCCTCAGCGGTTCACGCGATCGGCATGCTCGGCTTTGGCTGGAAGGTGCCGGACTGCTCGATCATCGACCCCGATGTCGTGAGCCTCGTGACGGACGGCCTGGGCATATACGTCGACAACGCGGACAACTTCAGCCTCGGCAATGCGAGCCTGCGCGGCATGCCCACTGCCGCCGTCCGCTTGCAGGGTGTGAGCGGCGTTGTCGACGGTGTGCGCGCCAGAGACTTCGGCGCCGACGATAGCGGGCTCTCTGCCGACCAGATCGGCGTGCTGTCCTCTGCGGTGGTGGTGTTTGGCGGTCAGGCCGACATGCTCGACATCCGCAACGTGCGCGCCACTGATACACGCTCGGGCAGCGCCCGCCGGGTGCGCCATGCAGTCTACGCCAATGTCGGCGTGACCCCGCTGACCAGTATCGAGTTCTGCAAGACCCAGAACGCGATCGGCATCGTGGTGCGGGATGTGAACGGCCTGGCCTTCAAGGTCGGCAACACGCCATCGGAAAGCGCCACCTTCTCGGTCAGCACGGCTATGACGGTCGCGGGCAATCTCGACGTGAACGGCGGCACGCTGGGCATCACCAGCTTGGCAGGACCCGCGTCGCTGGTGATCAACGCGGCGGCAGGCCAACAGGCGAAGATCCTGTGGAGCACCGGCAGCAGCATTGAGTACATCAACGTGCTTGAGCCGGGTGGCCAGGTCAACTTCACGACCTACAACAACGGTACGGTGGTCGCCAATCCGTTCGCGATCGCCAACGACGGGCACTTGGTGATTCTGAACGACTGGACCTACCCGATGCAGGTTGCAGGCGTCGGCTACCGCTGGATGGCTGCTGGCCAGATCGAACGGGTCAAAGGCTCTGCGCCGACTAGCGACACAGATGGTACCGTAGTGGGAGCGCAGAGCTGATGGGCTTGATCAAGGCATACAGCAGCGTTCGCGATGATGTCGGCGGGGACCTCGCTGACACCGTAGGCAAGACGTGGCCCGACCCTACTGCTGGCGCGGGAAGCGTGGCAGTCAATCAGGTGTTCTTCGCCATCGCTCCTACTGGCGCGACTTCGGCAGTTGATGCCAACCGCTTGGTCGAAGGCGAGCGGCGCACCTACCGCAAGACCGGTGCGTCGTCCTGGGTAGACCTTGGCGACAGGGCTGCGCAGCTTACTCGGCAGAATGCCGGCAGCCTACCTCCAAGTGGTCCAACGCAGCTCGCGCTAGACGCCCTAGGAGAGAAAAATGCTTATCGTCGTGAATTCGAGATTGATGGTTTCATCGCGGCCGGCGTTTTGTTCTCTACGGCGCTGTCGATGGCGCTGAGCGCTGCCCAGGACGAAGACGGCGTAGTCATCGGCACACCTGGCAGAACCTACGTAGCCACTCAGCCCGTAACATGGGCCGGGCCGATACGCTTTGATCTACGCGGTGCCAGCATTGTGCGCGCGGCGAGCGCGCCGGACGCCAGCGTGCTCAAGGTCGCGCATCCGTTCACGCTTATCCAACCGGTTCTGGGCTTCGCGGCGTCGACTGCTACCCTGACGATCGATGCGGTGTATCAAAATGCTCGGATCACGCTGGGTAACACTGCGGGCTATTTTGCAGGTGATATCGTCAAGCTGGTCAGCGACGACATCATCCCCTGGTCACCCGGCGAGAAGCAGGCCGAAAGCGTCCGCATCATCGCCGTGGATGCCGCGAACGGCTATCTCTACACCGATCGGCCGCTCTACTTCACCTACAGCACCAATCCTCGTATTGGGCGCTTTACCCCGCTTGCCTGCGATATCCCGAACTTCGTCGCCCGCGACGAGCCAGGCTATCCGAGCAATCGCGCGCAGCCCATGTTGTGGCTCAATGGCGTAGTCTCGCCTACTCTCACCGGCGCGCGCTTCTCCGACACGGCCGGCGAAGCTCTGTTCCTAGAGAGCTGCTGGCAAGCCCGCACCGATGACATGCGGTTCGCTCGCTTGAGGACCAAGAGTGACATCTTTGCATACGGCTACGGCATTCGCGAGAACGGCACAGTTGGGTCGCTGCATACCAACCTGTACGGGGAGGACCTGAGGCACGTTCACACTACGGGTGCCTTCAATTCGCTCGCCGCCAATGACAGTCGGTTTGAGAAGTATGGCGGCGCGATCGGATGGAAAGTTTGCAACAGCGTTGCAGTGCGCCCTACGGATGAGGGCTTCTCCTCGCACCCCGATGCATACTTGGGCGTGTATGAGAACTGCTCGACCCGAGATGCGGTGCGCGGCTCGATCACCGTGCGTGGCAAGGCGTGCGAGATCAAGAGCTGCTCAGGCGAAGGCGTTGGAGGGGTAACACTGGCCTCTCGTGAAAACGGGGGCGACCACGTCGTAAGCGGTTACACCCATCGTCGCCGCGCCGGGTTCACGCAATCTGCCGCTGTGCTGAACGTGACGCACGATGGCGCCGTCAGGACCACAGCGAAGATCAACGGCTTCGTCGCCGATCTCGACTCACAATATGGCACGCCATTCGTCTTCACCGGAGCAGTCGTGCGTGGGGACGTGCAGATCCGCCAGAACGCTATCGAGACGGCAGCCGCCAATACCTCGTTCAAGACGTTTTCACTGACGAATGCCGACGTGCGTTTGCGCGGCCTCGTCGACTTCTCGGGCTCGCCGGGTGATGCGCAGCCCCGCATGGTCGAAGTCAACGACGCCAGCTGCGTCTTCATCGGCGATGGCCTAGAGGTGAAGGCTGGCGGCAAGGCGTGGCGCGGAGCCGACTTCAAGTCGGGCTTCGGCTATGCTGCAACGGTAATACTCGACCGGTTGAAGGCCGACCTCGCGCCGCTAGGCCCTCAGGCTCCCGGTTCGTCATCGGTCTTCTGGTCTGATGCCGAGATTGCCAACGGCATCGGCACGCAGCCAGCAGTGCAGGTGTTCAACTCCAACGCCACGTCGGATCTTGCCATCAGCACGGCATATCGCGGCGAGCGCGATTTGGTGATTGACTACACGTCGACCGGATCGGCGGGAACGCGAAACCTAAGTTTTGTGAACCCGCCTCTTCGGCCGACGCAACGGCTTACGGTCATAAACCGAGCCGCCAGCACCAAGACGCTCACGCTACCTACAACAAGCGCGATGCCCCTGAGCGCAAGCATCGTCATCAACGCCGGCTCGATCGCGCAGTTTGCGGCAGCGGGCGGGCTTTGGGTCCGCGTGTCGTGATCAAAGGAAGTCCACCCATGACCCCCACCGCCCTATGAACGAGAGAACGAGCTGATGCCTGGCACAATCTCACCTGAGGCGGATCTGCGCTTCCAATATGATGTGATCAAGGGCCTCGCGGACAGCGTGCGCCAGATGGCGACGAACATGGCTGACCTGCAGAAAACCCAGATCGACATGCTGGTGCGGCTAGCCCGGCTTGAAGAGAACAAGGTTGGCGATGAACTGGTGCACATGAAGGCCGCGACCGTGGCGCTCGGCTTGCGCGTAAACGCACTGGAGAGCGTCGAGGACCAACGTCAGGGGGCCTTGAACGCGCTGGGCGTGTTGCGTGTCTGGGCGGCCCCGATCTGCGGCTTACTGACCGTCTTGTACTTTGCCGGCCGCGCCATGGGTGTGATCCCCTCTCCGCCGGTCACCGTCACCAAGATCGAGGCGCCGCTGACTGTCGAGCGGCGCGAGCATCCAACCCATCTACCAGCACCGCAGGGAGATAAGCCGTGACCGATCCCAGAACCCCTGTATTCGAAGCCGTCCGCAAGATCGCCCCGCCTGGCGTGTTCAACGATCCGGGCAATATGATGGCCTTGCACAATATTTTAGACGCTCTTGGGGCGGCTCGCGCCAGTACCGCTGAGCGCACGTTGGGCCGCAAAGGTGAGGCCCTGATCAAGAAGTGGGAAGGCTATGCCGACGATCTAGGCGACGGGCGCGTGCGAGCGTATCCAGATCCGGCGACTGGTGGAGCGCCTTGGACCATTGGCTGGGGATCGACCGGGCCAGACATTCACAAGGGCACCGTATGGACGCGGCAGCAGGCACAGGAGCGCTTTGCGAGCCGAGTGGAAGAGTTCGCAGCCGATGTCCGTACGCTGATCGGCAGCGCTCCCACCACGCAGGAGCAGTTCGATGCGATGCTGTCGCTGGCCTACAATGTAGGGTCCGACATTGACGCCGACGACATCGCGGAAGGGCTTGGCGATTCCACGCTGCTGAAGAAGCATCTGCGCGGCGACTATGCTGGCGCCGCAGCGGAGTTCGCCAAGTGGAATAAGGCGGGCGGGCGCGTGATGTCGGGCCTGACCAAGCGCCGCGCTGAAGAAGCTCGGTTGTATCGAGGTGAAGCATGAAGCTCCAATGGCCTGACGCCCGCGGCTTCATCGGCATCGGCGTGTTCTGCCTCACCGTTGGCGTGTTCGCCATGACCGCTGCCGTCCCAGAGCTGCGCACAAACGAGTATTTCAAGACGCTCGGCACGCTGGTGGTCGGAGCCTTTATCAAAGACGTGGTGGGATGGGCCTACAGCGCCACCAAGGGCGGCGGTGAGCTGGCGGAACGCAACGCGGCGCTGGTCGAAAAACAGGCCGCAGCAAGCGTTGGTCCTACCGGCACGCCAAGCGATCCGGTCAACGTGAAGGATGCAGCAGAGGGGTAGCTGCGACGCGGCTCACGCCTTGGGGGACCAGGACACGCCGCAGCTAGGCGTAGGCTACTGGCCCACCATCCCCCGCGCAAGCTCGATCAGGACCGCAGCCACCAGCAGCACGCCGATGAGGATGAGGATCGGCTTAGGTGTGCGGGTCACCTTTCAGCAATCGCGGCATCAATCCAACTATGCCAGATTTGCGTGGCGCTATGGCTACCTGGCTTATAGCCGGAGGGCAGTTGGTTGCCCCAAAGATCGTTGGGGTCGCGCACTGCTCTCAGCACCGCACGCACATCATCCAACAAGCCAGTCTGCATCTCATCATCCAGCGCGTCGAAGTCATCGGCACCGCTCTGCGATTTCATGAGGGCTCGGGCGGCGCGGTATAGGGGTGTGTCGGTCATGGCTTATCCCTAATCGTCCTAGCCTCACCCGCAAGCAGGATCAGCTTGAAATACTCCTCCATGCGCCCGGCGTCACGTGCTGCTTGAGCCCTGGCATGGATGCGGCGCTGCTGGTCGGTCATAGATCTGCCTTAGGCATCGAGTCATGAATCACGAAACCTGCCACGTCGAGGCGGAAGCCATCTGCACCAAGGTCTTCCTCTAGAAGCGGTACCTCACCAAACAGTGCCTTTTCGGCTCGCGCCCATACACGCCAATCGCCCACACGGGAGCAAGTGACCTGCACGCGATAGGGCAGATTGAAAATTGACGTGCGCGCCATCGTCGGCGTCGTAATGTGTAAATCGTGGTAGGTTGGGACCTCAGTCATAGCCTCTTATCCTTCCCTTTCACCCGCAACTCCACCCCATTGTAAGCCGCGTGCATGCTCTGCGCTCTACCGATGTCATGGTCTGTACCGGCAGCATCCCAGAAGTACCGCAGCCAGTCATCGGGGCAATGTCCACGAAGCACATAGAGCGCGAGGGCAACGCCTTTGGTCTGCATTGGCTCGTCGGCATCACGTGCTTCGGCTAGCACGCTCAGGGCGCGGGTGACTGCCCCTTCGTCGACTCGGATGCGGGCCATTCATGTGGATTAGCTTGTTCCGGGTTCGTTCTGCAACCCGTATGCGCGCCATCGCTTGTTCACACGGCGTTCAATCCGCAGCGGCCCATCCTGGCTGTAGACCAGAGCATAGTGCATGATCTCGCGTAGGCTGTGCTGGCCTTCTGCTCGGGCGACCATCATGCCGTCTTGGATGATGCGGTAGGCGTCGGCTTGCCACCTCATACCTCCCCCTCACTCTTAGCGGTATCGGAGGATGCTGGCAGAGCGGTAAGCTGGATACGAACTGGCACGATCTTATGCGTCCGCAACATCGATATATTATCACCGATCGCCCACTTGCTCAGATGCGCCCGTGCAGCTTTCTTGTCGTGGAACGGCAGCGGCGTCCAGAACCGCCCCTGCTTGTTGAGTATGCCGTAGAAGGTGTGGTCGTAGACATCGCTGTCTGATGTCGCCAACTCCACCAGCTTCCCGGCGTCAGGTATGACTTGCTCAACCATGAGGAGTGTCCTTGGCTTTGGAGAGGGCGGTGCGGGCGAGCCGTACAACATCCTCAAGCGCGAGCCGCCACACGGCTGCACCTAGATCAGTACCGTCCTGGATGCGGACCTGCGCATGTTCAGCGATGTCCTCCAACGCCTCGACCAACTCCCCCACGAGGCTTGTATCGGTAGGGGTGGGGTGGGCGACGACGCCGAGAGCAAACTTAACACCTGCTGATAGCCACTTGAGGTCGCCGGTGCTCCAAGGGCGTATTCCGTCCGCGTAGCAAGGTTGAGCTTGCGGACCGAGGTGCAGCCACTGATCGAACTTCTTGTCTAGCGCGGTGAGTGCCGCCACCCCCTCCCCTGCATCGGTGGGGGTATCGTCCTCTATGCTGTGCAGTCTGTTCCACCATTCCATGACGTTGTAGGCCCAACCGCCAAGGCGGCGCAGGGAAATCAGGCAGCCGTTTGCTTCCTTGAAACTCTGGCTGTTGGAGCAGGCCACATAGTAGCCAGCGCCCTCGCCGGCGTCCGAGATGAGAGCATGACCACCGCACAGCTTGCACGGCACGCACCGGCTTTGAGCATCCTGCATTTGTTCATGGTCGCTCAGCTTACGCTGCTCCACCACGCTCTCAGCTACCGGGGATGTCTTTGGGTTGGTCATGCCGCGATCCTTTGAGGTGTGGCGAGGATGCCGAGATTGTGGCGAGCAGCGCGGGTGAGAGCATCACAGCCCTGGCTACCGACTGCCCACAGAGCGGTTCCGGTGGACGGGCTCTTGCCCTCACTGCCATCGGGGCGAATGAAGCGCACCTTGGGCATGAATAGTACCAGATCGGCGCGCGCCCATGCGTTTCGAAACCATGGGGCGCTTGTCCGATCGGGCGTCAATGCGATGCCGTTGCCGTGGTCGAAGAACTTAGCCAGCCAAGGCTCCAGGCCATTGCGGACCCCGAAAGGCGGGTTCATCCACACGAAGCCGAACCAAGCCTCTTCCAGCGAGCCGTGGAAGAACCACTCTGATGCCGGAACGTGCAAGGGTCCTTCCTCGGGCGAGGCTACGTCTAGATCAAACCGGCAGCCAAGCGCTTGGAAGATGTAGTCGGGCGTATACCAGTCGTCCGATTTGCCGTTATCCTCCCAGCTACCCACGATCTGCGCCCTCCGCGTTCAGGCGAGTGATCTCTGCCAGGAGGGTCATGCGTCATCCTTCTCGTCAGAAGCCATGGCATCTGCCGTTTCACGGTCGCCCCATCGCTCTTCGATGTCGGCCAAGGCCGCGCGGATAAGATCCGCCTCTTTGCTGACCACCCATCCCACAAGGATCGGCTTGTCATTAGTCGCCATGTCGATGAACCGGAGCATACGAGCGGAACGCATCTCCAGCTTGCGCCGCAACAGCCAATCGCTGTCCGAAAGTTGAACGCTCACAGGCCCAACCTCGCACGAACAACTGCCACATGGGCTATGTATCGCTCAACAGACCAGCCCTTTTCAAAAGCCTCATACGCGCCGTCGATCGAGTAGCCATCGCTCGGCTCTCCATCGCCAGTGTACTCGTTGCCATCAAGCCCACGCGACTTGCCGTTGTCGAACTTACCGTCCCACCCCTTCGAGATGATCGCGGCTTCTGCCTGACGATAAAATTTCGACCATGCGCGGTCACCTCTGCTCTCGGCCCCCATCTCGTAGGCATGATCAAGGCGGGCGAACTCGGCTTCAGTAGCGTCAAACATGCTTGCCTCCATAAACAATACCGTTTATATAAACAGCATCGTTTATCCGGTCAACATAAAAGGCATCGTTTTGTTGCAAGAATCAGAAGCCGTCGCTAACCGCCCGCGAATGGGAAGACCGCCCCTCAACATGAAGATCGTACCCGTCCGCCTGCCGCATGAGGTGGCCGACAAAGTCGATGCGCTGGTGGGCACATATGGCCGTGCCGCGTTCATCCGCGAGGCCGTCGAGCGCGAGCTAGAGAGGCGCGAGAAGGAGCGCTGACGGTTTACACCCGCCCGGTAAGTGTCGGTAATTGCTGGCGCGTCACGGCGGCAGTTTACGAACTTCGCCTTTGTTTTCAACGATGCGACGCGATTTGTAATCAGGGGGTCGGGGGTTCGAGACCTCCAGTCGGCACCATTTTTCAAGCACTTAGCAGATGTTGCGAGAGGCGGTTTACACTGCAATTGTAAACTGGTCATGTGTTTAGCCTCTTAGCCATGGCGATAACGGTGCGCTCACGGTCGACATAGCGCGCGCGGATTTCAGCGACTCGGGTCACCTTCCAGCCCAAGATCGTGGCCGCGTCGGTGTCGGTGAAGCCCTTGCCTAGCAACCAAGTCGCGCATGTGCCGCGCAGGTCGTGCAGGCGGCGATCAAAGCCTTCAGGCTTGGCCTTGCCCCATGATGACTTGAAGCCACTTGCAGTCCAGGGTTGCCCCTTGCTGTTCCGTAGGATCGCACCCTCGCGATGTTCAAGGCGATCCAAGAACAGCTTTAATTCCCGATGCATCGGGATAGCCGCTCGCACCTTTTTCTTGCTGGTGCGGATTACGACGGCATTTTGGCCTACATGCGACCAGTCGAGAGATATGAGGTCGCCAAGCCGGAGACCGGTCATCTCGGCCAAGCGTAGTCCTGTCATGATGTGCGGAGCGATTTCCTTGACCGCTTCCCAATGGCGAGCTTCCCATATTTCGTCCGAGTGATCGACACGATGCAGCGTGCCCATCTCGGAGGCTATATTCACGGCAACCATGCCTCGCTGCACAGCCCAGGCTAGAACAGTGGATAGCGTGCCCATCGCTCGATCGGCGGCACGCGGTTGAGCCGCCCACTTGTCGCGCCAGGACAAAACGTCCTTCCGCATGCGAAAGTCAGACATAAGGTCTAGATCAGCGTTCCCGAAGCGCTTGGAAATGCGAGTAAGCCAGCGTCGGTAATCGGATTGCGTCACCGAAGCGAGGCGCGTGAACTCCGGGCTTTCCAGGTAGCTATTGATCAGCTTCTCGAACTGCCCCTTCTTGCCGTCCACGTTCTGCAATCGGGCTTCGCGGGCCTTATCCATGATCGCAGGCGTGATGACCGGGCGAGCGCCATCCTGCACAAGGATCTGCGGTCCGCCCCGCCAAGCGTAAACATACCATCGCTGGCCGGCCTTGATCGGCTTACGGACAAGGTGGAGCTTAGTCACGATCCGGGTTCTCCCGCGTCCACCGCTCATACTTGTCTTGTCCCTGCGATTGATTCGCCGGGTGGAACACTACACCATCACCGCGAACCTCAACGGGTCCATCCAGCTTGAAGCCTAGCGCACGCAAGGTGGTCGCCATGCTGATGACCTCCTTCTCGGGCACAAGGCGTCGTCGCGCCGTCATTCCGAGCGCTCCTTATGGGGGGTGGGGGTAGCCTTCCGAGCCTCGCGCACAGCATGCTCGACACGCGCCACCACCATGATTGTCGGCTTGAGTTCGTCGGGTGCTTCGTCAAACGCCAACCGGCGATTGAAGCGATTGCCACCAGCTAGGCGCGGCAAAATGGCGCGCGGCACTAGCTCCCAATTGGCGGGGTCGCAGTTCGTCCGATCACTTGACAGGCACTTGAGAGCATAGCCTTCTGGCAGCGGGCCGTTCGTCTGCTCCCATAGATGGCGATGCTTCAGCACATAGCGACGTTCATAGCCAGTGTGCGGGTTCGTCTCGGCCACGCTGATCTCAACATATCCGTCTTGCGACACGCGCTCATGGCCCAGGTAGTTAGTGTTGTGAGGGACTTGCCCCTTCTTGAACTGTGTGGCGCGCGCGTTCGGATGCAAGCCGCCAGTACCGGGAGCGCACTTCTTGCCTTTGTTGTGCGGGACGTTCCCCTTGTTCATGCGCCCGTCGCGGCCCGTCATCCAGCCCTTGCGCTTGCACAGCGCATTGAAGTTCGACAGGTTCACGTCGTCGCGGGCAAACCGCTGGCTGAAAGCCTTAAGAGCATCGATGCGCCGCCATTGCGCTACAGATTGGATGAACGCCAACTCCTCGGCAGTATAGCGGATCTGCCGGCCCTTCATGCCTTTTGCTCGATGGTCTTGCGCTCGGCATTGGGCGCAATGCTTCCCAGGTGCGGCTCAAAGTGGTAGCCATGCTCTGCCAGTAAGGACGCAGCTTTAAGCTGAAGGTCGGCGTTGCGGATGACCTGTTCCGCGATGTTCACGATGGCGTCGGCGCGCTTGGCCTCGCTGTCGATCTGCTCGGCAGTCAGTTCCTCGTCGCCAAGTCGCTCGAGCTGCGCGAACAGATGATCGTTGAGATCGGCCATTTTGTTTTTAGCCACGACCCGTCTCCTCGGATATAGTGTTGTTGGTGGCTTGGGCGGGCTCATGGTCGGGCGCATCCTGGCGGACCGCGCTCTCGTGAACCGAGCCGCCTTGCGTCTCGGCCCTCCGGGCTTCGATCGCTTGCGCATTGCAATTTGGGCATGGATAGGAGACGTCGCTGCTATCTGCGTATTGACGCCCATCTGTGCAGTACGCGCACCAGGTATGTAGCGTCCTGGTGTATGGAAGCATCAAGGGGTGGCATGGCTGCCCGTCCTTAGCCGTCTCCCCGATGCTCATCGGGCGGCAGTGCATCTTGCGCGCCAGTGCGTCTACATCTCGCCAGTGGTTGCGAAGGCGTTTCGGCAACTTCGCTGTTGGCCCCCACGCGAACACAACTTGCTGCGCATCGAGGAAGATCTCTGCCAACCGGTAGCCGTTATCCGGACCAATCGGATCATCTGCAGACGCCAGTTCGCGAACGTCAGTAGCCCGGTAAGCAAACAAGTTACCGACAATCAGGTGGCCCCAACCGTACCTGTTGCGGAAACCGATCAGCTTCCGGATTGTGGCGTCGTCGCTCGAGGCATCCGCAGTCGATGGGTTCACCATGATGACTGCCGTGCTGAAATCGCCGAACACATCGGGACGATCAAGGCGATAGCGGTATTTGCCACATGGCGAGATGATCGCGCTAGGGATTGAAGCGGGGACCGGCGAGACCGTAGGGCTCGATGCCGCAGGCACGAAAGCCCAGTCCTCGCCAGAGGAAGCGCCCTCCCCTTCCCCGCTCCTGCCTACGCTAAGAGAGGTGTGTTGATTGGTCATGACTTGGGCTCCGGCGGATCGATATGCCATGACCACAGCTGCCGTATGGTTTCGCCACCGCAGCAGCACTCGCGTCCACCACAGCAGTATTGTGCGTCGAGCTCCTTTCGCCACACGTTAGCGATCCAATCGTCGAAGGACCCACGTAAAAAGAAGCGCAGAACACGCAGTTTGAAGAGCAGATCGCTCATGCTGCGCCTCCGGTCTTGGCGAGTTCGAGCCCACGCTTGAGGGCTGCGAGAACAGGGGTAAGGCGCTCGTCATCTTCGTCGTGGATGCCGTTGCGGTAATCCCTGGCGATGTCCCGCGCGACTGGGTTACCGCCACGCTCCCAGTACTGGGCACAGATCTCCCTCGCCTCGATCAGCAGCGGATCAACCGGCGCTTCTTCGTGCGCGGCAATGTACCGGGCAAAGGCGTGCACGTGAATTTCGATGGTGTTTCTTGCATCGGCTTTCGCTCGCTCAAGAATGTGCAGCTCCTCGGCACGCTCTATCGCCCAATCTGGGGGCTGAATGACTGTGCTCATAACGGCACCTGTGACTTGGCGAGTTCCGCGCGCGCTTTTTCATAAGCGACAGCTGGCCATGTGCCGCCGCTGCTCATGATTTCGGATGAAGCGACATCCTGAGAGCAGCCTTCATCGCAGCCAGCCCAGTATTCCATCGCCTCGCACATGTCCGTTAGGCGGAGGCGTGAACTAGCGACCAGCCCCTCGTCTGATAGTTTGAAATCCGTGTATGGGGTCGGTCTTGGTCGGTCGTGGCGGTGTTGCTCGCCCTGCTTGATAAACGATGCTGCCTGTCGGTAATACGACGCACGCATCACTGCCATTTCCACAATCTCTGGCGACTCAGGAAAGTTGGTGATCGCCGTCATTGCGTCCTCGGCTTCCTCAAGAAGGTAGCGCACAATTGCGTCGCGTTCGACTTCAGCCGGCACCTGCTCCACCCCACTCATGACACCTTCTCCTTCGCTGCCTTCTTGGCGCGGGCCTCGCGTTCATCGAGGATCTTCCGACGCGCCAACCGGATCGCCACATCCAGGTACTTGGCGCGGGCGGTGGCGGTGTCGTTGCCCATGCGGACCGTGGCCTCTGCAAAGCCATCATCGACATCGTAGTCGCGCCCGCAGGTGCCCACCGATACGATCAGCGCGTCATCGCCGTCGCAACGCAGGCTCTCGATCCGTTGCTGCAGATCGCGCAGTTCCTCGGGACTCATGACAGCACCAGAGCGATAAAGCCGCCGACAGCCCAGAGCAGCAGCGCCCACTTGATGGACGGGCTGATGTACTTGCGGTCACGTTGAAGCGGGCCATGCACATGCTGGCGGCGGGCTTCGGTCATGGGATGGATCATTTGGGGCTCCTTTCGGGGCGGTCGGGGAACTTGGCGTAAAGTTCACAATCGCGAGGCGCGATGCCGCTCATCCAGTGGAACTGGCCTTCGTCGAAGTAGGCTACGTGCTGTAGCTTCTCCTGATCGGAGGGGGTGGGCATGGCGGCGATGGCGGCTGTCGCTGCTCGCATAACGAGCCCCACGCGACTGCCATCGGCATAGGGCAGCGAAAGATCGTTCGGGATTACATCATAGCCGTACATGGCCATGCTAACTGCCCTCGCCACCGCCTCTACGGCGCCACTTGGATCGGTCATGACCATCACGAGGGCTCCTGCAGTTCGAGCAGGCTGAGGCGCGGCCAATATACAGCCCTCGGGCCATACTCGACGCCGGTGTTGGTCAGCTTGCGGCCGCGCACGATGTAGGTCTCGTGGTCCCGGCTCAGCCCGCCACCGCCGGCCTTGGGAAATCCGACGTCGCTAGGCAGCCGCCGCGCTGGCACCACCGCTTCGATGACGCCCTGCTTGTATGTGTTCGAGCTAATCCAGCGAACACGATCACCGATTTTCATACGTCCCACTCCGAATTGAGTTGTGCCCGGTATGCAGGGCTAAGGCTGGCGCTATGGCGGGCGGCATGGTCGCGCGAGAACAGGCCATCGTCCGGGCTCTCGACCCAGGCCGTGCGCCGCTGCTCCGGTGTCATGCTGCGGACGTGGCGCTCGGCAGCCAGCACTTCGCCTTCCACCGCGAAGGTGGATATGGGGTGCGGCGCGTTCATGCTGACACCGGGGCGTTGATGATGCGGTCAGCCTTGAACTCGGCACGCGCAAGCATCTGCTCTTCGTCGGAGAGGGGCTTGATCTTGCGGAACGATTGAGAGTCCCATTCCCCGTTGCCCCAGCTAGACTTAAACTCGTCAAAGCCCAGCGCGGTCCAGGCAGACGAGCGCAGAACGCTAGCCACGGTGAACACCATGCCCGGCTTTATGCCTTTGCCTTGAGAGCAAACCCAACCGCCAGCACCCAGGGCGCCTCTACGGATCACCATGGCCAGGTCACCAACCTGCCAATCGTCACGGTCAGCCACGTGCGCCTCCCATGCCGAAATACACCCGCTCATCCCGAAGGAAGTCGGCGTCCAGAGCCCAGGATTGATCGGCAGGAGGGTTGAAGAACTCGTCCACCATACCGGCGAACTCTCCATCATCCTCTAGGCCATCGTTCAGGGCGTTCAGGTAGTCGCGTGCTGCCCAGGTCCACTCGCGGCTCTCACGGTCGGAGAGGTTGGCGTGAAGGGCACGGCGGGGGCTTTCGTCCACGATCTCATGCGCCAGGGTGGAGAGGTACAGAGCCTCGTTGAATTGTGTCTGGTCGTGGCGGGTCATGCGAACGTGACCCAAGTCGGCTGCAGGCTGACACCCACAACGGCACCAGCGACAAAGCCGATCACGATAAGGCTGATAATGAAGAACCAGTCGGTGCGGCCCGTAGGCGCGGCTTCCGGCGTGTCTGAATAAGGATGGGGCATTGAAGCGATCTCCAACGGTGCCCTGGGTCTGCGCTTGTCGGCTCACCGGGGCTTGTTGAGATCGTTATGACGTGTCTTATTATACACGTCAAGCGCAGAATGTACTTTTGTACATCGTTTTGCCGCACGCACAAAAAAGCCCCGCCGAAGCGAGGCTGATGCGAGCGGCGGTTTGGGCCCGTTAGTGCACGAGGCGATCTAAGTTGGCGATGATTGCGGTGATGAGCGATAGCATTGTTAGCGCGGCGATCGTGACCGTGACCACGAAGCCTTTGCCTGGCAAGTGATCAATCTTTGTCTCGACAGCAACCAGTCGCTCCCGCACCTCGCCAAGCCTTTCGGAAACCTTGTCGAGCTTATCTTCGAGCTTGGTGACACGCTGCTCCATGCCGCCACCATTACCATCGGAGCGATCTGGTGGCAACGGGGGTGGAGGTGGCGCACTGCCACCACTGTCCAGCTTCAGCGCCGTAAGTTGCTGCACGATATCTTCTATACCCTCAGGCGTCACCTTCATTGAGGCCTCCTAAGGATTTGTACAGCACGCTTTCGGCCTCGCTGGCCTGCCTGTTGCTTTCCTCCAAGAGCTTCATCATGTTGGTCAGCGCCTCACCAGCCTCCTTCTCCTCCTCGGCAAGCGTGTACATCTGAGCCAGCGCAAGTTCACGGATCGCCCTCGCGTTCGTCCTGGCGGCGTTCGCCAAACTGCCGACGACAACCCGTATAGCCAAGACCTCTTCTCGCGAGAGTGTCACAGAACCATCCTCACTGTTCGCCATCATGAGAAGTGCCATCGAACTTCCTGGCCCACCAGCTCTCGCTTGATGGTCGGTCGGGCTGTGTATTGTGCTTTATGTAATGGAGCTCGGACGTGATCGTAGCGAGGCGCGTTTCCATTTGCTCTAGTTGATACCCCAACCCGCCCATGTTTTTGGCCATCGCCGCGTTAGTGTCGCCTATCTTCGAAAGGCTGTACGCGCACGACCAAACGCCTAATACGCCCATCCCGATCAGCCATTCCATGTGATGTTACACCCCCGCCCCGCCTTCGCCCTCATGGGCAAGTTAACATTCTTAACACCGTGGACATGTTGGATTCCGTAGATCACACCTGAGAACAGAAAAAGAACAAGGGTGAGTCGATGGCGTTAGTGTTAACAGAGCCGCAGTGCGATGTTGGGTGCAGAACCTGCCTCATGGCTTGCGCGATTCTTCCTGCTCGGATCCAGTGGTGGGAGCGCGAGATTGAGCAGATGTATCGGGATCGAGCTCTTCGTCCTCAGTCTTTAGACTGGTGCCAACAGATAGATGGAGCTCTAGCTGCTCACGCAGAGCTGACGCGACAGCACTCCTTATCTGCGCGATCGACAGGCCTGGTTGGATCTCACTGGCAGCATGCTCAGCCATCTCGACTAACGTCGCTTCATTGATGCCTTCACGTTCGCCAAACAGGAGCCAATGCTCGGTCGTTTTTAGCGGCCCGGCCAACTTGGCAACCGTGTCGACGGTCAAAGACTGGGTCGGTCCCTCAACGAAATTGCGGATCGTCGTCTGCCCAATACCGTGATCCAGTAGCCACTTGCCTGTAAGAGGTAGGCCAAGATCTTTGAAGCGCTTTGAGACTCGGGCGCGGATGTCGTCTTGGTCAATCACGTGTACATTTTGACACAGCCACGAGCCTGCAGGCGAATGTCTAATTGTACTTGACGTACCGTGTATAAAAAGACATTGTGCGTTCATGGATGACACTCAGAAGCTTGTCGCTCGGATCGACGCTCTAGCGCGCAAGACGGGAGCGAGCCGTTCTACGCTCTCGCGCAAGTTGTTCGGCAACGGAAAGCGGCTCGACGAGATCAAGGCTGGTGGGTCGCTCACCATGGCCACCTACAACCGCGCCATCATCACGCTCGGCAAGCTGGAGCAGGCTCCCAAGCAGGACGCGGCGGCGTGAGCCGGGTCGAGCAGATCGGGCGCGCTACGCTGTACCTGGGCGATTGCCGGGATGTGCTGCCTGCGATCGAGCGGCCCCATGCGATTCTCAGCGATCCACCTTATGGGCAGTCGCTTAAGACAAACAATGCTGGGAAAGGCGTCACCGGTCGAAGCTATGGGGCTGGTCGCCCATATGGGACTATCAACCCGAAGGGCATAGCGAGAACTTGGCCTACCGGCGTTGCAGGCGACGACAAGCCCTTCGATCCTGAACATCTGCTGGTTGCTGCCGACAAATGGCTGCTGTGGGGTGCTCACAAATTCGGCCACCGACTTCCGCGCGGTCGCACGCTTGTCTGGGATAAGGTGCCGACTGGCAAAGTTCGCGACCAAGGGGACGGCGAAACCGCGCTCTGCAGCGTCAACCCCGACGCCGCCCTTCGGGTCTATCGATTGCTCTGGGATGGCGTTTGTGTTGGTTCGGCAGCGCGTCACGAGGTGACTGCAGGGCGGCCCCGCGAGCATCCAACCCAGAAGCCTGAAAGTTTGATGGCTTGGTGCCTGCAGTTCCTCGCGCTCGAGCCCGAGAGCTTGATTTGTGATCCGTATATGGGTGCTGGCAGCACAGGCGTTGCGGCTGTGAAGGCCGGCTACTCTTTCGTCGGCATCGAGATTGAGCCGGTTTACTTCGACGCCGCTTGCCGCCGCATCGAGGATGCCCAGCGCCAAGGCGATCTCTTCCTGAGTGGGGAGGCAGCCTAACCCATGCCCCGCTCCGAAGTCCTGCGGCTCCCAAACGGTGAAGCCCTGCCTTTGCGAAACCATAAGCCCGCCCGCGCTCCCCATGGCGCTGGCCACCTCGCGTCCGACCTGGCCTCCCCTTCCCCCCGTAGCGCCGGGTCGGACGCTCCTTCTGATCTTCGTTTCCATGGAGGCCATAATGGCTGATGCTTCCAACAATGGGCTGGGCAATGCACGCCGGCTTACGCAATCCTCTCTGCGCCAAGCTATCGCCACCACCGTCTCAGCCAACCGTAATGGCTGGTCTGAAAACGAGATGGCCGAACAGTGGGGCGTCTCTGCCGGCACTGTCGGCAACGCCCAAAACAAGAACCATGACCTTGGCCTGATGAACTGGCTCAAGCTGGGCGAGCGCTTTGGCCCCGCTGGTCTTAACACGGCCCTCGCCCTGGTCGGCATGAAGGCCGTCCGTGACGACGAGTGCGTCATCGACTGCGCATCTATTCCGGTTGAGATCGCCCAGTGCGTGCCGCTGCTGATCGAGCTTCTGGCGGATGGCGACTGCTCTGATGCCGACGTGCGCAAGCTGGAACAGGCCGGCATCATCGGCACGCTGGCCAAGACCGCCGACATGCTGCGCCAGCGCCGCGACACCGTTCGCCTGCGTGAGGTGTCATGAACTACGGCCTCACAGCGCGGCAATCCAAGCTGCTCGAGTTCATCGCCGGCTTCATCAGCCAGGAGGGGTTCTGCCCTTCATACCGGCAGATGATGGCGACCCTCAACATTCGCTCAAGCGGCGACATCAGCCGTCTGGTCAAGTCGCTGGAAGAGCGCGGCTGCATCCGCCGCATGCCGAACCGTGGGCGGACGATCGAGGTCTTGGTGCCGGTCAAGATCGAGCATCAAATTACGACTGCGCCTCTCAAAGAGGCCCTTGCCGACTACTCCATGATAGATCTGCGCCGCGAGCTGGTGCGTCGACAGGAAGGGGCTGCGGCATGACGCGCCCGAACGCCAGACCCAGCCTCGTCAAGGGTGCTGCCCGTGTTTCCGACATCATCATCTTGGCTTCCGAGATTGCTCTTGTTGATCGTGCGCTAATCCTCGGGTCTTCGCGACACAGGCGTGTTGTCCGCATCCGCCAGGCCTGCATGAAGATCGCACGTGAGCAGGGCCATTCCTACCCGCAGATCGGTCGCCGCATGGGCCGGGATCATTCCACCATCGTCCATGGCGTCGAAAAGGCGGAAAACCTCGCCAAGGATGACGCGCGGTATGCCGCTTTCCTGAAGCGCGATCGTGCTGCGGCTGTAACCGCGAAGCCATGCATCGCTGATCGCATCACGATCGCGCTGCCCGCACCCAAGCCAGTGCCCGAGCCTGAACCAGCACCAGAGCCGATCGACCATGATCTGAGCGACGACGAGCTGCTGAGCCGTGCCGTGGCTGCGCATTACGCATCCGCCTGATTTTCAACCCCCGCTGGAGAGAGCGACATGAAGCACGACAAGATCATACCCCCAAACATTCCCGACAATGGCGGGGAGACCAACTTCACGGATTGGCTCAACGCTAACGGCGTCATCCGCGCCGGTTGGAATGGCGCGCAGTGGAACGTCTATCTGCGTGGCGGACGCTTCGCTACCGGTGCGACGATCGAAGAAGCTCTGATCAGCATCGGAGCAGCGGCATGAACCGCGTCTATCTCGATATCGAAACCATTCCCTGCCAGTCGCCTGAGTACCGTGCGAAGGCGCGCGAAGGCATCAAGCCCCCGGGCAACATCAAGAAGCCCGAAAGCATCCAGGCATGGCTTGATGAGAACGCTGACGTCGCTGCTGCAGAGGCGGTGGCCAAGACCAGCTTCGACCCGGCGCATGGTCATATCTGCACCATCGGCTTCGCGGTGGAAAACGATCCGCCGACCGCGCTGCACGCCGATACGACAGACGAAGAGAAGCGCATCGTTGAAGCGTTCCTGACCAACCTGCCAAAGGTCGGTCTCTGCCAGTTCATCGGGCACAACGTCGCTGCGTTCGACCTTCGCTTCATTCTCAACCGGGCGATCGTGCTGGGAGTAAAACTGCCCAGCATCTTCCCCCGGGATATCAAGCCATGGGCAGATACTGTGTTCGACACGATGATCGCTTGGGCCGGAACGCGCGGCACTATTGGCCTCGACAGGCTTGCCCAAGCGCTTGGCCTAGACGGCAAAGGCGACTTCGACGGCTCCATGGTCGCTGCGGCTTGGGCTGCAGGTCAGCACGACAAGATCGCCAGCTACTGCAAACGGGATGTCGCTGTCGTGCGCGAGATCCATCGCCGCTTTCTTGCGGTCGGCTTCTGAGGAGGCGTGAACATGACTGAGACCATGCGCATCTGGGATAAGGTTTCCAAGACCAATCCCGCGAACACCAAGAAAGTCAGCCAGCGCGGTGGCTTCACCTCTATCTGCGCACAATCGCAGATCATGGAAGCCACCCGTGCGTTCGGCCCCGTTGGCGAAGGCTGGGGTTATACCGCGGGCGACCCAATCTTCCACGAAAGCCTTGTGCTTGTCCAAGTGACGCTGTGGCATGGGGACCGCGCCAACACGTTCGGCCCCGTCACTGGCGGCGCCGAGTGGAAGGTCAAGGATCGTGTCGACAGCGACGCTCCCAAGAAGGCCACGACCGACGCACTGACCAAGCTCCTGTCACAACTCGGCTTCAACGCCGATGTGTTCCTCGGGCTATTCGATGACAGCAAGTACGTTGCCCAATTGGAGCGCGAGTTCAAGGCTGAGCCCGTCGTCACACCGCTCAAGCAAGCCGCAGACCGCCCCACCGGCCCCATCACCGACAAGACCCGCGACTGGCTCGGTGCCCAGATCGACGCGAGCGGCCTGTCAGTCGGTGAAGTCTGCAGCGGCTTCAAGATCACCACCCTCAAGGACGTCACGTACGAGACCATCGAAGAGATTGTCGCGTGGCTCAAGACCAATCGGAAGGCCGCCTAACCATGCAGATCATCACCATCACTGGCTACCTATCGAAGGACGCCGAAGCCTCCAGCACGCGCAATGGCGACAACGTCGCGCGCTGGAATGTCCCCGTCAATCAAGGCTGGGGCGACAATAAGCAGACCAACTGGTTCCGCGTGTCCATCTGGGGCAAGCGCGCTGACTTTGCCGCCAAGGCGCTCAAGGGCGAGTTCGTCACCGTCACTGGCGAGCTGACCATCGGTGAGTACCAGGGCAAGCCGCAGTACGAGATCCGGGCCAACGACTTCACCAACGTGACCACGGCCAGGCGTGAGCCCGATGGAAGCCGTGGCGCCCCCGCCAGCGACGATGCCGGCTCATTCGCTGACGAGATGGACGACGCGATACCGTTCATTTCAAATGGCGGCATCCGGTGATCGCCGCTATTCGCCGCCTTCTCATCCAGCGCCGCCTCAACGCATCGTTGAAGCCGGCTCCGGAGTACCGTGCACGGCGCTTGGCGGCTCTCCCCGCTCATCGTCGTGCACGGTATCTTGAGAACGTCGCGAGCATCCAGGCCGAGATCGGCTGATGCTGCGCGTCGACATCCGCCCCCGCAAGCGCAATGCGCCACGCCCTGCATGGAAGGTCGCCAAGTCCTTCCATCAGTGGCTACGCGGTCGCGCCTGCGCTGCTGACGGCCACGGCCTCTGCGAAGGCGTGATGCAGGCGGCGCATGTCGACCATGCTGGTGACAAGGGCATGGGCACGAAGGTCAGTGACCGCTTCGCCCTGCCCTTGTGCGCTGGCCATCATAATCGTCAGCACGCACGCGGTTGGCAGACATTCGAACGCGAGTGCTTGGGCGGCAAGTCTGCCGTAGCGCTGGCCGATGCCTACTGGAGCGCGTGGCCTGGCCGCGTCGAGTGGGAGCGCGAGCATGTCTAACAAGCGCACCGTCAAGCTCATCACCAAGGAAGCCCGGCAGCGCGCCGTGGCGCTCATCTTTGCCGCGCCTGAGGGCTATGCCGTTACGATCGCGGAAGAGTCCCGCACGCAAGAGCAGAACCGCCTCATGTGGCCGCTCATTGCCGATATCCAGTCTCAAGTGTCTTCCATGCAGACGTTCAGCGCGGACGATATCAAACTGCGCTTCCTGCACGCCCTGGGCACCGAGCTTCGCTTTCTTCCCGAGCTTGAGGGCGCCGGCATGTTCCCGGTTGGCCAGCGCTCGTCGACCCTCACCAAAGCCCAGTTCACCGGCCTGATCGAGCTGCTGTTTGCCTATGGCGAAAAGAACGGCGTGGTCTGGTCCCACAAATCCCAGGAAGTGAGGAAGGCAGCATGAAGCACATGCAGGCCCTCGGTCGCCTCAAGGTCGGCCAGCGCAATAAGACGGAACAGGCCTATGAAGACTTTCTGACGCTGCGCCAGCGCGCCGGGGAGATTGCCTGGTTCAAGTTCGAAGGCCTCAAGCTGCGGCTCGCGGACAACACGTTCTACACGCCGGACTATGCCGTCATGCTCAGCAGCGGCGAGATCGAGTGCCATGAGGTCAAGAGCTTCTGGACCGATGATGCGCGGGTGAAGATCAAGGTTGCGGCGGATCTGTATCCGTTCCGCTTCCTCGCCTTCAAGAAGCGCGCCCTGAAAGACGGCGGCGGCTTTTCCGAGGAGTGCTTCTCATGAGCATTCCCATCACCCTCTACAACGAGAAGGCCGCAACCCGCGCCTACTTCCGCCACAGCGCTCTTGTGAAGGCCGAGCATGGCGATCCTAGCCTGGCGATGGAACCTTCCTTCGTCGAGCTTCGGGAGCGTGCCTACACGACCTTCTGCAAGGCCTTCGGAGTACAAGCACGATGAGCCGCTGGTTCCGCCATTATGCCGGGATGATGCGCGACGACAAGCTCGTACGCATCGCTCTGAAGACCAAACAGCCGATCGAACGGGTGCTTTGGGTATGGGGTGCGATCCTCGAAAGTGCCGCCGAAATCGACGACTTTGGAAAATTCGACTTCGATCAAGCAGAGGCCGCGTATTTTCTACGCGCCAAGCCCGCCCCCATCGCTGCAATCTTCGCAGCACTTGAGGAGGCCGGTCACATCGAAGGAAATGCGGTTTGCAAATGGAAAAACCGGCAGTTTCAATCGGATAAGTCCAAGGATAGGGTGGCCGCCCATCGTGCCAAGAAGCGTTCTGTAACGGTTGAAGGTACCGAACAGGATGCGGCACGTAACGCCGATGTAACGTTACAGGGGCGTTGCGGTAACGCACCAGAGACAGAGACAGAGACAGAGACAGATACTTCCGTATCTAAAGATACGGGGCTGACGCCCGAGAAAATATTCTGGGATCGCGCCAAGCCATACATCGGCGGCAAGAACCCCGGCGGCATGATCGGCAAGTGGTGCCGCGATCACGGCAAGGATGAGACCAAGCGGGCAATCACGGAGGCGCAGGCGGCGAACGCTGTGGACCCCGTTCCGTATGTCGAGCGCATCCTGCGGCGCAGCAAAACCGCAGAGAGCATGCCGGTATGCTGACCTTCCCTCACAAGACCGGAAAGCACCTCTGCCCCGAGTGTAGCAGCGGGCGGAAGAACAAACGGGACCGCTGCCTGAGCGTCACCAGGGATCAACGAGGTTGGGTGGCACACTGCCACAATTGCGGATGGAGCGTAGCGGACAATGACGATGCACCAGCGACACAAGGATTGGCTTACGGCTCGCGGTCTCGATCCAGTGCTTGCCGAGAAGTTCGGCCTGACCACGGTGAAGCGGGACGACGCGGCTTGGCTCGCAGTGCCCTATGTGGAGGGCGGGCAGACGATCAACCACAAGTACCGCAAGACGTCCGAGAAGGATCATCGGATGGACACCGGGGCGCCGCTCGCGCTCTGGAATTCGGATTGCCTGAGCGACCCCAAGGTTCGCAGCGGGCAAGCTCCTGTCGTGATAACGGAGGGGGAATGGGACGCCTTGGCGGCGATCCAGGCCGGGGCGCAGTTCGTAGTCTCCGTGCCGAACGGTGCGCCGCAAACAGCAACGACCGACCTGGACAACGCCAAGCGCTACGACTGGGTTGACCGGCATGCGAACGAGCTGGCCCAGGCCAAGGAGTTTATCATTGCGACGGACGATGACGCTGCCGGCCATCATCTCCGGGCGGATCTGGTAGCGCTGCTAGGAGCGGAGCGCTGCCGCTTCATCGAATATCCCTGGCCGTCGAAGGATCTGAACGAGGTTCTTGTCGACCATGGGCCCGAGCGCGTGTCGCAGTGCCTGCTAGAGGCCAAGTGCTTCCCAGTGCAGGGCTTGTACCAGCTCAGCGACTTTCCCGAGAAGGGCCAGGTTCGGTCCTACAGCGTTGGCGTGCAGCCGATCGACGAGATGATCCGCATCGTCCCTGGCACGCTCACCGTCGTCACCGGCTACGCGAACATGGGCAAGTCTACGCTGATGAACGCGATCATCGGTCACACGCTGATGAACCATTTCCCGGTGTGCGTTGCGAGCTTTGAGACGGACGTGAAGCCGATCCTACGCGACGGCTTGCGCATGGCGATCGCCCAGTGCGGCAAGCACGAACTCACCACGATCGACATGACCGACATCGACGATCTGCTCGACAAGCGGCTGACGATCATCAGCCAGTCTGTGGACGAGGACATGGAGATGAGCCTTGAGCAGTTCCTGGAATTGGCTCGCTTGGCGGTGGTCCGTCACGGCGCAAAGATGATCGTCCTCGACCCCTGGAACGAGGTCGAACACAAGCGCCGCCGCGACGAGACCGAGACGGATTACATCGGTCGCGCGATCCGGGCGATCAAGCGCTTTGCCAAGCAGTATGATGTTGCCTTTTGGCTAGTCGCACACCCGACGAAGCCACAGGAAGGCACGCGCAAAATACCGGGTCTGTATGACATCAGCGGATCGGCCAACTTTGCCAATAAGGCTGACTATGGGCTGACTTATCACCGAAAGAACTTCGACCAGAACGAGGCCGATATTCTGGTGACAAAGGTGCGGATGGGCCTGCCAGGCAAGCGAGGTAATGTTAAAGTCACGTTCGACTTCCGCAGCGCTACTTTCGTGGAACTTGCACAATGAGCATTACCCGCAACCAAGCCGATCTCATGGCGCTTGAGTTCCTGCGCGATAGTGGCCCCCATACGATGGGTCCGATTGAGGACGAGGGCGCCATTGGCGCAATGTTAATCTTCCTCGATCTCACCAAACGCGGACTGGTCAGCAAGACCGACTTCGGCGGCGGTAACCTGCAATTCACCATCACACCGGCGGGCGCCACCTTCTCCACCACCCAAGCAGGCCTGACCACAAGAGGAAAGACGGCGTGAGCGCATATCGCTGGGAGACTATGTGCCTTTCCGATGATCCATTCGCCGGTGATTTCGGCAATGGTGAGGTGGCGCTATCCGACAAGATGGTCACAAACCGCAAAGGTGGCACCTGCCACACCTGCGCTGGTTCGTGTGAGCCCGGCACTCGCAATCGCGTTCTGACTGAGCGCGGCGACGATGGGCTTGAGACCTTCCGCTGGTGTCAGGCCTGCTGCTTCGCGATGGCGGTCTACGACATCCGGCCCAGCATAGCCGACGCTCGCCACGCGCTTGGCGAAGAGCGCCGCACCACCCCCAACGAAAGCACCCCACACCATGGCTGAGCTACCTGCTGACCTGCATGAGCCTTTGCGCGCCTGGGCCTTCAACGTGATGCTGGAGTGTAGTCACCCCGACAATGATCCACCACGCCTCGCTATCGGCGGCGCTATCCTGGATCTGCGCGATCTGGAACGCCTGCTGGACTGGATAGGCAGCGCCTTCCTCCCCGAACCACCCACCACCAAAGGAGAGGGGGAATGAATAAGCGGCGCATAGGTTGGGCTATCCTCATTTCGCTTAGCGCTGCGATGTTCGCCATGTGGTGCGTACTACTTGGCCCCACCGCAGTGCTTGTTGGTTTTGTTGCACCGCTGCTTTTGGCGGGTTTAGCGGTGTATGCATGCCATCTCGTCAATGCAGACCAAGGGGACAAGCGGTGAGCGAGATCACGAATGAAGACATCGATGCTGTCACGGATCCGGAAGTGTGCGCGCTGGCTGACGCTATCGTGCTGGGAAATCAGGGCTGCGGCAACGCTTCCGTTCTGATCGATCGGTTCGCCACAAAGGTCCGCCAAGCAGCCCGCGAGAGAGCGCTCGATGAGGCGGCTGAGGTGGCTGAAGGCAACCGCACCGACGATGACAGCATGTGGGATCGCGCTGCTGAGACCATCACCAGAATGATCCGCAAGCTGAAGGAGGGATAGCATGGCCCTTCATGTCACCTCGCATGCGATCAGTCGCTACCGAGAGCGCGTCGCCCCGGTCAGCTACGACGACGCCCGCATGGCCCTGTCCTGCGCCGCGGTCGAGCTTGCCGCCACCTTCGGTGCGCCGTTCGTGAAGCTCGGCACCGGGCAGCACGTCGTCGTTCGGGACCAGGCCGTCATCACCGTGCTGCCCAAGGACAAGCACCTCGGAACCCTCGCCCGCGACCGATGGGCAGAACTGCAACGTGGGGAGTATCAGGCATGAACGCTGTGACGATCATCGAGGCGGACCAGGTGCACCTCCATCTCCCCCCTGACCTCTCCTGTGCCGACTGGATCGCCACCGGCCGCGATCTCATGCGCAAGGATCGCGAGACCAAGTGGCAGGCCGCAGACTGGATGGCGTATGGTCGCGCCCGCGCCAAGACGGACAGCCACTTCGCCGAGCAGATGGCTTTGGCCTTGCCAGAGATATTGGAGGATCCCCGCAAGCTCGACGCGATCGCTCGCGTGGCCGAGGTGTTCCCTGCGGACGAACGCAGCCTTGACCTGTCGTTTGACCACTACAGCGCCCTTGCTCGCCTGCCTCACGGTGAAGCGCGCAAGCTGCTGGACAAGGCGGCTCAGACCAAGACCGGCCCCCGCGAGATCAAGTACGAAGCCATGCAGATGCAGATGACCATCTCGCGCTGTGAGCCCGACGCCGACAGCATGCTATCGAGCTTCCTGGGGCATTGGAACCGCCTCCCCCGGGCTGTCCGCCTTGAAGCCGCTGAGATGATCGCAGAAGCCGGTGGCGCGGAGATCGAGCCATGATCCCTGGCGGGCGCTACGATCCGATGCCTGAGGGCTTTCGCGAGCGGTTCATCGACCCCACTGACCGCGGTGGCTGGCGCGGTGTCGAGCGTGCGTATCGCGCGCGCCGCGAAGTGATCATGCGTTGGATCGCTGAGTGTGGCGGGCCGGCGCAATTGGCCATGGCAAGGAAGGCGGCAATCAAGCTGATGAAGGAGCAGGCGCCGGTGCAGCAGAGGATCAAGCGGTGAACGACAAACAGCGCCGGTTCGCTCAGGAGTACATCGTCGACCTGAATGCAACGCAGGCGGCCATACGGGCAGGCTACAGCGCGAGAACGGCAAAGCAGCAGGGCCAGCGGCTGTTGACTAATGTTGACGTCCAGAAAGCCGTTCAGGAGCAAATGAACGACAGGTCTCAAAAAACGGGTCTGACTGCGGTTTATGTGCTGGACGGCATCAAGGCCGCAACGGAGCGGTGTATAGGCGAAGGAGAGGCTTTCAATCCCATGGCGGCGTTCAAGGGCTATGAGTTGCTAGGCAAGCACCTCAAACTGTTTACCGATAAGGTTGACCACTCAAGCCCCGATGGCAGCATGACGCCCAAGGCACCGGTCTACAACATCACCAGCACGTGACTCAGGAAGTCCTCGACATATTCCCGGCCTATCGGGACTACCTGCAGCCGGCGCGCTTCAAGGTGGCATACGGCGGCCGTGGCAGTGCCAAGACGCGCACGTTCTGCACGGTTCTGACCAGCAACGTCCTGTACCATGGCTGGCGGGTTGTATGCTTCCGCGAGATCATGGAGAGCATTGCCGATAGCGTCTACCAGGAGTTCGTCGCCGAGATCGAGCGCCGCGGTATTGAACGGCACTTCGAAATACTGAAGACCGAGATCAAATGCCCTGGCTCAGGGGGATGCATCCGCTTTTCAGGCATCAAGGCGAACTCGAAGCGCCTTAACACACAGAAGCTCAAGGGCTTCTCCGACTTCGACGCTGCGTGGCTGGAGGAGGCCAACCCGGTCACCGCGGAAAGCTGGAACGCGCTGATTCCAACCATGCGCAAAAGCGGGTCGGAGATCTGGGTGTCGTTCAACCCGGAGAATCCACTGGAAGAGACTTTTCAGCGGTTCGTGGCCAGCCCTACCTATCCGGCGCAAAAGGATGGACGCGCCTTCTGCATCGTCAAGAAGATCAACTACACAGACAACCCCCGCTTCCCGCGGGAGCTTGCTGACGATGCCGAGCTAATGTGGCAGTCGGATCCCGAGTTGTTCCGGCATGTGTACGGCGGCGAACCCGTAGCCAACAATGCGCTATCAATCATCAAGCCTATGTGGGTGGAGGCATCCGTTGACGCTCACCTGCAGATCCCCGAATTCCCGGTCGGTGGAGGTCGGATCGGCGGCATGGACGTATCGGGCGGCGTCGAAGGTGATGTTGCCGCGCCCAAGAGCAACGATCCCAACGCCCTCGCCTGGCGCTACGGCTGTGTTCTCGCTGGCCTGGAGGAATGGCAGGACGAGAACCCCAACGCGGCAGCGGCACATGCTTACGGCATCATCCGCCGCGAAGCCATTGACACGCTGCACATCGACGACATCGGCGTCGGCGCATCGGTACCCGGTGAGCTGCGACGCCTGCGCACTGATGCGGCCGCGAAGGATGCACAGACACCATCTGCAGCGTTTCTAGGCTGGACCGCTTCTGAGAGCCCCGCACAAGCCGATCGCGAGTATCAGCCTGGCAAGACTCATGGCGACATGTTCGCGAACCTGAAGGCCCAAGGTTGGGGGCTGTTGGGCGATCGTTTCCGCCACACCTGGCAGGCGCGCAATGGCTTGCCGTATGACCCCGAACAGCTGATCTCTATACCATCTGGCCTGCCCCTGCGTGAGAAGTTGCAGGCAGAGCTATCGCAGCCGCGACGGGAGAGCATCAACGGCAGGATGAAGGTCGAAGGCAAGAAGTCGCTCAAGCAGCGCGGCATTCCTTCGCACAACCTCGCTGATGCCGTAGTGATGGCCTATGCGCCGGTTGATCGCGCGCCGTCCGGCTTCTCTGTCCTTTAAGGCGTCCGTAGCACCCAACCCGTCCGTAAGCGCATCTCCGCGCCATGGGCTTCCTAACGACGTTCACCGATGGCTTGGCCAACCTCATGTCCGGGCGCGGCACGTCGGTGGACAAGGCAGCTCAAAACTTCTGGCTTGGCCAGTCCATGCCGGCCCAGCAGATTGAGGCTGCGTACCGTACGTCCTGGCTAGTTCGGCAGATCGTTGACATCCCTGCGTTCGACGAGACGCGGGCGGGACGTGATTGGGACACTGACGACGACACGATCAGCAAGGTCGAGGCGGAAGAGAAGCGGCTAGGCCTGTGGCAGAAGGTCCGCTTGTCTCGCATCTTCGGGCGTTTGGGCGGCGGCGTGCTGTTCATCAACCTGGGAGACAACCCGGCGACTGAACTGCCAGCGAACACCCGTCCGGGGCAGATCGTAAGCCTGATCCCACTGTATCGCACGCATTTGACTATCGGCCGCATGGATGACAACGTGCTGAGCCCACAGTTCGGCGAGCCATCCAGCTTCCGTCTCAACACGAACGCGCAGCCGCTCATCCACCCTTCGCGCCTCATCGTGTTCAAGGGCCAGACCGTGCCCGGTATCCACACTACGAGTTGGGAGGATCGCTACTGGGGCGACAGTGTGGTGCAGACCGTCAACGAGGCGGTGCAGAACGCGACGACTGCGACAGCCGGATTTGCCTCGCTGATCGACGAAGCCAAGATCGACATCATCAAGTTTGCCAAGCTGTACGAGACGCTGGCGCAAGCCAATGGCGAGACGCTGGTGAAGCAGCGCATGGACGTCGCTGCATCGGGCAAGTCGAACCTGCGCATGCTGGCGCTCGATGCTGAAGACGATCTGGTCACCCGCACGCTCAACTTCGCCGGCGCCAAGGACATGATCACCACGTACATGGCGATTGTCGCGGGCGCTGCTGACATCCCCGCCACCCGGCTGCTGGGCAAGTCACCGGACGGCATGAACGCCAGTGGCGAAGGGGACCTAGCCAACTACTTCCAGTCTGTCTCGTCGAGCCAGGAAAACGAACTGCGGCCGGCGCTTGAACGGCTCGACAGGGTAGTTCTGCCGAGTGCCGGGATCACCGACGAGCTGTCGTGGTCCTTCTCCCCCTTGCGTGTTCTCACTGAGCAACAGCAGGCCGAAGTAGAGAACAAGGAAGCGGACACGCTGGCTAAGATCGTCGGCACTGGCCTGTTTGATGAGGCGGCGATTGAGGAGTCATTCTCCAACCGCATGGTCGAGAGCCAGCGCTGGCCTGGCTACAAGGAGAAGCGCGACGAAGCGCTGACGTCGGGCAAGTTCGACCCTGACGCCGAAGATCCGAGCGCAATTATTCCAACGGAAGGAGGTGGTCAGATTTCTGCCGGCACGGGCGGCAACGGAGTGGAAGCCGAGCCGCCCCGCCGTGCTGCGAATGATGGGAAGCCTGCGGAGGGCGAGGAGTGATCGCGCCCGACGCCCCGCTCGCCATCCGCGTAGGCCGTGCCGTCGAAGAGGTGACGATCGGCAAACGAGATGCGGGCGACGACTTCGTGTCCGTAATGATGGCGAACCGCGCTCGCAAGATCATGGCCGCTATGCTGGTGCCAGACATGGCCGTCACTATGGCGTTTCATAACGCGATTGGCCGCCCAGTTGGTGTGTCGGCCGAGGACGTGTGGACAGCGATGATCACCGCTGCGATCGGGACGCCGTTCACCGCTGACGAAGACTGATGCCCATCCAGATCGGCACCGCCACCGTCGAGTACACGCCTGACGGCTGCGTGACGCGCTACCAAGACGGCAGCAGCTATGGCGCGCAGCCACACGATACTCATCACTACCACGTTATCGCCCACCGCTGCGGCTATGGTGACGACATCCTGGCGTATTGCCGAGAGCATGAGGTTGCCCACCACATCACATGCGAGTGGATCGTCGGCTTTCCATCGCACGTCATCTCGTCGCTGGCCGCCGGCCAAGAGCCCCACCAGGGCGTTGCGGTGCTGGAGGAGATGGCGGCTCACACGTTCCAGCGCTGGCTTCGTGCCGGAGAGCGGCCAATCATCGGCGGCCGGGTTGATTGGGACGCCCTGAAGGCTCGCGCACTGGCCCTGCTTGATGCGGTATGACCTCGCCCAGATCGCCAAGGCAAAGGGCCTCAAGCGCGACGTCACCCTGCGGCCCATACAACCCGCCCGCGGCACCGAGATCGCTCTCAGCAGGCTCTACGTCGCCGTTCTGCAGGCATGGAGTCCTGACCGCATCCTGCAAGGCTACACGGGTGGCCTGACGAACGACGCACCGAGCGATCAGACCAACGCCATCGACCAAGCTGACAACACCGTCACTCGCCTCATCGCCGAGTTTACCACTGGCCTGCGCGACTGGCTTGTGCGGGCAGAGCGTGTTCACCGCAGCCGGTGGTCGGAGGCGATTAAGAGCAGCCTGGGTATAGATCTGTCCATGCTGCTGACCGGCGGCGAGGTGCAGGAGACGCTTGACGTTTTCCTGCAGCGCAATGTTGCCTTGGTCCGCAACGTCTCGGATGTGACGCGAGGGAAGATCAGCGATGCGGTGTACCGCGGCTACCAGGAGCGCCGTCCCGCGCGTGAGGTGGCCAAGGACATCCGAGAAGCGACAGGGCTGGCCCGCGATCGGTCGCTGCGCATCGCCGCTGACCAGAATAGCAAACTGTCAGCCGCCCTTGATCGCGAGCGCCAGGCAGAGGCGGGTATCGATCTGTTCCGCTGGCGGCATAGCGGCAAGATGCACCCGCGCACCGCCCACCTTCACCGCAACGGGAACATCTACGATCGCGCCTCGGGCAAGCAGGTGAACGCGGACGGCTCAAAGATGGACGGCGAGACGATTGAGCGCGGGGACTTTCCGGGTGAGAAGCCTTATTGCGGGTGCAGGGCCCAGGCCTACTTGCCGATCATGGCCGAGCTGGGGATCTAGCTTTGCCGGCGAGTCCGCGCGTGATATGATCGGGCCAGCAGCGCCTACGAACGCTGCCGACCCTGACCACAACGCAATGGAGTGCGAGATGGCTGAAGCGAACTTATCGACAGAAGATGAGCCAGTCACCCTTCATGGGTGCCTTCGCGCTGAGTTGATAAAAAGGGGTTGGGCGTTAATCGCTGCGGAAGATCAGGCGCGCAAGGCAATGCGGACCCCTGAAGGTCGGTGGCAAGCATGGGGTATGTTGCGAGAAGCTGGGTATGAGGAGTTTCGGCTCCATCATGGTTAGCATGACCCCCCTCGAACGTGCTGCGCTGGCTGTTCGCGACGAACTCGGGGACTATCCAACTGATGGTGGGTGGATGGCGAGACTATCCAGCGGGGCGATTTCCCTGGCGAGCAGCCTTATTGCGGGTGTAGGGCTCAAGCGTACTTGACGATCATGGCGGAGCTGGGGCTTTGATGAGCTTTATTCTTCGTCCGCTAGCTCGTTGGGTGCTCGGCCCCGCAACACCTTCGCCGGCGCGGTGTGGTAGTATCAAGAGAGGCAAACTGTTCGAAGGGCCAGAAGAAGTCTCTTACGACTTTTCGCGTCCATACGGATCGTACGTGTTTTGGGAATCGAACAACGATGAGGCGGGCGCGTCAGAAGAGATTTGAGCGCCGAGTCGGTAAGTGGTACCATGCGGGCTGACGGCGCCTAGGAACGCCGCCAACCCTAACCACACATGCGAAGGAACCGCACGATGGCTGACCAGACCGATAGCATGCCAACTACGATTTCGGAACCAGGGAGGCTGCTGACGCCTCAGGAAGCCGCAACCTTCACGGGCTTAAAAGACCAGACACTCGCGAATATGCGCCACACCGGTCGTGGTCCGGTTTACTTCAAAGTTGGTCGCTACGTGCGTTACGATGAGCGTGACCTCGCTGCGTGGATGCGTCGCCGGCGCTTCACGTCAACAAGCCAGGAGGTTGCGCAGTGACGAGCGAAATTTCTGGGTTTGTTGACGTCACGATCATTCCCGCGATGCCCGGCACGATGGTAGTCTACACACACGAAGAAGATGAAAGATCATTCGTAACGCCTGACGAAATGGATGTTTTGTTAGCATGGCGGATGGAGACAGTGGACCACGGCGATGGGGATGGGTTGGTGACCTACGTGATCCCTATTGTGCAAAGTGGTTGCATTTCCCAACGTGAGTATGGCGTTGTGCGTAATGATGGGGTCGTAGATTGCTCAGCAGGGCATAGCTTCTCTGACGTCTCGTCCTTTCTGGCGGATGCTAGGTTAAAGGTTCGCGCCAAGGCCATCAGCAACGCAGCGCTGGAGGAAGGGTGATGTGGGCGGATATCTACACTGCCGCTAACAAGCGGGTGATTGGCACCGTGCAGTTACCCGACGACATCGAAGCACTAGAACGCCTCATGGGGGAGGGGTTTATGGCGGAAGCTGCCGGCGAAAACGTGCTTTGCACCATCACTGAAATGCAAATGCTGTCAGGTCGCGTCGAAGACATGCATGTAGTGGTGACGACGGACGCCTTTGATCCGCCTTCCTAACCGTCCGTAGAGACATACCTTGCATGCCCGCACAACGCGGGCATGTTCATGTCGGACACCCTTACACTTGATGGACCTCGCCGCGATAGCGCCGGCAATATGGTCGCGTCGGTGCTGGCTGCTCGTACCGGATGCCAGGACTATGCCGGCTTCGAGGTAGGCAAGCCCGAACTCGCCAAGGTCACCGTCTATCGCCCCGCTGACGAAGTGTTCAGTCGCGACAGCATGAAGTCGTTCGCCGGTGCGCCGGTCACAATCGAACATCCCAGTGAAGCCGTCACCCCCGCGAACTGGAAGGACCACGCCGTTGGCGAAGCGTCCGAAGAGATCGTGCGTGATGGTGAGGCCGTCCGCGTGCCGTTCCTGCTGCGCGACGCCGCCGGCATCCGTGCTGTTGAAGCCGGCAAGCGCGAGATCAGCATGGGTTACGACTGCTCGCTGAGCTTTGAGGACGGCACTGCCCCTGATGGCACGCCGTATCAGGCCGTGCAGCGCAACATCCGCATCAATCACCTCGCCATCGTCGACCGAGCACGTGGCGGCCCAACCCTACGCATCGGTGACCAGGAGAAGAAGATGAAGATCACGATTGGCGACGCCAAGGACGTTGACCTGAGCGACGGCGCGGCAGTTGCCCTCGCGGTCGG
>Ga0182211_1000019_pt1 | contig 41962 bp, 59 predicted proteins | sample G5R1MG_20_FD_129660 | JGI IMG/M metagenome (GOLD analysis project Ga0182211, IMG submission 129660) | Switchgrass phyllosphere microbial communities from Michigan, USA - G5R2_MAIN_03OCT2016_LD1 MG | ecosystem: Host-associated > Plants > Phyllosphere > Phylloplane/Leaf | place: USA: Michigan... | reverse complement strand
CTGCGAGCGCGACTGGTTGCCGTACGACAGCGCCTGGTCGGCCACGCCGCGCTTGGCCGTGTCGTATGCCTGCTGCAGCTCGCCCTCGCGCGTGGCCCGGTTCGACGAATCCAGGCCGCCGTCACGGGCGAGCGCGAAGGTCAGCGCCTTCTTGGCCTTGCCGTATTGCTCCTCGAGCTGCGGCGTGGCGTAGTCGTTGAACGCCTGCGTCCGGCCGTTGAAGTAGTCGTCGTTGAACTGGCCGTCGAAGGTCGAGTTGATCGCGCTCGTGCCCTGCGTGACGCGCTGCTGGCGCAGGCCCTCGTCCAAGCGCGCCAGGTTCGCCTGCTTGTTGCTCGGGGGCGTGAAAAGCTGCGTCACGGCTGCCTCGTCTTTCGTAAAACGGACCCGACATCGGTGAAGCCGAACCGCCTGATGTACCGCGCTGTCGATTGCTGCCTACGGCCACTCGCGACATTAACATACATCTCGTCCGCGCCAAGTCGCTCGGCCCACTGGACAAGATGTCGGACCAGGCTGGCCGCGGCGTCGGACCCGCGGAACTCCGGCCGGACGAACACGACGCGCTGCTCGACGACGAGCGCGGTCGAGAAGTCGCTGTTCCCCCACGCCACGACCTGAAAGCCGATGACCTGCCGGGCCGGAGTCTCGACCACGAAGTAGACCGGCGCCTGGTCGGCGAGCGAGCGCCGGAAGCTCTCCCGCGTGCGGATCGGGCTGAAGTCGAGATGCGGGAACGTCTCCGGGACGGCGACGGCCGCCATCTCGACGATTGCGGCCTCGTCGCCGGCGGTTGCGGGGCGGACGTCCATCAGCGGGTCCACGCGAATTGCAGGAAGGTCTCGCCCGCCCGGCCGAAGCCTTTCAGCTCGGCCTCGCGTCGCAGCCCGAGCATCTCAATCCAGCGGTGCGCGTCACGGTGCTCGACGTGGCTCACGCACTCGATCCGGTGTGCGCCGGCGGCCTTCACCTCCGGGAACAGGACGCGCGTGATGAACCGGGTCAGCCCGAGCGCCGCAGCGGGGAAGCCGTCGGTAGCGAAGAACAGCAGCGTCACGACGTTCGGCCGGTGCTGCATGCACCCGCCGACCGCGACGGCCTCACCGTCGACCCGGGCGGCGATCAGCTCGACCGACTGCCCGAAGCGCTTCACCAGCTGCTCGGCGAGCTCGGCCCGGTCGGCGGCGTGCGACACCGCCAGGAACTCCTGCACGTCGCGCTCGCGCATGCGGTGTGCGACCTGGACGACGTCCGTGTAATCGGCCGCCTCAAGTCTTAGCATCGGGCGCGTCTCCGGCGTACTGGATCACGGCGGCTGCGAGCTTGTGCGGGCCGACGCCGCGGCTGCGGAAACGCAGGTTGAAGTGCGTCGACTGCCCGCTCGCCGGGATGCGGTTGCGCCGGAACGTCGTCTCGAAGACCTGCCCGATCTCGTCCTCGGCGGTCAGATTGGTCGGCTCCATGCCGATGCTGACGTCCCAGCGACCGGAGACCGCCGCGTCAACCCCCTCCAGGGTCTTCACCGTCGTCGGCTTGCTCGCGTCGAGGTAGGGTAGCCACGCCTCGGCTACGGTCGCGTCGTACACCGGAGCCGCCCCGAGGCCGCCATACACATAGATCGAATTTGCGGTGCGGACGTAGACGCGGCGCTGGAAAACGCCCGCATCCATGATGTCGAAGCCCGGCTGATAGGTCGACCATGCGCTGACTTTTGCCCCCGCGAAGAACGAGAAGACGAAAACGGTGTCCTTGACGATGAGCCAGAACCGGCCGTCGCGCGGCTCGATCAAGCCGATGATGCGGCTGCGCTCGCCCGGGCCGAGTGACGCGAGCTTCGCCGTGATGAGGCTGTCGATCGGCACGCCGACGTCGGAAGTCGAGGCCGCGTTCGAGCTGTCGCGGGCGCGCAGGGAGCGCACGCCGCTCTCGTCGAGGTAGAAAATGTCGTTGTCGCCGAACTGCGTCACGCTGCGCGGGCTCGCCGTTCCGGTGTTGCGCAGGGTCTGCGACGACTTGTTGAGCGACGGGTCTGGGTCGACGTACTGGATCTTGGTGACGCGCTCGGCGAACACCGCGACGAACTGCTGGTACTCCGCGACGGCGTAGAGCTGCTCGAGGCCCGAGGCCTGCGCCGAAAAGTCGATGAACCCGGCGCCCGTCGTGTCGGTCGACCACTTCGTCGGCGCGCCGATGCCCGAGAAGTGCAGGTTCGGCCCGGACGTCGAGTAGACCTTCGTCCCGATCGTCCGGACGAAGTCGCCCGGGATCAGAAGCTGGCCGCTGCTCGTCGCGCCCTGCATCGTGGTCGAGCCAGGGGTGATCGTCAGGTTGCCGGACGTGAGCGAGTTGACGGGTAGCCCGTTCTGCGCGGCGTCGGCCGTGGCCGACAGGATGTTGACCGTGGCGCCGTTGGCGCTGGCGCTGTAGTCCGGCGACGTGACGGCCGTGTTGATGGCCTGCGCGATGGCGGCGGCTGTGGCCTCGTTGCCGCCGGCGTACGCCACCGGACCCGGAATGATCGCTGTGGAGCCGACGGTGAGGCTCTCTAGCCGCGAGACGACACCGTTGCGCCCGCCGGTGAAGGTGACGCCGTTGCCGACGGTGAAATTGCCGGTCGTGACGACGCTGATCGGCTGCCCATTCACCGCGGCGCCGGGCGTGACGGCTTTCACCGTGACGCGCACGCCGCTGGCCGTCGCCGTGTAGTCGGGCGCCGAGCTGAAGGCGTTGATCGCCGCTGCGACGGCCGTCGCCGTCGTGACGTTGTTGCCGGTGTGCTGGATCGGCGCTCCGATGATCGGCACGCCGGCGACGGTGATCGAACTGATCGTGTCGGTCGGCTGGTCCGCGACGGGCGGGTCCGGCGCCGCGGCCCCGCCGAGAACGTCGGCGTAGGCCGACGCTTGCGTCGCTGTCTGATCGCCGCTGCCGCCGACCGTGACCGACGCCCGGGCGCGGCCGTCGAACCAGTCTTCGACCCGGACGCCGTCGTAGAAGTGGAATCGGCTGCCGTCCGAGAACACGCCCACGGCGTAGAGCTTGCCGGCGTACAGGTCGGTCGACGGCACGCTGGCGAGCGCCAGGCCATCGGGGTGCTGCAGGCGCTGGTAGGTGACGCCGGCCGGCAACACCGGGGGCGCGGCGCTGCCGAACACGACCGGACCGGTCAGGCTGAACGCGAGCCCGATCGTGCCGGCCGGGAGATCGTGGGTCTTCACGAAGGCTGCGCGCTGCTCGAACTCGCCGCCCCGGGTGATGTGGCCGTCGCGCGCCTTGATGAGCACGCCGCCGACCGTCGTCTCCGGCAAGCGCCGGGTGTCGAGGCCGCCGGTGAACTCTTGGACCCATATCGTGCTCATGAGCGACTTTGGCTTTTCGCGGTTTGCGGTTCTTCACTGACCGGCTCGGGCGGGGCGATCTCGGCCAGTTTCGCCTGAAGCTGGGCGTTCTTTTCCCGCTCGGCCTCCAGTTCGACTTCGAAACTGAGACGGGCAAAGGATTGAGCGCCGAGTTCGAACACGAGACGATCTTGGAGCGTGCGGAGTAGAATCACGGTTCGCCTTTCCGTCAGCCTGCGATCATGAGACCTTTGAAACCGGCCGGGATCGGGCCAGGGGCGCAGAGCTGCACGTTCTGGCCCATGAAGTTGATGTTGTTGGACGCAACGAGGTTCGTGCAGGACACACCGGGACTCGTGATCGAAGATGCCGCGTTGATCGTCTGAGTGGACAGGCTCGTCGCCGCCGCGGCCCCGTTAACGGTCAAGTTGCCGCCTACACCCACGTTGCTCGAAAAGTTGCCCGTGGCGGCGCTCAAGGTTGTGACGGACGTCGTGCCGTTGGGGGCGAGCGACACGAGAGCGCCGCCGCCCGGCGCCACGATGACGTTGCCGCCGGCATCGGTCGATATCTTGCCTTCGCGCACGTTTCCGCTGCTGTCGCGCGAGCGCATGACGAGAGGCGCCGATCCGACCGCGCCGTTGCCAGGCTGTAAGCCCGCCATGAACGCCGCGACCGCGCCACCGTCCTGCGTGCGAAAACCCTCCTTGAACGGGATTTGATTGAACGCCCCCGCGTAGCCGACGTAGTGGGCGCAGAGCAGACCGTTGGTCATCACCTCGCAGTTGCCAGTGGTCCAAGTCCCGCGAATGTTGACGTTGTTCGGGATGCCCCCTGAAGCCGTCCGCTCGCACGCGACGTCGATCTCGATACCGTAGAGCTCGACGTTCTCCAGCCCCTTGTTCGGCTCGTTCGGGATGAGCGTCGGCTTGTTGGTGACGACGAAGTTGGCGCCGAACACCTGGGACACCCGGCCGGGTGCCGCGTTCGCCATGGCGGCGCCGAAGATTCCGAGCGCGCCCATGTTCGGGTCGGCCGTACGGGCGATGCCGGCGACGGCACAGGCGTGAATGCCGGACGGGTTCGCGTTCGAGTACGGGAGATCCACGGTCGCGAGGATCACGTCGGTGACGCCGACGGTGTTGCCGCCGGCGCGACAGGAAAGCGGCAGCGGGTTCACACCCGCCGTGATGCCCGCGTAGGCCGTCGTATAGGTGGCGAAGTTCGGCCCGGGAAAGGTGTTGTCGCCTCGCTGGAAGGCGTTGGCGTTCGCCAGGAGACGGGCGTCGGCGCCGTCAACAAGCGTGCCGGCTGTCGTGCCGACATCGCGGAACGCCCCCTGCTTGAGTGCCGGCGGGTTCTGGATCTGCGAGTAGTCGACAACCCCCGAGCCAACGATCGTGTAGCTTGCAGCCAGGGTTTTCGAGCCGGAACCCTTATAGACGTACCGGGTCCCGTTCGGCGACGTGATGACGGTGACACCTTCGACGATCTGTGCCTGCTGCTGCGTCGTCAGCGTCGTCAAATCGCCCGACGCGACGACAGCGCTGCCGACAGGCGGCAGCTGCGCGATAGGCACGAGGCCGTTGACGAGATCGGCCTTCAGCCCGAAAGCCGTAGCGAGCGGCCCGGACGCGAGCTGTTCGACGGTACTGCGGATATCGGTGACGCGCGTCGTACCGTCGGCCTTCCGCGTGACGAGCGCGCCGTCGGCCTGCTGAACCTTGATCTCGCCGTTATCCGGCGGAGAAGGCGCCTGACCCGGCGTGTTGGTGAATGCGACCCGCGCCTCGCCCTCGACCTTGAACGGCATGTCAAAATTCTCCCGAGACGGGGGTGATGATGTCGGGAGTGTCGACTACGGGGCCGGGCACTTCGACCACGATCGGCTCAAGCGGGTAGGTCAGCTGCGGCGTCGTGGGCGGCACGTAGGCGCCCCCGCCGCTACCGATCGGAAGGCCGAAGCGACTGCGGTTACGTTCGCCGGTGCCGAACATGCGGAAGCGGCGCGTGATCTGCAGCTCGCCGCGCAGTCGCGCGAAGCGCTTCAGCGCCATGTCCTGCTTGAGCTTGGCGTCCTTCGCCCCGACGGCGGCCAAGCGCTCGGCGGCCGCGAACAGGACGATGATGCGGTCGTCGAGATCCGCCCGATCGGCGTCATCGACGAGCTTCTTCAGATTCCGGATGCCGGTGAACTTGAGCTGCCCGTCCTGCGTGGCCGGGTCGAAGGCGCGATCGGAGATCGGCCAGACCTCGAAGTCCTCGTTCTCGGACAGGCGCCAGCGCCGCGGGGGCCACTCGCGCTCGTCGAGCTCGCTGTTGCGCATCGAATAGTGCGCGCCCTCGATGCCGGGCTGCAGACGGCACCAGGCGCCGTCGGCGAAATATTCCAGCTTCTCGACACGGTCGAGAGCCAGGTCTGCGGGGAAATCGTAGTAGCGCTGCCCGGCCTGGATCGGCACGTTGCGCTCGACGCGCAGATGCGGCCAGTCGTAGTCGTCCCACAGCCATTCTTGCGTCCGCTGCAAGTGCTTGACCTGCAGCTCGCGGTCGTTGGCGTTGTGGGCCGGGTTCAACGACAAGCGCGTTTCGGCGCGCAAGTCGTCGATCAGCTTCTCCAGCGTCTTTCCCCGCATGACGGATCAGCCGAGGATATCGGTGATGCCGTCGGCTTCTGCCTGCTCGTTCGCCGAGGCCGAACCCTTCTCGCCCTTGGCGGGCTTGCGGGTCTGGCCGACGGTCTCCCGATCGGGCTTGTCGGCGGCCGACGTCGAGGTCTCGTGCTTCGGCTTCGCGCGGCTCTTCGGCTTGAACAGCTCGTCGGGCAGGTCGAGCTCGCCGATGGTCTCGTGGACGCGCGCCGCGGCGCCCGGGAAGAGCGCCTCGACGACCGGCCGGGAGTTCTGCGACGAGTAGGTCTCGCGCAGGCGCACCAGCTCGTCGCGGTTCCGGACCTTGACGACCTTGCCGTCCTCGTCCTTCGGAGGGTCGATCGGCTCGATGTCGTAGACCGAATCCGGCCCGTGGATGGCGAGCAGCACGGCGATCTCGGCCGCGGTGACGCCGTATTTCGGGACCGTGTTGTCGGCCTCGCCGGCGAGCTTCACGATGACGTTTGCGTATTCCATGACGCTCGGCCTCCCTTAGCTGATGGCCTTGGGGCCGTTGTAGCGCTGGATCGGGTCGATGCGGGGCAGGCCGACGACGGCCGTGCGGCCGGCGGCGAACGTGACGCCCGAGTTGTTCGTCACGGTCACGTTCGACGCGCCGTAGGCGAAGCCGACCTGGGCGCCGACGTACTTGTCGCCGCTCGGATCGAACACGACCATGTTGTCCGAAGTGTTGCCGGCGTTGGCGCCCTGGTAGTCGGCCTGCACCGTCCCGGTCGGATACGGCACGGTGAAAGTGCCGGCGTTGGCGACATCGACCGCGAGCGTCGTCCGGACGGTCGCGTAGTTCGAGGTTGTGGTCAGAGGCATGACGCCCTCCGTGATAGGGGTCGGGGGAGGACGGCCGGATCAGCGGCCGTCCATTGTGTCGGGCGTCGTGCTAGGCGATGTCGTACACCGCGGACGTGTTGAGCTGCTTGGCGATCATCACGCCCGTCATGGTGATGCCGTTGTACATCACGTAGCGATCGTACGGCCGGGCCGGGTTATGCTTCTTCATCCGGTTGCCGTTCATGTAGAGCATGCGGATGCCGCCCGGGCTCATGTCGATCACGTAGAGGCGCTTCGACAGGCCGAGATCGTCGAGGGTCGGATCGTACTCGATCGGCGTACCGCGCCAGGCGGGGCCGCCCATCGCGCCATCGACCTTCTTGCCGTCGCCCCAGCCGGTCTGCGTGTAGAAGCCGTTCGAGCGCATCTCGTTGAGGTAGGCGCCGAGGAAATCGGAGCCGGCGTAGAGCATCCGGGAAGTGGTGCCCTTCCGGTAGCGCTGGAGCTGGCGATCCTCCTTCTCGAGGAAGGCGATCAGCGAGCCGCCGTTGGCCGGCGAGGAGATGATCGCGCCCTGGCCGCCGGCCGTGCCGAAGGCCGCCGTCGCGGCGCGGTTGCGCCAGTACGGCGTCGTCGCACGGTTGATGCCGCCGGTGATGCCGAGGTTCGGGTTGTCCAGGATGATCGACCGGATCCCGGCGATGGCCTTCACGTCGGCCGTGCCGTCGCCGTACATCAGCCGGTTCAGGCTGAAGGCGTAGTCCTCGCCCATGGTGTCCATCACCTCGTCGAGGCGATTGGCGAGCGCGAACTGCTCGCGTCCGGACATCTCCGTGGTCGACTGGTCGGCGCCGTCCTCGGTGATGTCGATGCCGTCGATCTTGAGCTCGGTGTGCGTCAGGGTCACACCGAGATGGTGCTCACGCCAGGGGAAGCGGGCACGCTTGATGGTCGCCGGGTCGTAGTAGTTGACCTGGTCGTCGTAGCTGTAGCCCTGGAGCGTTCCGCCACCGCGGCCGTCCTTCACGGCGAAGGATACGAACTCCTTGCCACCGGCGAAGGCGCCGGCCTTGGCGTTGAAGTCCTTGAGCAGCGGCTTGTTCGAGACGTTCTGCTTGAACACCTTTCCCTTGTCGATGTAGTTCTCGAGGGTGGTGTTGTTGATCTCGACGAGGACGTCGGGAGAGATGGGCATAAGACCTTACCTTTACGAGGCGGCGGCCTGGTTCACTTTGGAGCGCACGATGTCGAGCGTCGAAGCGAAAACAGGCTTTTGCTGCGCAGACGCTGCCGGCTGATTTCCGCCCACGATGGGTCGGATGGGCTGGCGACGCGGCTGTGCCGTCGGGGTCGGAGGCCGGAATTCCTTGTTGATCGTCTCGTAGGCGCGCTTGAGCTGGTCCTTCACCCCGTCAACGGAGTTCGGGACGCCTTCCGACCGATGCAGCCACGCGATCTCCCGCTCCAGCGCCGGCATCTTCGCGGCGAAGTTCGGGTCTTTCGTCTGGCGATCAGCTTCCCAATCGTCGGCGGCCTTGCGCAGGGAGGTGACGTGCGACGTCCGTCGCTCCGCCTCGGCCTGCTGGTCCCGAAGCTCCTGCTGCTGGCGCAGCGATTGCGTCGAGGCGTTGGCCCGGCTGATCTGCAGCGCGGCGGCGTGCGGGAGTTCCCCGGCATCGACTTGGCGCTGAAGGTCGGGCGGCAAGGCTTCGCCCGCGGCGACGAGCAGATTCTGGAGGATCGGCTGCAGCCGCTTCCACGCCTCGGCCGGATCGTTCTTCATCAGGCCGGCAACGACGAGCGCCTCTGCGGCGTCCTCGGCACTCATGCCCTGGGAAGAGATGAACTGGTCGACGTTGCGGTAGCGGACCGCGTCGGTCTCCGCGGCCTTCATCCGGCCGAGAACCTGCTTGAACCGTGGGTGCTTGTGGAAAGGGACGTCCGAGAAGTTCTCGTCGTCGGGCTCTTTTGCGACCTGCGAGCCGGTCGTCGGCTCGGCTTCCGGGTTCTCGGCTGACGAGGCCGCCTCTGCCGGCTTGACCTTGCCGCTGATGACCTCTCGGGCAACAGACAGCAGATCGTCGTCGGCGTTGGTTGCGTCCTGCGCGTCGGACGACTTCGCGCTATCCGGCTGCTGGCCCTCGGGCTTCGCTGCCGCGTCCGTATCGTTGCCTGGACCCGCGTCGTCGATCGGGTCGAGTTCGGTGATCCCGTCCTGCTCGGACATCGTGACTCCAGGGTTCGAGAACTGCACCATACATTTTGTCTATCGCATCGACAAGCGACTATAGACAAGGCCTACACCTGATTGCTGCCGAAGGCCGCTTCGCTGCCGCCCTCGCCGCCGGGCGGGGCCGGCCCGTTCGTCGCGCCCTCCGGCCCTTGCGCGGTCGGGTCGGCGGCCGGGTCCGCCGCGGCGATCTGCTTGTTCTGGTTCTGCGCCACGATCGACGGGATGCCGGCGATCACCGCGTCGGTGATGTCGATCTTGTCGTCGAGGATGCGGATCATATACTTCGCCAACCACATCGGGTCGATCTGACCGGTCTGCAGCAGGAAGGGGATGATCGTCTTCGCATTGTTCACCTGGACGGCCTGGTTCGGCTTACCCGTGCTGCCGGCCTCGATCTCCAGGTAGAGCTCCTCGGCGATCTCGGTCAGCGTGAGGTGCGGCCACACGGCACCCGGGCCGACGACCTTCAGCGCTGTCTCCTGCGAGACCTCGCGCAGCAGGATCTGGCCGCTCGCCCGGGCGATGACGCTCAGGAAGGCATCGAGATCGTCCACGCTGGAGCCGTCGGAGGAAGCCGACGAGTTGGCCGCGATGGCGCTCTCGGTGGCGGTGGCCTTGCTGACGCCGCCGAACTGCGCCTCCTGCGTGCCGACGACGAGCTGCGTGTCCTGGAAGATCTCGCCCGTGTCGTACAAGTTCGGATCGACGCCCGGAACCGGGATCGGCTGCAGCAGGTCGGCCAGCTTCGACTGCGGGTCGAACGACAGGCCGACGGCCTCGAACGGCTCGCACGTCTTGAGCTTCTGAATGTCCTCGTCCGTCATGCCGGCGGCCGTGGCGAACGCCCACCGCGGCCGGGCCGCCTTGCGGTGCTCGCGCTTGCCCTGGCGCGACCGATTGTAATCGAGCTGCATGTCGAGCAGCAGCGCCACGTCCGACGGCGGGTACAGCTCGTCCTCGTGCTCGACGTCGTTGAACGTCAGCGCGTAGACCGGCCAAAAATCCTCGACGAAGACGTCCGGCGCCGCCGGCGGCCGCAGAAACTTCTGGTGCCCCTCGGCCAGGAAATAGACCAGCCCGGACGGCTTGTCGTAGTGCTTGAACACCTTGACCATGCCGCCGCTGCCCTTGCGCCGGCCGCTCGAATCGTCGTCGAAATCCATGTCGATCTGCGGGGACGTGCCGTCGTCCTCATCGCCGGCCATGTTGCCGTTCTTGTCCGAGCTGTCGTCGGTGGCGTTCTTCGGCAGGTCGACGCCGAACAGCTCCTTCACCTCGTCGTGGCTGAAGAGGTACTCCAGGGTGATGTGCCGGGCGCCGACGAAGCCGACGAGGCTCTTGCACAGCTTGTCCGGGATCACCTTCGTCGACATCGGAAAGTCGACGATCAGGCCCTCGCGCACGACGACCTCGGGTTCGGCCTGGAGCGCCGCGACGGCGTGCTCCAGCTCGGCCAGCTCCGAATCGCCCTCGACGTGCTCGCCCTCGGCGATTCCCTGCGCCAGATTCTTAACGTGGTCGATGCGGGCGCGGTGGTCGGCCAGCTGCTCGGCCAGTCCCGGGCGGGGCCCGGTCTCGCGCTGGAACCCGAGTTCGACGTAGCCGACGGCCGTGGTGCAGGCCCGCCGGACCAGCTTCTTCATGCCCATCTTGAAGTCGAGGGGCTTCTGCTCGCGGAGCGCCTGCGCGAACAGGATCTCGAGCGTCCGGCCGGTCTTCTGGATGATCGTGCGCTGCGCCGTGCCGCGCTGGAAGTCGGCCAGCAGCGCCTGCGCCTGCTCGATGTCGGCCGTGACCGGGATCTCGGGCTGGACCGGCAGACCGGTCTTCGTGTCGATCATTGGCGCTGCCTCGGCGGCGGCTTGCGCCTGCGCCTGGAGCTGCTGGAACTGCATGACCGACTGGTAGGCGAGCTGCAGCGTCTGCGGGTTCTCGTCCCACAGCTCGTAGTCGAGCGTCTCGCGCCGGCGCGCGGTGGCCTTCGGGTTCTTGGCGTAGAGCCCGGCGGTCTTCTGCTTCACGTGGCGGCCGGCGATGTTGGCCGTGTAGCTGTCGGTCGAGGCGCCGGGCAGCCGCCCGTACTTCGCGACGTGCATGTCGCGGCGCATCTGCTTGAACGCCTTCTCGTGGTGCTTGATGTCCTCCTTGATCCGCTGGTGGATCGTGCGGACGAGCGCCTGGTCCTGCGCCGGCGCTTCCGTGTCCGCAGGCTTCGGGGTGGCCGCCGTATCGACGGTCTCGGTCTCGCCGAACATGCTAGAACCCCCCTGCGTTCGCGGCGCGCCGCTGCTCGTTCTTGTACTTGTCCATCAGCTTCACCCACCCGAGCGTACCAAAGGCCGGCTCCTCGGGCTTCTTGGCCGGCGCCGAGGCGCGGAACTGGCTCTGCAGACCGAGACCGAACAGGCTCAGCATGTCGACGAAGTCGTCGTGCGCCGCGTTCGGGAAAGCCATGAGCTGCTCGATCGCGGCGTCGGCCCACCGCGGCCCGATGGGCAGGAACACCTTACCCTGCGCGATGCGCGCGGCGATCGACTGCGCGCGCTGCGCCTTGTCGCCGACCGGCGTCACCTCGCGGATGTTGATGTACGTGCCGGTCTCCTGCATGCGCTTGCGCAGGAAGGGGCCGATCGACTGCGAGATGTGCCCGCGCTCGGCCCACCACAGCAGCGGCCGGTTCGGACCGCCGGCCATGACCAGCATGCTCTCGACCGCGGCGTCGGTCGCCATCTTCCGCCAGTCGACTTGCGTCAGGTAGAGGTTGCTGTCCTCGTCGACACCGGCCAAGCCGAAGCAGCTCGGATCGTTGCGCTGCTTCAGGCCGAGGGCGTGGTCGCTGGCGGCGTAGTATCGGAGGTTCTTCGGGAGATCGGCGGGGTGGTAGCGCCGGATATTCTCGCGGCGGAACAGGACACCGTCGGCCACAGAGGGGCGCTGTTGGTAGAGAGCGGAGAAGCCAAGAGGGTCGATCGCACGCTGCTCCTCCAGGAAGGTCTCGTCGAACTGGTCCGGGCCGTCCGGCCATAGCGGCGCGCCGACGGGTCGGCCGAGCGGGTCGTCCTCCTCGGCGTAGGCCGGGAAGTTGATGACCCGAATTTTCTTGGCGAGCGCCGGGTTGAAGTACGGGTTCTCCTCGAGATTGTCGTTCGTGAGTCGGCCGATCGGATCGTCGGCGTGCCAGCGCGTGAACGTCATTACGACAAGCTTCTTGCCCATCCGGCGGGTCATCGCGACCTTCGTGAACCAGGACCAGGCCTGATCGCGGATCGTCTGGCTCTGGGCCTCCTTGTCGTCCTTGATGAGGTCGTCGATGATGAGCAGATGGGCACCGCGGCCGGTCAGGCTCGAGCCGCGGCCGACGAACACCATCAGCCCGCCCTTGGTGGTCTGGATACGGTCCTTGGCGGCGCCGCCGCGGCGAAGCTGGACCTCCGGGAAGGCGTAGCGGTACTGCGTAGTGCCCATGATCGCGCGCACCTCGGCGCCGATGTCCATGGCGAGCTCGTCGCCGTAGGCCGCCACGACGACGTTCTGATCCGGGTGCCGGCCGATGAACCACGCCGGCAGATGCCGGGACACCAACTGCGTCTTCCCGTGGCGCGGCGGCATCGTCAGGATCAGGAACTGAATCTCGCCCTTCTCGACCTCCTCGAGCACGCGCGCGATGGCGTCGTGATGCCGGGCGTTCTTGTAGCGCGACCGGTTCACGTCGTCGGGCGCCTCCGGGTCCGGCATCGTGAACTTGACGAAGGGCATGAAGCGGTCGGCCGACTTCAGGGCCGCAGCGTGCCGCTCCAGCGCGCGGATGCCGGCCAGCCGCTCGCGCTCGGCCTCTTGGGCAGCCTTACGGGCCTCGTTCGGGTCGAACTTGTAGAGCGGCTTGCCGGTGTTCGGGTTGATCGGGCCGGGGCGGGGCTTCTTCATGCGTGCTTCTGCGCCTGGATCGCGGCGAGGATCTTGTCCTGCATCTGCCCGATGCGCTCTTCGATCTTGTCCATGCGGTCGACGATGCGCGACTGCCCCTCGTGCAGGCGGCCTTCGACCTTGTTGACTTCGTCGCGGGTGACGTAGCTCCGGGCAACTTCCGAGCGAAACTCGTGCTGCTGCTCGCGCAAGAGCGTAGACGAAGCCTGCAGCGCCGAAATCCGCATGTCGACCTCCTCCTCGACACCGCTTATGCGTTTCTCGATCCCGTCAAGACGCGCGTGCGCCGATGCGATCTTGCCCCGCTCCGTCGCTTCCTCGCCGCTCCGGCGCCAGGTCAACGCGATAATCGAAGAGACCCACCCCAAGACGACAAGAATCGTCGCGCCCGAAATCGTCCACGAGAACCCCTCCATCAACGACTCCGGGCGGTCGCCACTAGGACCGCGACAAGAAGGACGACGTAGCTCGCCCCGAGTACCTTCGTGACGGTCCACAGATCGTCGAGCATCACGAGGCGTCCGCGAGATTCTCGATACCGGCCGGGAGTTCGACCGTCGGCTGCACCGGCTCGTCGGCGTTGTCGTTCGCGGGCGTGTCGGGGCGAACGTCGAGGGCCTCGTTCAGCTCGGCGGTCTTCCGGCGCGCGTACCAAGCCCACGCCCCGCCGGCGATCGCCAGCACGGTCCCGACGGCCGTGACGACGGCGAGCAGCGTCGCGACGCGTTCCAGGTTCTGCAGCGGCTCCAGGGCCGAGGTCGCCTGCGCCAGGATGCCCGTGCTCGACCCGGCGCCCCAGAGCGCGTCGAGCTTCGGCAGCGCCTTCTTGGCGTCCTCCAAGGAGGCCTTGGCGTTCATGCCGGGCAACGCCGTCAGGGACACGACGCGCCCGTTGGCCGGCTCGCCGGAGGCGATGAGCCGGCCGAGGTTCCGCAGCTGCGCGGTGCGCCGCAGCCAACCCTTGCCGAACGTCTTGAAGGTGCGCAGTGCCCGCAGGAACGCCTCGCGGTGGGCGATGACGCGGTCGATCAGGGCGCCCATGTCGCTCACGGCTTCGGCCGCTGTGAGCGTGGCGTCGCCCATGATCCCGTCGACCCGGACGCCGAGGGCCCGCTGCAGCCACTTCAGGGACTGCGACACGCCGGAGTTGATGGCGCCGTCGGCGACGACGACGTCGAGACCGTCGGGCAGCCGGTCGCCCCAGACCTTGTCCCAATACCCGGTCTTGTAGATGGCCGCGACTTCGGCGGCTTCGATGCCGTAGACGTCCCGGGTCGGCAGATTCCGGGCCTTGCGGAAGCCGTTATAGACCCGCTGCGTGACGCCCATGTTCGTCCGGCCGCCCGGATCGCGCGGATGGTCGACCTTGCCGCCCTCGAAGACCAGCTCGGTCTTGAACCACACGCGAAAATTCGTCGCCGCCATCAGATCAACTCCAGATATGCGCTCACGCCGCTTCGTAGGTGCCGGAGAGCACGACGGTCTGGCCGTCGGCGACGGGATAGGTGTTGTCGAAGCGAAGGATCTTGATGCTGGTGCCGGTTTCTCCGATCACGCCCTGGAGCATGACGCCCGTCGTCGTGTTCCGGCCGGCGACGACGCACATGATTCCGTCGCCCGTTACGGGAGGCGAAGGCAGCGTCGCGGACAGGTAGCCTGACGCTGAGCCGTTCGAGACGATCACCACCTTGATCCGGAACCAGACTTCCTTGCCGCGCTGGACATACCGGCCTTCCGCGGTGGAAGTCGTAATCGTGCCGGCGCCGGTGCCGATGACGGGGGTGTACGGGGTCCAACTCCCGTCGGACCACCCGAAGCGCCCGCCAGTGCCCGGGGTCGCGATGACGTTTCCGTTGGTGTCGACCGCCAGCTTCGCCGTCCGTATGGTGCCGTCGGCCGGGGGCGGTCGAAGCTCGATCAGGGGCGCGCCGACGTCGAGCTTGTTCGCAAACGCGGTGGCGAACCCGGCCGCGGCGGCGGCGGTGAGCTGCGCTTGGATGTAGGCGTCGGTCGGCCCGGCCACGGAGAACGAAAGCGCGGGCGAGAGCGTGTCCCGCGTGACGATCCCGTTCTGCAGCTTGCCGTCGGAGCGCCGGACGCTCTTCAGCGCATCGACGACGCCGCCGACGGCGGCCGAAATCATGTCGAGCTCGTCGTCGATGCGAATTCCGGGTTGCGACGAGGTCGGATTCCCGCTCTGGAACCCCTCGAAGCTGAAATCGCGCTCGTATTTGTCCGGATCGGGCATGGCTTGTCCACCGCTGTCGAGGGACATTAGACGACACAATGGACAAACGCCATACGCCGATAGGCGAGACCTATTCGTCGGCCTGGGTCGCTGCGCCCGCGCAGCCGTAGCTGTCGAGCACCTCGGCCAGCTTCGGATGAACGGGCCGGGCGGTGTCCGGCGCGCGCAGCGTCGGTTGTTCGGCGGCCTTCGTCGGTGAGGCCATCTGCTTCAGCTCCCACGGGCTCAAAAATCTCAGTGCGTGCACGCAGAGCGCCACTTCCTCGGGGCCGATCAGCACGAAGGCGGCGCCGGTGATCTCTTTTTCGAGCCGGTCGGCCAGTTGGTCGGGGTCCGGGCGGATCATTCGCCGCCTCCGCACGATCCCGAGCTGTCGGACACCGAACAGGCCGTGTCGGCGGCCTGCGCCGGGGTGTCGTGGAAAGCCGTTGACGGGTAATCGACGAACGGCATCGACGCTCTCTGGGCCTGTCGGCGCTCGTAGTCCTCCAGTGCGGCGGCCCGGCGGCGCTTGGCCTCCTCCGCCAGGAGCTTCTGCTGGTCGCCGATGTTCATGCTGGATCTCCGTGGCGGGATGGCTTCGGTTCAGGCCTTGATGCTGGCCTGCTCGGCCAGCCGGGTCCGGAGATTGTAGCCCTCCAGCGCCCAGATCTTGTTCCGAGCGTTATCGCGAGCGATCTTGCGGCCGAGATCCTCGTCGAAGTTCGCCGGGGATGCGGCCGCGCTCTCGCCGGTCACGATGAACCCGTTTTTCAGGGTCAGCGCGGCGACGGTCAGGGTCGTTCCGGGGAACACGTAGAAGTCCTCGGCGACGATCTGCGCATCGACCTGCTCGGGGGTGATCCGGGGCGCCGTCTTACCCTTGGCCTGGATCTCGGCTTCGATTTCGTCTTCGTTCAACATCGCGTTCTTCCTATGCGGGTTGCGATTTGATGCGGGGCTCGTGGTCAGGCGGCCGTGCAGGAGCCCGGGCGGATCTTGCGCTCCTTGCCGGCGTCGTCCCGCGTCACGAGAAACGCGCCGTCCGTGCGAACCACCGTGGCGATCGTGTCGCTGGTGCTGCGCGGACCGGCCCGGAAACGGACCTTGGAGCCGTTGGGGAACGAGGCGTCGGACATGCTGATCTCTCGGGTTGGGGGTTCTTCGAGGCGGTCAGCAAAGCCTTCTTCGTCGCTTCTTGTCAAGGACTGTCCGGTGCGACGGTGGACGTGTTGGACACGGGGCGGTCGAGGTGCTGATCCGGCTATTCGGCGGCCTTGGTGTAGCCGTCCTCGAAGGCCGCCCGGGGCGACCACGACAGGTAGCCATCCGGCAAGTAACGAACGAGATAGTCGCCGTTCGACGGCTCGCCCCGAGCCGCGAAGTTCTCGGGCACGGCGATGGTCTGCTCGACGCCGTCCGCGCCGCGCACCACCACGAACTCGTCGCCGTGCTGCACGATTTCCGCCGCTTCGACGATTTTGTGGCTCTTGTAGCGGTCCATACCGGGGGTCTCCTATGCGGTCGGGGCGCCGTCTCTCCGAGCTGTCACCGCGTTCGGACCCATCTCGTGCGGTTCGAGGGAGGCCGTCCGATGGCCTGTCGCTTTTGTACGGCGGTCCGGACGCTATGTCCAGTTTGTATGTCAGGACGGTTTTCCGAACCGCAAATTTCTCCGGGCGTCTGGCGCCCGCTGACGAAGACGGTTTGGACTGCCGCCGGGGCCCGGGTCCGGCCTGGCACCGCCCCTCCATCGAGCCGGATCGGGGCGCAATGCTCTTAGACAGAACATTGCTGGCCTTTATAGATCAATGACTTAACGCATGTTTGGGCGCACCGGATGCGCGCAATCAGCTCATGACGTCATGTTCGGGCGGTGCGGTCTCGATCGGCTCAAGGGTTTCGGCCTGCTTGCGGCCGTGCTCGGCTTGGAGCGCCAACAGGATCGATTCCGTCTCGGCCAAGCTGAGATCCGACAGGTTCTTGCCGCCGGTGGCGTCCACCACGCCCTTGGCTTGGTTCAGGATGATCTTGGCCGCGCCTTGGCGGTGTTGCGGCGCCAGGTTCACGTCTTTGAGCTGCGAGATGAGCAGGTCGTACGCGAGCGGCACCGCCTCGTTGTGCAGGCGCGCGTCCTGCTCGGCCTGGATTTGCTTGTTGATGGCCGGCTTCTGCAGATTGCCGTGCGCTCGCTTCTCGGGGTGCGAATAACCGGCCATTGCAGCCGCGTAGACCGGGTTTCCGGTCTTCGCCATCTCGCTCGCAAACGCCTTCTCTTGGCGGGTTAGTTCACCCAATTTATTAGGCATCCTCGCTAAACCCTTACATTGTTGAGCTAATTCGGGATTGCGCGGATTGGACACCCTCGCAAGCGAGAAAATGCACCGTCAGGGACGTTTTGTCTATTTTGTCGATTGACAGACCATCCATGGCTGACATACAAGTGACATACACCAACGGCGAGACACCCACCCCGCCAACCACTTAGGAGCCCGCCATGACCACCAACGTTTACGACGCCCATAAGTCCGCCTTCGCCGCCGTCTCGGCCTACGTCGTGCTCAAGGATGGCGAGCGCGTCGCCACGATCGCCATCAAGTACGGCGCCGCGGTCACCGCCTTCGTTCACTGGATCGGCGTCGAGATGACCAAGGGTCGAGCCACTGGCGGTGGATACGATCGGCAGAGCGCGGCCGTCGCCGATGCCGCCCACAAGATCACATTGGCCGATCGCGAAGACGCTCATCGTGACGATGTCGGCCAGCCTGTTACGGAGCGCGCCGAGTTCGTCGACGCCGCATGCAAGGACGGCGGCAACACCTGGATTCGCAGCCTCGAGGACGCCGGCTTTTCCGTCATCCAAGCCGTCTAATCTGTCCAACACCGCAACCGACACAGCAACCCTGAGAGACACCGCCATGACCATCCTCGCCATCACAGCCGATCACCTTGTCGAGTTCGAAGCCGGCTTCCTGACGATCGCCCGCTACAGCGACGGCTACTGCAAAGGCGCCAAGGCGAAGGGTATCGCGGGCCAGTTCCGGGACTGCCTGAAAACCCACACCCCAGAGCGCACCGTCGAGTGCTTCCTGCGCATGATGCGCAAGTTCGAGTGGGAGCCGCTGTACAAGCCGCATTGCATGCCGCGCTCACTTTCCGACGCCTGAACTGTCCATTCCGTCCAACCTCGCCGCCAGACACCCCCTACAATCGCCTCAGACGCCCCGCCAACGCCCGTTAGGAGTTCCGCCCATGTCCGACAGCCAGTTGATCGTCACCGCCGTCCTGGGGGCTCTGAGCCCGCTTTGGTTCGCCTGCTTCGTTGCGTGGGCGTTCTGGCCTCACCTCAGCGCCGACGATTCGGACGCGGACGCATGATCGGCGCGATCCAGCTGTTTCTCGGCCTAGTGTTAGCGGTTGCAATCGGCCCGCTCATTATCGGACGCCTCGCCGTTCTGACATACAAGCTCATCATCTGGATTCGTGGGGCGCCCTAACCGGCGCCCTTTCTTTTGCGTGCCATCGGCCTGCGTTGGTTGCTCGGCGCGTTGGTTTCTCCAAGCCTCGAAATTAAGCCCCGTGCAAGTCCCCGTTTCGGTGCGTTGTTTGCCCCCCTTATAGGGGGGGGCTAACCAACGCAGTCCGAACATGCGGGAAATCTGGGTTTGCGTTGGTTCGTTCGTTGGTTATTACGGACCAACGCAACCGACGCAAAACCCCATCTGACATACGCCTTGAACTACCCAAAAACGTCCGGCGAGGCCGCCGAAACGGTGACATACGCGCGCTTATTCCGGTGCTGATCGGAGCGCCAGACAACCCGCAACGTGCCATCTTCCAGCCAATCCGCCACGATATCGGATACGCGCTGGCGACCCGCCGCTTCGTCTGTACGGATGCCCAAGGCCACACCCACAGGCACCCCGACCCACGACTCGCCGGCCCGGCTGTCCCGCTTCCATTCGCCTTCGCGTACCAGGGCCAGCGCGCGCGCCTTGTCGCTGTCAGGAGCCGCCGGCTTGGCCGCATCGCGAAGCGATACCGTGCAGGACGTCACCGGATCGCCGTCCGAATCCACGCCAAGCGTCACGACGTTCAGATCGAAACCCGACACCCACGTCTTGTCCAGGTCGCGCTGCTTCGTGACGGCGATGCGCCCCTCCGACACCTCGATTTCGGTATCGGTCGCCGCGCGCAGCAACGAATGTCCGCGCGCACCGCGCGCCGTGTCCTTGCCCGTGTGGTGCACCACCAGGACGTGGCACGACACGGCCGCCCGAATCGCGTCCAGGTGGCGCACCAACGCGCCCATGTCGACGCTGCTGTTTTCGTCACCGCCCGCCATGATGCGCGACAGCGTGTCGAGCACGACCAAGCCTACACCACCCGCCCCGCGCAACGCCTCGATGAGCGGGCCGATATCGGCCGCCGGGTCCAGCAAGTTGACCGGGAACAGCAGGAACAGGAAATCCGGCGTCGAGCCGTACTTAGCGAAGAGCGCTGCAGCGCGCTTGCGCGCCCCGTGGCCGCCCTCGGCCGCAACATAGACCACGCGCACCGGCGTTGTCCGCATGCCGCCCCACGGCGCCCCTGCGGCGATTGCCCGGGCCAAGTCCGTCGCCACGAACGTCTTGCCAACGTTGCTCTCGCCGTACAGGATCGACATCGCGCCCTGATCCAGCAGCCCCTTCACGAGCGGGGCCGCCGTCATGGTCAGCGCCGTCTCGGCGACTTGGTCCAGAGGCTCGAAGGTGAAGCGCTGCTTGGGACCTTCCAAAAAGCGATTTGTTCCCTGACCTTCGGCCCCAAATTCTTTTTGAACTCTATCCGCCGCATCACCGTCGAACCACAGATCCGATCGGCTGAAACGGCCTTCGCTGCGCTCCTCGGCCCACTCGAACAGCAGCGACGCGCCGACGGCGAACGGCGCGTTGATCGATCGGTACACCCGGGTTGCGGATTCGGCCGCATCCTCCCCGAGCTCGGCGCGCGCCGTGAACTCCTCGAACAGCTCGAGCCCGAGACCGTCGTCTTCCTGGCACGCCCCGCGGACGGCCGCCGCCAGCTTGACCCACCATGCGTAGCCGTCGGCCGGGTAGCGGTTCGGGATGGCCTCGACCGCCTTCCGTACGAGCTCCAGATCGCCCTTCAGCCGCTCCTGGTCCACGCTTGCCCGGTCGGTCATGCCGTGCTCGCCGTAGACCCTCTCCGGCTTCGGCAGCACGCCCGACAAGTCCGCCAGCAGGCCGTCGATCTCGGCCGCGTCCTGGATCGGCAGCCCCGCTAGCGGGGGTAGACCGCCGGTCGACGGACGCGTGATCCGGTACGGCAGCAGCGTCACGGGGTGGATGCCGACGATTACGCACTGCTTGCCCTCGCCAAGCACCTCGACCACGCCGTGCTCGAACACCAGCGAGCGGTACGGCAACGGGCCGCCGCATCGGATCAAGTACAGCGCCTTGGGCGAGCGGCCGATCCGGACCGGTACCAGACCGAAGCGCGCCTGGACCTGAGAAGCGACGATCTCGGCCGACTTGCGGTCCAGCGTGTCGGCATCGACGGCGAACAGGTGGGTGCCGTCGTGCTGCAGCCCGAGACGCAGGCCGACGCCCGCCCCCATCGACTGCCATGTGCTCAGATCGGCTTCCGTGGGCGTGGCCGTCTGCCAGCCCTTCAGCCCGTACCACTCGCCGTCGGACCCGCGCAGCCCCGGGGCCTTGCCGCGGACGTCGCCCTTTCGCTTCGCCAGATGGGAGCGGGGCGACAGCACGCCGTTGTGCGGGACGATCGGGACGAGATGGCGATACCCTAGATTCCACAGCGCGCGGAAGCCGTCGCCGACGGTCTCTTTCGGTGCTTCGCTCATGAGATCACCTCGACCGGCACGCCGGCCTGCCGCGCTATACGGATCATCCCGCCCGTCCCGATGCCTCCGGGAAAGGCCAGCACCAGATCCGGCTTGCCTTCTTCCAGCATGCGCTTGTTGCGGAGCATGCCGGCTGCACGGCCGTGCTTCTCCCACTCAGCCACATAGACCTCCGTAGGCACGCCCGCCTTGACGGCCACGGCGCCGGCGAGACTGTCGGCGCCGCGCGCACCGCCGTGGATGACGATCACATTCCGGCGCAGGCCGACGACCCGGTTCATCTCTCGGCGCACGCGGTCCAGGTCGGCGTAAGTCCGCCCTCCACAGACGAGCAGGCGAAACGGTTTGTCTGTTGTGTCTTGCCCTGCGGTGTGCAGCGACATACAATAGCGGCGCGCGAGAGCGACGGGTGGGAACTCTGTCATTCGAGCGGTGTCCTGTGGCGGGATGAGGGAAGCCGGAGCGCTCTACAGCGCTCCGGCTTTTCTGCTTGTCGCACGTGTCCGTCGGGTTTGTCAGCCGGGATCGACGGCCGCCCCTCCGCGTTCAGCGAGGGCGGCGCGGCCGAGGTCGGTGATGGTAACGGTGAACCAAACCGGCCAGGCCGTGATGCGGACGCAGCCGAGCCAGCATAGGCGCTCCATGGTCTGGTCGATCCATAAACACCTGCGAGGCCTATCTACGAGCTTCGTTAGAGCGCGCGCTTCCGCCTCCGTCAGTCCCGTGCCCTTAGCCATCGGTCCGGCCTCCGGGGGTGGTCGGCGGGGTGAGGATCAGGGCGCGGATGGTCCACTCAACTTCGGTGCAGTGCTGAATGTGGTCTTGGTTTGAGTTGCGTCGAAGCGCTTCCGCAGCGGCCGCCGCCCGCTCCAGCCCCTCTCGGACGCCTTCAGCCCGTGCGGCGGCGACAGCCTTGGTTTGGGTGGTGGGATCGATGAGGCGGCCGGCGCGGTAGTCGGAGACGAGCCGGGCGACGAAGGCCATATCGTGGCTCGACATTGTGCTCTCGCGCCCTTCCATCGGGACTACGACGCGGTGCCCCGGCGGTGTGCCAGACCCCGGCCACGTCGAGATGTAGTCCACGCGAGCGGCGGGCACCCGGCCGTGAACCGTACGCTCGGCCGGCACCGTCATGAACGGCTGGCAGTGGTGCCACTCGCCCTGCGTCGCCGCCTCAGAAAGCTCCCGCAAGCTCGGCGCGCTCTGTGTCTCAGCCATGGGGGTGCTATCGGACATCGGTGGCGCTCCTTTTCGCAGCGGCTTCGGCGGTCGTGCGCGCGGCCTTGGCCTCAATGAGCCGGGCCTCGCCGACGGTGGAGAGGTAGTTGCAGGAGCCGACACCGACTGTGATCGCGAGGATGACGACTGCGCGCGCGAGCCCCTGTTGAAGCTTTTCGGTCATCACGTTTGCTCCTTCGGGGAGAGGGTTGCGAGGGCTTGGGCAGCGTTGCGCAGGTCGGAGACGGCTATCTCGCGCCTGTTGCCGTTGTCCTCCGATCCGTATGACCAGATGACCTCGCACTGCCGGCGGTTCTCTCGTCGGGCTACGGGCGAGATCGGGTAGGCGTCCGCCGCCCTTGCGAACGGCATCAGCGCGGCCCCCAGCGCCTCCATTCCCTCCTTGAGGCGGGTGATCTCGGCTTCGGCGGCGAGGGCGCGGGTCTCGGCGGCTTGCCGAAGTTGGTGCGGAGACATCGCGCCGTACTTCTGCACGGTGACGCAATACCGCCCGAAAGGCTCCGTCCGGGCATTCAGACCCATCTCGACGTAGTTCTCAGCGCCGCTCTGCCTAAACCAACCCGTCATCGCGACGGCCAGGCGTTCGACCATTGGACCGGCCACAGCCATGTCGATGCCGCCGTTGGCGAGATGCAGATCCTTCATCTCGGGGTCGAGCACCCTCTCAAGCTCGGCAAGCGCCGCATCCCGCTCGGCGATGAGCCGGGCAATCGGGCCAGCCATAAGCGCGGAGACCCATCGGCGTCGGAGCGGGATCGTCTCCCCGATGCAGTCGCGGACCTCTTTGCGTAGGGCCTTGTCCGCCAGCGCCTCGCGCAGGCCGTTCTGGTCTTCGGGGGCGGTCATGCGACATCCCCCAAAGCACAGCGGCATCCGCCCATCTCGGCGGCTTCGTCCGGGCGAAGGACGCGCGAGCGGAGCGTCGCTAACGTGAGGGGGCGCTTGATCGTCTTGGTGTCACCTGGGTGTTTCCGCCTGTCTGTGAGCATGGAAACATCGCCGAGGACAGACCGAATCTCCTGTTCGCGGTACTCCGAGTAGTCGTACCGCTCGGGGAACACTTGAAGCATCAGGTTCCAGTGTCCTTGCCCAGCCTTGCAGCAGAACCCCCCGCAGTTCGAATGAGCGAAGCCCAAGACGCTGAGGCGCTGTTGCCAGAGCCCGGCGGCAGCGATCATGGCCCGGCGCTCAGTCGGCAATACCCACGGCTTGTCCAGTAGTGGAGCAATAAAGGTCCACCCTGCCTCGGCCTTCCGCGCCCGTAGGCCAGCTCGCCCGAACTCGGGCATTCCGTGAAAACGCTCAGGCTCTTCATGATCCAAGCCGACGATGATCTGCGTCTCGGCTGGATCGCAATTTTCCGCGTGCCACCGATCTGCCATCTGTCGTTTCAGGATTTTCGAGCACGGATCGACCCGGCTGTTGCCGAGGAACCGTTCGTGCTCGAATACGTCCCACGGGTCGCGACCGTCCGCGATCCAGTGAAAGCCGGGGATGAGCCGCATGGTGCGCAAAGCGAGCCCGAGGACGAACGCCTTGTAGGCGGGCCGGTCCTCCCATGCCGGGAAGTCGGCGATCTCGGGCAGGAAACCCGCCGGGAGGGTGATGCCGAACAGGTTGGCCGCACCCGCGATCAGGAAGCGATAAGTGTCCTGATCCTCGAACAGGGTGTCGGTGAACAGAGCCTCGAAGCCCTGGGCGCCGTGGCGGTCGATGTGGACCCGGGCGGCGAGCCAAGAGCCCTCGCCGCCGCTGATGCTTGCGATGGTCCGCATCACGCCCGCCCTCCGTCAGCGGCCGGTGCGGCGGCGGGGACGCAAGGCTGATCAAGGCGCTGGTCGCCGCTAGCATCGGTGCCGCCGCACCGGGTGCACTTCACGTCATAGAGTGAACTGTCGGACGGGCGGACGGTGTGGCCGTGCCGGTCGTTGTCATCTCCGTTGATCAACGCCTCAACGTCGAGACCAAGCGCCCGCGCGCCGTTGTCCGTGACGCGCTTCACATGGCGGACGCGCTCCACCTCGTCTCCAGGCCGTGCCGCTGGGGCGGTGGAGAGGGCGGCGGCCTTGCGCATGGCGCGGTAGCCGTAGCCGAAAGCGCCGCCACCATCGTCAGGATGCTCAGTAGGCGTCGGCGAAGACGCGTCGCCGGCTTTGGCCCAGTAGGCGGTATCGAACGCCCGCTCCATTTCGGGCGTCGGCTCGTCTGGGGCGATCCAGCCCCGCACCCCCGTCTCGTCTTCACCCACCGGGGCGGGTTGGGCGAGGCACCGAGCGAGCGGGCCGGCGAGGAGGTCGTCGGCCTTTTTGAGAGACGTGTTGAGCCGCCCCGCCGAAACAGCGATGTGTTCATATCCGGGCCACATGCCCCGGCAATATTTGTCGAAGTCGTCCCCCGTTCTGCATCCGGCGTAATAGGCAGATGCATAGCATTGCCCATATTTCGAGGCGCCTTTCTGACGCGTGCCGCAGTCAACAAGGTAGTCCCGCCAGAGCCAAGCGCCCGGGTCTAGTACCCGCGCAATCGCCTCCCGCAGGCCCCCATCCCCCACCGATCCCCCTGTGGCGGCATCCGGTGTCTTGGGGGCTGCCGGGGTGAGGGTGAGGCGACGAAGTTGATCGACACGGATCAGGATGCGGCCAGCTTCCTCGCGCAGGCGAGCTTGCACGTCAGGTGGCGTGATCGTGACGTGCCGTCCGTTGCCCCGATACCCCTCGTCATCAGCGTGCGTCGGCCACGTCCGGTATCTATCGTATCCGCGCTCCTTGTGAAGGTGCTTGGCAAGCTCCTCGATCTCGCTCTCACGCTCCGCCACCCCGGCCGCTGCCGGCTCTTGGGCTGCGGGTTGTTTGGTGAGGGCGGCGACCAGACCGGGAACCTTCAGAGCAAGAACGCTGTCCTGAAGCGAGCCATCGTCGCTCGTCTTGGCGGCGTCGCCGAACATCTCGCCGATCTGCACCACGATCCCGCGGTAGAAGTCCGCATTGCGCGAAAACACGGCCGCGCTGTCCATCCACGCAGCGGACGACTCTGCGGTATGCGGGAAGCCCGACGCGACAGACCATTTTTCGGCGTCGTCCTCCCGCAGCCCCGCCCCCTCGCCCTCAGGCGCGGTCAGCAGGAGCGCGGCGGCGTTGAGGTGGGGCAGCTCCTCGAACAACCGGTCAAGCGTAGCTTCTATGACCTGGTCGCGATCCCAACCCTTCCCGAACCGGTAGTCCATCGTCAGGCGCAGTTTCTCACGCAGCGTCGTCATGGGCGGGAACTCCTCAATCGAAAATGGATGATGCGGCGGGGTCGGCGATCTCTGCCGGCGGCCCCGCCGGCTCGACGGCGCCCGGGAGCGCCCGGGCGATCACGGCGGCCTCGGTCGGGCCGACGAAGGCGAACGTCGCCCCGTCGGGCGTGATGACCTCGAGCGTGACGTCGCCGCCGGGCTCGTAGGCGCTGACGGCGAAGCCGCAGTCGGGTAGGGCGGCGCGCAGGGCGTCCAGCGTCACGCGAACACCCCCGTACCGGGCTCGATGTCCTGCTCGGGCATGCGCAGATCGCGCCGGATCAGCTGCTCGACGTACAGCGTCCGGCTGATCCCCTTCTGCGTGGCCTTGCGCGCGGCCGCCGCCATGACGCGGCGCGACAAGCGCATCGTCGTGACGGTCGTGTCCTTGGGCTTGTTGACGTTCATCGTCTCCTCCGTGGGTCGGTGTATGTCAGGTGTATGTCACGGATGACGCTTTGTCCATAGGTGTCGACGGACAGATTGGACAGTGGTACGGTACGCCCGCGCGACTGGAGACCACGATGCCCATCAGCACGACCGCCAACTACGCCCACGTCGGCCCGGTCCGGATCACCGCCGACGTCCCGAACGGCGGCACGCTGTCGATTCCGTACCCGACCGGCACCGCACAGGCCGATTACACGGGCGCCAACGCCGGGCTCGCCAGCGAGAACATGGTCACGGTCGGGGCCGACAAGTTCGTCGGCTTGGTCGGCTTCGCGTTCAACGCCTCTGACATCACGGTCACGAACAACACCGGGTTCACCTGGTCGGCGGCCCCGCGCGGCGTGCTGCTTGGGTCGTACCCGATCCACTTCGGCCTGCCCCGGGCCAACCCGTTGCAGGTGCTGAACACGGGCAAGGCAGTGCTGCCCGGCCCGGCCGCGGCGCCCGAGCTGTATCTGCCGGCCAGCGGCGGCGCCGTCACACCTTTTCGAGGACGCCCGGGCGTCTGATCACCGCTTCCAGGAGCTCGAGATGCCCGTCAACAAATACCCCGTCGTCCAGCTGGCCGACTCCAACGCCAACCTCATCGATCCCGCGACCGGAACTGGAGGCGGCGGAGGCGGCTCGACGGGGTCGGTCACGGCGCCGGGCACGGCCGGCACGCAGGCCCAGACGATCCAGGGGAACGCGGCGGGCGTGCCGGTGCCGGTGTCGGGCACGGTCACGGCGAGCACGGTCCAGCGCGCCACGCTTGCCGAGGGCGGTGGCACGACGAGCGGCGCGGCGGGCACGGCGACGCAGGTCATCCCGGCCGACGCGAACCGGAAGAAGTTCGAGTTCCAGAACCTCGGCACCGCGACGATCATCCTGCGTGTGAACGTGGGCGCCGACCCGACGCCGGCTGCGACCGGAACGCCGACGACGAAGCGGATGATCGCGGTCCCTGCCGGCCAGCTGTACGTCACGGAGGCCGACACGCTGTGCACGGGGCTGGTGTCGGTCGCGTCGGGCACGGCGTCCGTCCCGTACTCGTATCTGGCGAGCTAAGAGATGGCGTTCCGGTTCGGCACGCAGCGGTCCCTCGGGCTGCCCATCGGTGGCGGTACAGCCGTGGCTAGCTTCATCTGGAACCCGGCAGACTCGTACGGATCATCGCGCGTGCTCAGCAATGGAAACAAGACAGTTACTGAGACTCCAGGCACTGATTACGCAAATATCCGGGCCACAGCCGCAGTTGCAACTAGCATTGCGCGCGTTGTGGTTGATTCCTTCGGGACAGAGCTTCAATACGGCCTAATACCGCTTGCAACCAACCTCAATCAGAGCGGCGGCGATCTTTCCCCGGCCGCCGGAAGCTATCTATATCGACCAAGCGGACAGATTTTTAAGAACGGGTCAAGCCTAGGTAACGTCGGTTTATCATATGCTGTAGGTGATAGAATTTCCGTATCAGCCGACGATAGCACAGTAAGTTTTTATAAGAATGATATCATAGTTTATCAAACACCCAGAATATCAGGACAGACGGGCGCTCTCTACCCGTGCGTGTCCCTGTTGAGATCAGGCGTCACATTCAACCCATAGGACCCCAGCCATGGCCCTGTCCGGTGGAGACCTCGAACCGTTCGACCTCGCCGTGCAGCGCGTCGTGGCGGCGATGGCGAACATCCCCACGATCCTGCCCGCCGACTACACCGTGGACACGCTCCCCGACCCGGCGGCCAACATCGGCAAGTACGCCAGGGTGACGGACCTGTTCGGCGGGACGACCGACCTCGTGCTCGCCTCTCGGTCGGTGATGGGCGCGCAGACGATGAACTACTGGAAGCCCGTGCGGCCGGTATTCGCGGCCAAGCAGACGGTGGCGGCCGACATGACGCTGATGGCGCTCAAGACGCCGTCCGTGCTCCTGCTCGACGGGAACGTGCCGCTCGGGACCACGCGCAAGCTCACCCTCTCGAACAGCATGGCGTTCCCCGGCGCGTCGTTCCGGATCAAGCAGCGCAACACGCTGGGCACGATCCTCGGCGCGTTGAACGTCCTGAATGTGAACCTCGGCACGCCCGTGTCGATCCTGACTGGCGGAACGCAGGAATTCGTCTATGACTTGGGCGATGGCTGGGTTCAGGTCACTTGATTCATCCGCTGCGCCAAGGCCGGTGAGCCGGCCCTACCGCACCGAGTGCGGGCGCGGCGCCAGGGCCTGCACTGGCAGAGGGGTTGCGAGCTTCTTTTCAGGTTCGATCGGAGCACCGCTCCGGTGCTTCTGCGCGCTGCGAACGTTGGCGTCGTAGAGAGTGCGTAGGCGGTTGGCTTCTGCGGTGGCGGCGTCGCGGTCGGTCATCGGGATCTCCTGTGGCGCCCCTTTTATGCCGCCCGCTGTCACTGAAGGGAAGCCGATACTTTCGGCTCTAGTCCTTCCGATAGCTGCGACCTCTCCATCCCGCGGCGGTGATGGGCAGGCCGTTGTACACCGCGGGCTGCGCGCACAGCAGCCGCTCGTATTCCTCGACGGAACCGAAGCCGGCCGGCACCTCCGATAGGGCTTCGTCATGGACGGTCAGGATCACCGGATAGTCGGCGGCCTCAACGTTGAGCATTCCGTTCGCCATGAGATCCCGGGCGATGGCTTGGACGGCGTTTTGCACGTGCAGGCCCGGGTACAGGGCGAAGCGCTCCCACTTCCGCGTGACGCTGTTGACGCCGAGGGCTGTCACCATCGGCCGTTTCTCTCGGGCCTCCGGCGGCTGCTCTTTGTCGGCCCACGGCACTTCGAGCTGTGAGACCCGGGGGTTCCCGTAGGCAAGGCACCGGCCGGACGGTAGGCGCATCCACAGGAACGATCGGTCGACCAGGAACGCGACCTTCAGAACATGCTGCACCGTGCCGGGCGTCTCGACGGCGCGGCGGCAGGCGCGCTCGAGCGCTTTCCAGGATTCGACCGTGGCGGGGTGGTTCGCCCGCCAGCCGACCTTCGTGAGCTCCGACGCGATCCAGGCGTCCCGGGACATCTTGTCGGTGCCGCTGTCGTTCCGCTTCAGGCACTCCTCGTAGCGGCTCACCGCTCGATCCCGACGGTCCTCGTCCGCGCTCTCCCACAGCGGCCCGAGTGCCGTTTCCATGCGGATGCCGTAGTTCTGCGACATGGTGTAGAAGGCGTTCACACCCCCGCCAAAGCCGAGGGCCAGCGTTGCGGTCTTGCCAACCTGGCGCCGAATGTCCTTTTTGCCGATCTCGGCCACCGGTACGTCGAAGATGTCGGCCGCCGCCAGCTCGTAGATACCCGGGCCGGTGCCGGCGTCGCTTTCCCGATAGGCGCGCAGATCCTTTTCCTCTCCGGCGAGCCAAGCAGTCACCCGGCCCTCGATCGCCGAGAAGTCGGCCGCGATCAGCTCATGCCCGGGTCGGGCCGAGATGATGGCCCGCAGGCAATCCGACACCGCCGAAAGGGGTGTGCCGTACAGCATCTCGATCAGGTCGGCGTCGCCCCGCAGCATCCATTCCGCCGCAGTCTCCGGGTTCTTCACGACACCCGTGCCTCGAGCGAAGTTCTGCGGTTGCAACAGCCGGCCGGACCAGCGGCCCGTGCCGGCGCCGTGATAAAGCAACAAGCCCCGAGCCTGACCGTCCGGACACGTACAGGCCGCCGCAGCTTTCAGCTTCGCGGTCGACGTCTTCGCAGCTTCCTGTCGGATCGACAGGACACGGCGGCACCGGTCCGGCAAGTCGTCGGCCGCGAGCATCCCTGCGACATCGGCCTTCGCCAGGCTGTCGAGCGGCAGGCCTTCATGCTCGAGCCAACGTCCCATTGCTGCGACCTGCGAAACGGAGGTCACGGCACCGTCGGTCGCCAGCGTGATCTCCTTGTCGAGCCGGGCCTGCGTCTGCTCGACGATCTTCTGCATGCCGTCGACGAGCGGGAGGTCGATGTGAACGCCGCGCTGATTGATTCTGGCGTCCAGCAACCAGACGGCACGCTCGGCATCGGACAGGGGGACCAGGCGCCGCCGGATCTCTCTTTCTACCTCCACATCGGTTGCGCAGTACGCCCCGAGCCGAGCAATGCGGGCCTCGTCGTCCCACCAGGTTAGCACGCCGTCCTGGGTACGCCGTGGGCGCGCCATCTGCATCATGAGGCGGCGGCCTTCATCGTCTTTCTGCACCTCGAGGCCGAGGGCGCGGGACGCGTCGCCGAGCGCGCGCGGGAGGCCCATCGCCGCCGCCATCGCTGCTGTGTCGTCGTACTGCTCGAGTGCCGGCACCGGCCATCCGTGCAGCGGCCCGAGTTGCGCATTCCAGGCGAGCATTTCGAAGCCGACGACGTTCCAACCCGAGATCATGCCACCGGACAAGACATAGTCTTCGAGATCCGCGGGGCACTTCTGGCCCGGGCGCCAATGCTGCACCGGACCGTCGCCGAGTGCGTAGCAGGCGAGCCACAGCGACGTCTCGTCATGCAGCCAGTAGACGTGCGAGCCGGCTTTGCGCAGATCGACAGTCGAGCGGCTCTCGACGTCGAGGTAGAGAAAGTCAGACATGCGACCACCGGATCCGAGTTTTGATCTTCGAGATGGACTGTTGCTGCACACCGAACTGGCGGGCGAGCACGCGTTGCGACAGCGGACTGGCCCGAATGGTGACGACGTCGCGCGTCGAGAGAACCGCGCAGGCGTTCCGCTCTCCGCGCTGATCGGTGCCGTGGGTGACGCGGTCGGCCTGGTTCGCCGCTTTCGTGTCCCATCTCAGTTCGGATAACCGGTTGTCCGCGCGCAAACCGAGACGATGGCAGGCTTCTTGACCCGGAGGGCAGGGGCCGATGAAGGCCTCGAGCACAAGACGGTGAACGTAACGGCCCGATACAAGCCCGCCGCGGCAAAGCCCGACCATACGATAGCCTTTCGGGCCTGATCTATCTCGAAGAACTATCCCGGACTGCAGTCTCGTCGTGCCGCCACGTCGGGGTACGAGCCGGTCCAGACCCCGAACGCGTCCGAGATCCGACACCTCGTAAAGGCCTTCGAAGCCGACGACCGGGCGCCAGAGCTCGTCCGGCGCGGTTGACAGAATGGACAACTCAGTCATGAGAAAATGTCCTCCCCGGCGTCGGCGGCCTCGACACTGTCGACCCCATCCAAGGGGGTCGGTACTGTTGATACCCTTTGGCGCTGGTCCGACACGGGCTGCGCCGACAGCGCCTCCGCAGCGGCGGCCTGTGAAGAGGGCTGGATCGCGATGCGATAGCCGTCGGACCACGTCCAGCGCGACGAGGCCTGCCACATCGTCTCCCGGCTGTGCATGCGCGACAGCGAGAAGTGCGTCAGCCCCCGGGCCGCCGCATCGGCGAGGAGTGCGTTCAGGTCAGGCTTGCTCATGGCGAGCCTTCACCGGTTCGTCGGCCTGGTCCTGGTACTTGCCGGCGTAGGGCGACTGCGCCGGGGCCGCCATCTTGTGGAAGACGATCTGCGCGATCGGATCGCCGGCCTCGACGATGACCGCGCCCCCATCTCGCGCGTGGCTCGTGACCTCAAGCGTGAGATGGCCGCGCCAGCCGGGCTCGATCACGGTGTTCTGCACGGCCAGACCGCGCCGTGCCCACGTGCTTTTGTCGTGAACGAAGCCGACGATGTCGTCGGGCATCCAGAAGTGCTCCAGCGTGGAGAGCAGCCAGAACTGGCCCGGGTAGAAGCACTCGCGCTGCTTCGAGCGGACATCGTACCCGGCCGCCGAAAGGCCGTAGGACATGCCGTTTTGAACGGTACGCGGTGCGAACGGCTCGACGATGTGCCGATGCGGGCCGCTGAACCACGTGGAAGGGTCGTCCGGTTTCGATTCCGGACGAATGAGCGTTTGCGCGATCATGAAATCGGGGAGAATCATGGCAGTCTCCTGTGGTGGCGGGGTTACGGGGTGATGTCCCAGTCGGCGCAGACGTCCTCGTAGCGGCGGCCTGTGTCGTAGGCCTCGCACTTGGCGTCCTTGCGCAGGCGCCAGCGTCGGCGGCGCTCTTTCTGTGTTTCCAGGGCTCGCGCCCGGAACTCCGGATCGTTCGCGTACCGCTCCCGGTTACGCTCGACCGACTTCTTCTGCTGCGCGGCCCGGTAGACGGGGCTGGTGAACCGCGCCAGCGTGGTCGTGGAGATACTGCACGCCGCCGACGTGACTGCGTGGGTCGCGCCGGCGGCGAGCATCTCCCGGGCCTTCGCGTGCCAGGGTTGCTCCTTCACAGCGCCACCCACCACGCGAAGGCCAGAACGACGATCAACTCGACGCTGATGGCGATCATCGCGCCTCGGGCCAGGCCGAGACCGCGGCGGTCGGCTTCCTCGGGGCCGATCATGACCAGCTCCCTTTCGGGAGCCGTCCGGACCGCCGGCGCGCCTCGAACACATCGTCGACGGCCCCGGTGTCCGCGTAGGCGCCGAACCTGTTCGTCATCACGGCACGGCCCTGCACGAAGTCGACCGCTGTGTCGTAGCCGCGATCGTATCGCGTGCGGGCGGCCTTGGCGCTCGCCCAAGACCGGGGGCTCCGGCGCATCGCCGCGATGGCGAGCGCGTGGCGGCGGATCTCGGCGCGGGTCATGCGAACACGTCCCCCATGCCTAGGGCCTGCGCGTAGAGCTCCAGGACGGCCTGCTGCTCCTGGCGCTCCGCGTGGTCCTGCTTCCGGATCTGGATCAGCTTCCGGATCGCCTTGGTGTCGAAGCCCGCACCCTTGGCCTCGGCGTAGATGTCCTTGATGTCGGACGTGAGCCCGGCCTTCTCTTCCTCGAGGCGCTCCACCCGTTCGATGAAGCTCTTGAGCTGGTCGGCTGAGACGCTGTTGTGGCCCGGTCCGGGCGTACTGTCGGTCATCGGTCAGATCTCCTCGTTCAGGGCGGGAATCGGCGTGTCGGTCTGCGCAGCCGCGCGCCGGACCTGCTTGTCGAGCGTGTCGGCGGCCTGGACGGTTTCGGTGCTGAGAAGGCCGCCGTGCGCGTCGTCGATGCGGATGAAGCGCACGATCCGGCGGGCGGCAGTCAGGAGGGTTTCTTCGGCCATCAGAATCTCCGTGGCGTGTCGGGGCTGCCGCCGGTGTCACCCGGCGGCAGTAGACAAAATGGACAGTCGAGATCAGCCGAAAAGGCCGCCGGCGCCCTGACCTGACTTCGTTTCGGCCGGAGCCGCGCCCTCGTCCGCGATCTTCTCGAAGTACTTGTCGACGTCGACCCCGCCGCCACCGCCGAGCCGGTCGCCGTCGCCGGTCTTCTGGAAGTACCCGATGCCGAAGGACACGCCGTCGCCGCTCTCGGAGTTGTTCCAGGCGAAGGCGTTCAGCACCGCGAAGCCGTAGCAGCCGCTGTAGACCTCCTCCTCGGTGGCGGGGATCGTCGGGGAGCGGAAGCGCACCACGGGCGGGCGGTCCTCGTTGGCCTGCGTCCGGATGAAGAACACGTCGGACGACATGCCGGGGTGCAGCTCGCCGGTCTCCTTGGAGCGGGCCTCCTTGCCGTCACCGGCCAGGAAGGGAAGACGGATGCCGCCGGCCTTCGCCCGGGCGATGCCCTTCTCGCCCCACTGCGCCGTCACGACCTCGGCGACGACCTTCTCGAGCACGGCCTTGGCCGAGAGCGGGAAGATCAGCGTGCAGCCGTACTTCTTGGTCTGGCTGTTCTTGGCCGCGCGGGGCTTGAACAGCTGCTGCGCGTAGGAAACCCGGCAGGCCGGGGTCTTGAAGTCGTCGCTGCGTGCCATTGCCATGTCAGTTACTCCGTTGCTTCGAAATACCGATCCGCCATCGCGGGCGCATCGGGGCGATCCGTGGCGTCGGCCTTCACGAGCGTCCTGCCCGAGACCGGCTTCAGCCACATGGATTTCAGCTTCTCGGCCCCCGCCTTGCCGACGAGCTTGTCGATCGCGGCGGGGGTCTTCAGTTTGCGGTCGTAGACGTCGTCCGGGCCGAGGCCCGCAACCGCTTTCAGATCGGCCACGATCTTGGCTTCCGGAGCACCCCACTTGCGGTGCCCGTAGCTGTCGACCAGCCGATACCCGGGAGGCGGCGTGCCGGCCTCGGCGAGAGCGTGCGCGTACGCCCGCCGCGCCTTGATCCAGTCCTCCAGCATGTCGAGCGCCGCCAGATCGCGCGCTACGGCCTCGGGGCTTTGCTCGGCCGGAGCGTTGAGCTTCGGCTGATCCATGTCGTCGAACCACAGCCCGGCGACGTCGAGCGCCTTCTTGCGCAGCTTCGGGCACCAGCCCTCGGCCGCACAAAATTTACATTTCCCGGGGCGCAGCCACTTCTCGGCCCACGCCTCCAACAGCACGGCGTTGCCGCCGCACGTTGCGTGCTCGTCGGCGGCCTGCTTAGAACGCCGCATGGCGACGAGCAGATCGGCCGTCCAGTCGATCAGATCGGCGACGTGGAAGGTCTCCGACCGGATCTTGCCGTCGCGGTGGGGCGCCCGGGGCTGGACGATCGTCACCGTGACCTGGTCGACCGCGAGGCCCGGGTTGGCGAGCAGAGCCCCAAGGGCGTAGGTCCGCAGCTGCGGGTTGCCCTTGACGTCTACGACGCCCATGCCGTGCTTCAGGTCGACGACTTCGAGCGAGCGGGTGTGCGGGTTGTGTACGACCGCATCCGCCGTGCCGCCGGCCTCGAACGGGCCGCCGAGGGAGCCGAGATCGAAGCGTTGCTCGATCTGCAACTTGATTTTGTAGACCATCGACCCGGCGTAATGGAGCCGGGCGCCGCGCACGTAGTCGACGTACATCTCGGCCGAAGCCAGGATCTCCTCGTCGACCTCGATCTGGTGCCCCTTGGTGGCCTCGGTGTCGCCGAGCTTCGGCGTAGGGCCGCCGCGCAGCATCTTCTCGGCCACTTGGTGTGTGGCGGTGCCCCGAGCCGCGTGGATGGATTCGCGCTGCTCGGGGGTGTTCATCGTGAGCGCGAGCGCTCCGGCGCAGTGCCAGTTCCGGGCGGTTGCCGAGGCCGACCAGACGGCGTGATCGCGGGCGCCGTGATCGGTCATTTGACCCTCCAGACACGCACGCCGTTTTCGACCTGCTTCGTGACAAACCTTCGAGGTGGCGCGGCGCGGTTGGCTTGCGAGCAGAGGCTGTCCTGCAGCTTCCGCCGAGCCGCAGATGAGATCTCCTCGACGAAGAAGCACTCGCCGACGCCCATGGTTTTCCATGGGTAACGACGGTAGGGCTTCGGCACGGGGTGTTGGGTCGCCTCGACATCAACCACCGGCGACCTCCCTCTTCCACGGATTCTTCGCGAGCGCCTCGCGCCACGCGCCGACGGCCTTCCCAAGGGCCTCCTGCGTGTCCGGCACGAGCGTCATGCGCCAGGCCGTCGCCGGGGTCGTGCCGTCCTTCTCCATGGCGCCGGCCGGGACGTCCCCGAGCGCCGCGGTGAAGATGGTCGGACCGTCGATCTGAGCCGCCGGCATGCCGTACCGGGTGACGTAGTCGCCCATCGCCTTGCGCAGATCGTCGTGGGTCAGCATGTCCTCGATCTTGCCGCCCTCCGCTTCGGCGGCCTCGTCGGCCGCGTCCTGCGCCTGGACTTCCGCAGGATCGTCCTCGGGGCCGATGCGCTCCTCGCCGGTGCTGATCGCGGGGTGCTCGGGCTCGGCGTCGGCCCGCGCGGTCAGGCGGGCGTCAGCCTCCTTCGCTTCTGCCGCTTCGTCTTCCGCGACCTCCTCGGCGGTGCGGCGCTTCCGGCCGGCCGACGGCTTGCCGCGCTCGCGCGCCGGCTTGTCGGCGGCTGCGGTCTCCGGCTGCGGGGCCGGTGCGTCGGTCGGTTTGTCCACCGTGTCGGTAGACAGATTGGACACAACAGGCGTGCGGACAGGCGCCGTGTCCAGCGTGGAATTTTCCGGGCGGCGGATGAAGCCGATGGCGGCCAGGGCCTCGGCGACCTGGTCGGCCGACGAGCCGATGTCGGGGCCGCGTTCCGTGGTGACGATGATCTGTAGGCTCACTTGAGCACCTCTCGTATCGCGGACCATTTCCGCATCAGGGACGACTGCAGCGCCTCGTCGATGGACCCGGCGAGGGTGCAGACCTTCACGAACGCCTGGCGGCGCTGCGTGTGGTTGGTGATCCGGAGAGCGGCTTGCGCCATGTCCTTCGGTACGAAGGAGCTCTCGACGAACCATAATTCGCATGCGGCGGACAGATCGATCGCCTCGCCGGCGGCCTGGATCTGGCCGATGAAAACGCGGCACCACTTCATGCGGAACATTTCCTCCGCCGCAGCGCGCTGTTTCGCGCTGCAGGAGCCGTCCAGAAACACCGAAGCGTGTTCGCCGCGTAGCGCGTCACTCAGGAAAGCGATCACGTCCGTGTGCCACGCCATCAGCACGATCTTGTCGAGCCCGTTGTCGAGTGCCTCCTTCACGGCCTCGACCACGGCGTTCGCCTTGATCTCGCCCGTCAGCCGCCGCAGCGGCCCCAAGTGCATCTCCAGCGCCTTCGTGTCGCCTTCGTCGGCGGCCTTCAGCACGGCGCGCGTGTCGACGCTGTCGATTGTCTTGCGCTGCTTCTCAGACACCAGCAGCGGCAGCGTCTCGTAGATCGGCGCCCGGATGCCGACGTCGGCTTGCGTGCGCCGGTTGACGAAGCCGTCGAGCCGGGTCCGCAGCTCCTCGAGATTCTGCCCACCGACGACCACGTCAATCGACCGGAACCGCGAGATCCGCTTCGGCCGGGTGATGACGTACCGATCCATGAAGGCGGCGTGGCTGAGCACGTCCGGCATGTCGCCGCGCGCGGCCAGCCGCTCCGGGCAGAGCGAGCGCATCATCGGGTAGGCGTCAGCGGGGGAGTTCGGAAGTGGCGTCGCTGACAAGCACCAGACCACCGCGGCCCGGGTGCGCAGCGCCGTCGCGGCGGCGACCTCGTCGCCCGCGCTGCGGGGATCACCGTAGACCGCGCAGGTTCGCGCCGCCTCGAAGGATTTGGCGTAGTGGCTCTCGTCCAGGATGAGCAGATCGAAGCGCTGCTTCAACAGGGCCGCCCGCTGCTCGGCCTGCGTGACGCCGGCCCACGACACGATCTGCACGTCGGCCGCGCCGACGCCGATCACGACGCTGCGAGGGAACGCCGGCCACTGCTCGAAGGCCTTGCGCCAGACCGCCCGGCCGGAGGCCGTCGTCACGACGAGAATCCGGACCGCCAGGATCATGTCAGCGGCGATGATTGCCGTACCGGTTTTTCCAGTACGACAATCCGCTGCGTTCAGGGCCGCCGATCTCTCGGCCAGCCAGCGTCCGTCCGCGATCTGATGTGGATAGGGAATCACAGCGGCAATCCAGCCCGTCAGGTTCAGCGTGTATATCAGGTGTATGTCATGACAGTGGACAGAATGGACAACGACGTCAAGCCGAATTATCGCCCGGCCGATCATCTTTTCCCGTGGCGCGGATTTCGTAGGCGATCAGAAACAGGATGCAGCAGCCGGCGTGCAGCAGATGCGACTTGCCGGTCTCAGCGTCGGCGGCCTCGCCGCGCCACCAAGCCCACAGATGCCGCAGGCACGCGCCGAACGGGCGGCTCCACGCCATACCCTTCTCCCAGTTCCGCGGCGCGTACTTCGTCGCCCCGAACGCCAGGATCTCGGCGATGCCCTCGACGGCGTCGTACGGGATCAGGTGCAGCGGCAGCTTGCCGGTGTCGTCCTTGCGGCCTTCAGCCGAAGACGTCTTGTTCAGCAGACAATCGGGTCTTTTGCACGGCGACACCGTTCCGTACCACTCCATCCCGCACCGTTGGCACCCGTTGAGCGATGCCGCTGCTGTGAACGTTGCCATTACCATCGTTCGATCCGATCTGTCGTACCCGCACCGTGAGCGACGGCGCCGCGCTGTAGAACTTCTGCACCCGGAGATCGACGACTTGGCCGTCATCCGGCCACACGACCAGGTTGAGCGCGTCGAGCATCTTCGCGACGTTGTCGGCGTCGGGCTTCTTCGTCGGCCGCTCGGTCCCGGCCAGGGCCGCCGCACGCCGCTTCTTCGGCCAGCTCTCGGCGATGGGCATGTTCGCCACGATGTCGACGGCCAGCGGCCCTTCGAGCAACGGCCGGCCGTTCATCGCTTGTTGCGCCGCCAGGGCCAGCCGGCCTTCGTAGGCGACCGTCCGTTCGGGCGTGAACGTCCGGCCCGACGCCCGGGAGAACCGGACCCGCTCCTTGCCCATCGGGGCGCCGTCGAGCCGGATCGTGATGTACGGCGTGGTATACACATTGGACACCTCGGTCGTCACGACGCCGACGCTCCGACCAAGAACACCTCGTGCTGCCGAATCAAAGCCGCGCACCGAATCTTCAGCGCCGGCTGTTCGGTCATGACCTGCAGCATTCGCAGCTCATCGACCAGCTCCCAGATCGGCATTTCGTTGCCGACCAGCAGTCCTTGCGACAACGTCCAGAACCATCGGATCTCATTTCGGCGACTCTCATCGTTCACAGCTTCCCCCGTTCGTCATGTATTTCGTCAGCGAAACCGGGCGGCCGTGCTCGATTTCCAGCAGGCAGAGACAGCGCGCGAGCCAACTACCCGGCACGCTACTGCGGCGCCACCACTGCTGCACTGTAGCGGCCTCCGGGCCATTGAGCCCGTATCTTTCGAACAAATCAAGAACGGCGACGGCCGAACCGAACTCGCCCTTGATAAATGCGCGACCGTCAAACACCGATCCGTCTCCGATCACAGCGATTTGTATGTCAAATGGTGGAGGACATTTTGTCCAGCGTCAACCGTCAAAATGGACAAAATGTCTTTGACACCCCAAAGGGCGTGACATACACAGTGTGACATACAGACCGATTCGCGCTAAGAGAGGGAGGCAGATTATGGCCGCAAATAACCGGATACACATGCAAAACGACGGCAGCGATGTTCACCCACTCGCACCAGGTGAGATCAGCCGTGAAGCGTTCGGTCGGAAGCTGTACGACCTGATGCTGAAGAAGGGTTGGTCGCAGAGCGAACTCGGGCGCCGCGCCGGCATCACGCGCGGCAGCATCTCGAACTATATCCTCGGCTACGCGGTGCCTACCGACGTCAACGTCTCACGGCTCGCCAAAGCGCTCAACGTTTCGATGGACACGCTGCGCCCGAGCCGCGTCGAAGATGCGATCGAAGAGGACACACCTTCTGTCGAGTTCCGTATCTCGTCGGCCGATCAGACGAAGGCTTGGCTGCGCGTCAATCGGCTGGTCAGCGTCACCGCCGGCGCGAAGATCCTGCAGATCCTGAACGACGATGCAGCGGCTTCTAACGCAGAGTGAGGCGGCGGCGCTGCTGCGCTGTTCCGTATGGACCATCAAGCGCCTGCGTCTCGACGGAAAGCTGGCCTACCGCCCTGGTCGGCCCGTCTTGATCGATGCGGCGGATCTCGAAGAGCACGTGAGGTCGACTTGTCAGATCCGACCGTTAAACGCGCCGAAAACGGTGTCTACTATGTCCACTGGACAGTCGGCCGCCGAAGCAAGCGCATCAGCACGCGCGAGACAGACTATCGTGCTGCGCAGGCTTTCCTCACGACGTGGTTGAAGCACGGCGGTTGCGACCCGGAGCCTGATACGGTCGAGTTCACCGTTGCCGACCTGTGGCCGGCCTACCGCAAGCAGCACGTCGAGACGAAGACTGTCATCGCCGACCAGCTCGATTCCGTGTGGCGGCGGCTGTCGCTGCACTTCGGCCCGCTGACCCTGGCCCGGCTCGATCAGAACGCCTTCGACAGCTACGAGCACAAGCGCCTGACCGGGCGCATCGGGCGGCCGGCCGTGTCCGGCTCCGTGCGCCGCGAGCTTGCGGTCCTGATGGCTTGCCTGAACTGGTGCGCGCATGGGCGCCGGAAGCTGATCGCGAAGGCCGACGTCCCGGACGTCGAGCTCCCCAAAGCGTCGGCCCCGCGCGACCGTTGGCTCAAGCTCCCCGAGATGCAGCGCCTGCTCAACTCCGCGCAAGCACTGCGCACCGGCTCGCGCCTCTCGCGCGGCGAGCGCTTCCTGTGGCTGGCCCTGGAGACCGCGGCTCGCAAGACGGCGATCTGCGAGCTCACCTGGGACCGCGTCGACTTCGAGACCGGCGTCATCCACTACGCCGTCCCCGGTCGCCGACTGACGAAGAAGCGCCGGACCTCGCCTCCGATCTCGTCGGCGCTCCTGCCGGTACTGAAGCGCGCCTACGCCGAGCGCCGGAACGACTTCGTCTTGGATACGACGAATGACCCCTACTCGCTGGTCACGCGGATCGCAGAGCACGCCGGGGTGGCCGATGTCAGCCCGCACGTGCTCCGGCACACCGCGGCGACACAGATGGCGCGCCGGGGCGTGCCGATCGCGCACATTGCCGATCTGCTCGGCAACACGATCGCCATGACCGAAATGGTCTATCGCCACCACTGCCCCGATGCGACGCGCAAGGCCGTCGAGATGATCTCGGGCGGGCTCCTGGAGGCCGCGGAATGATGCGCGCTGACCGCGCCCACGATGGGCGCAAGTGCGCAAAATGGGCGCGCTTTGTGAGGGACAAACTGGACACCATGTCTACTGCGCCCCGGTGTTTCAGAGCATAAGCTGTCCATCGGCAACGACATACAAGCGTACAGTCGTGTTCTTCACGATATTAACCAGCGCTTGTGCAGAACATATGACGCTGTAAAGACTTAGCGCCCGTTTTAATTTGTCGACCGACACCTGTTTGGGCGCAGTTTTGGGCGCACGTTGACTACCGGCGGCTCGGCGGCGATGTTCGCCGGCATGGACCGAATCGCCGAGACCGCGCTGAAGACGCTCGCCGAGATCCTGGTGGTCGGAGCGATCATCTGGTTCGTTGCCGTACCGGGCTTCCAGTGGGCAGCCCGAGCAGGCTGGTTCGGCTCAACCGTACAGCCGACCGAGGCCCCCGCCGAACAGCGCCGCGCGCCGCGCTGATTCGGCCGTGGCGTCGGCCTGCTGCCGCTGTGTGAACTGCTGCGCGATCTGGCCGTAGGCCTGGGCCGCCGGGTCCGGTACCGCTACGGGGATCGCAAACGCCCCGCTCGGCAGCGTGGCGCCCGGCAGCGCATCGGCCAGCGATGTGCCGGCCTGTGGCGTCTGACCCGCGGGCGCGGTGACGGCGGTCGGGGCGGGGCCGCCGAGCGCCTTCTGCAGCTTGTCGGCCCACAGCTGCGCGAACTGCGCGTTGGTCTGCCCGGGCCGGCCCCCGTTGAGCGAGAACGCCCGCTGCCCGACCGTGGCCGCCGCATCGCCGTTCGGGTTCGACAGGATCTTCGCCGCGCCGCCCGCGCCCTGCTGGTGCGCCAGGTAGAGCTCCCCCGGCGCCGGCGCGCGGCCGAGCCGCTTCTGCAGGAACGCGCCGTTGTCGCGCAGCAGCCGCGCGCCGGCGTCCGCCGAGGCCGCCGGATCGAACTTGTTCGTGAGCCCGTAGCGACCGGCCGTGCTGTCGATGAACTGGAACAGACCCCCGGCCGACGAGCGCGGGTTCTTCGCGTTCGGGTTCAGGCCGCTCTCGATCTGGCCGATCCCGCGCAGCGTGTTCGCGTCAACGCCGTTGCGGGCAGCGGCCGAGGCGATGATGTCCGCGATCGAGCCCATCAGCGTTCTCCCGCCCGGCGCACGGCCGCCGCCTCGGGCCGCTGCTCCTCGTCGTTCGCTGCGTCGAAGAGCCGGAGCGTCTCCGTGGCGCGCACACCGCCGACCGTCAGCAGCTCCCGGCGCTGGGCCGCGAAGTTCGCCGGGTTGTAGTCCTCGAGCAGCTTCGCCGCGAGCTGCGGATTCTGGATCACCTCGTCCTGAAGCCGCTCGATCGCGCCCTTCTGCAGCCCGGCCGACTTCCGGCGCAGGTAGGTTGCGAGCAGATCGACACCGGCCACGGTCGGCGAGAGCTGGCCGCGGTTGATCGACCGGATGCGGCTGGTGATCGACGAGGCTGAGAGCGAGGCGTCGTAGCCCGCGTTCATGCCCTGCGCCGT
>Ga0182211_1000018_pt1 | contig 43084 bp, 52 predicted proteins | sample G5R1MG_20_FD_129660 | JGI IMG/M metagenome (GOLD analysis project Ga0182211, IMG submission 129660) | Switchgrass phyllosphere microbial communities from Michigan, USA - G5R2_MAIN_03OCT2016_LD1 MG | ecosystem: Host-associated > Plants > Phyllosphere > Phylloplane/Leaf | place: USA: Michigan... | reverse complement strand
TCAAACGAGACGTTCTCCAAGCAGAAGCCATCAGCACCCGTCTTAGCCGGACTAATGGGAACGCCCTGAGACGTATCGGCCCGATTGAACCACATGCCCCCTCGGCCGTAGACCCGGAATACCGTGCCGTATCGACCAATCTCTGCACTAGACGAAGCACCGCTGATTAACGACCCAACGCGCCATTCAACTAGCGTGTTAAGCCGAAATACGCCAATGCCGATACGGAGTGCTGGACCATTGCGAGTGAACGCTGCTCCGTCCTCAGACCGCCCGCAGCGCAAGATATAGTTATGTGCCGCCCGTAGAGCAGGAGAACTATCAAGAACTCCCGTAGGGTCGGCATCGAACTGCTCAAGCCACAGGTTTCGAGGATCGCGCTTAAAGAACCTACCGTTGAGGGTCTTAACGATTGCCTTCGGGTCTGCTATCACATCAGCATCAGTAAGCGAGGTATCCTCAATACAGAGGCCACGGCTTGAGCCGCTAGTCTGCACCATGGTAGTACCAGCCGGAATAGTCAGCGTAGCTAGAGTGCTGAACGGACCCACTGACATAACGTTGCCACCGGGATCACCCCTGTCTCCCTTTAGAAGAAGTCGGTCGAGCCACGTGAGCTTGCCAGCTAGATAGCTTAGAATAGAGCCCTCAGTAGCGCCTCGCGGAAGTACTGCCGCCGCAGCCGTCTGGCCAGCGTCATAGGCTTCCTGAGCGAGGAATACCGCCTGCCTAGAGTTAATATCTAGGTTGACTTCCGTAACGACTGCGCCGTCCGTATAGTCTGCAAGCGGTTCCGTTATTGGGGTTTCTCGGTAGATACGAAACACTTGTCCCGCCGCAACGGGTGCGTTCAACAGAACAGTGCTGTTGTTTACCCAAGTAAACGTAATTGGGATAAGCGTACCATCCAAAGCAACAAGCGCCGCCTTAACGTGCGACTTGCTGATATAACCACCAGCAAAGCTGACTTCGTAGGTGCGCTGATTTCCGTCACCAATGAACTCATTGATGCTGTAAGAGATTTTATCAGCCATTTTAATTCCTAATTGCAAGACGGTACTGAAAGAAAGTAGGGCCGAAGCCCTACCTAGTTTATTCGTCGTCAGCCGTTAAGCCGTTGACGAGCGGAGTTACAAACGGGAGATTGCTACCCGGCAGCAGCTTAGGCAGCTTGCCGAATTGCCCGCCTACGGTCCCCTTCATCAGATCGTCAGCCATACCGATACCCGGAACAAGCCCTGATACCGACTGCCTACCCTGACCGCCACCCGTTAGGGATTTGGATAGCGAAGGGTCGATCAGCCCGACGTTAGAAGCAAAGCCCGCCGACACATCGAGAACGTCCCCGAGGACGCCAGCAGCCGACGCGTAGTTAAGAGTGGCCCGCCCGAGGGCTACCGCACTCATGCGCTCGTCGGCCATCTTCTCACGCTCGGCCGGAGACTTGCCAATCATCTGGCCCTGCAAACGAGCCATGTGGATGGGCAAGGCAAAGGACATTGCGCCCATCAGCATAGCGAACGACTTGAGCGCCCCGTAGTTACGCTGGTTCCTACCCCACTGCTTCTCGATGGAAGTCAAGGAGAACGTGCGGAACTGGAACAGCAGCTTGAGGAAGTCGTTATGCGCCCAAGCCCCAGTCTCACCCGCATAGGTGCGCTGAATGATCTGGCCAGCACCTCGCTCGACGCTATCCCGGAAGGACATTACCAAGCGGTCGTCAATATCGCCTGCCAGCAGGTCCAAGCTGGTTAGCTTGCCCTTTCTATCAAACTTAGCGATCTTGTTGAGGTTTGCCTTTACAGCACTCTGTATCTCAGGCGTGAAGCCCATGTCCAGTAGCGCCTTGCTCTCCTTACCGTCACGGATATGCTGAACAGCCTTGCGGATAATTTGCTCGGCCATGCCACGAGTCTGCATTGCATTAATGATGCGGTGCCCCGACATAACTGCCGTCATGTGACTACCGGCCCGAAGAGCCTTGCCCATCATGCCGACTGTCTGCTCGTTGTACAGTTCAATAGCCTGATCTGGCGTGTCGAACATGCGGGTAAGCTGATAGCCATCAGAACCTAGATGACCGCCTAAAGTGTCAATCGAGTTAAGGATAGGATTGTTTACTTCCTCCCCCTTAACGATCGCCTTGATCTCTTTAGCCAATCGAGGCATAGAGGCAATGGACGACATTACCCGGCTTGCACCGACAGCCGCCAATCCGTTAGCACTCTCACCCACCTGAGTAAAGGCCATGCCGCCAAGCCGCGCTGCTGAGGTAGCAATACGAGCGTTATCCAGCCATGCAATCTGCACTGCGTTCTTATAGGGCATATTGAGAAGCTCAGCAGCGATCTGGTCAAATGCCTTTAGCTCGGGAGCTTTAGCACCGGTCCGCTCAGCAGCTTCCCGCAAAAGGTCAAGCCCCTTCTTACCGTAAATGCCATACTGAGCCAGAGCCACTTCGCCCGAGGCCCGGCGAGCATACCCACGGTAAAGCCGCATGATATCCTGCTCGAACAGGTCTGCCAGTACCTTGCCCTCCCCGATAGGGGCCTGCATGTCTAGCTTCAATCGACCCTTTGTATAGCTGGCACCACCCCGGCTGAACCGGCCAAGGATTGCTTCTCGGTCAAGCTGATCTACGCCGGCCATGCCCCGAAGAGCATCGTCAATAATGTCAGCCCCTTCCGAAGAGTGGATATTGACAGGCACGTCAAACGAGCCATTGCCACGACGCATAGCCTTAACGAGATATGCCTTAGCTAGCTTCTGGCTGAACTGGGGATCGAAAGCCTTAGTGACCTTTTCACCAGCCTTATTGATATAGCTGTACTCGTTCATAGCCGTGAACTGACGCGCCATGATATCCTCAACGTTACGACGCTGAGCATCATTGAGAGCCATCACCTTACGCGGTGAGATAGCCCGCTTAATGTAGCCGCGCGAACTTTCAGGCAACCGGGCAGCGCCCAGCGTCTGAGCAAACCGCTGCTCTGCGGCCATAGCCATATGACCAGCCTCAAGCTGATCGGCAACCCGAGCTACTGCGTTGTCTTCGGTCAGCCGGAAGCCCGGAGGCGTACCCTCGCGAGAGATAGTCTCAAGGTAGACCTCACGGTCAAACTGCTGACGAGCGTCGTTCTTGAGCATAGCCTCGAACTTACCAATGCCCTTGGACTTACGCCACATATCGAACATCTGGTCATACTCAGCAACGTGCCGCATATACATACGCTCACGAACCACCTGAGACATAGCCGCCGTACTCCGACGACCGCCAGCACCAGTCGTGCCCTCGACAAGCTGCATGGCAACTGCCTTTAGCACGTCGCTCTCGGACTTGAGCATGGTAAGGCCCGTGCTCTCCATGCCAGCCGCATTAAGCAGCCGACCCTGCAAGCCTGCCTGATCGATAGGATTAAGCTCGACCATCCGCTTGCTGCGCTCAACAAGCTCAGCTACAATAGCTCGCTCGCCGGCATCGTCAATAGCATCAAGGCCAGCCTTAGACACAGTGGTCTGCCGCGCGGTACGCGTACCAGTGAGAATATTGTCCTCTTCCGCAGTAAGGAACTTGTTATTATCCCCAACATCGGCAAGGCTAGTTTCCAGTACGGACTTAGCCCTAGTGTCCTTCACGCCAGCGATTGCAGCCTTAACCTCATCGGGACCAGCATCGGGACCGGCCCGCTCGACAGCCTCGTCAACGATTGACTTGGCTTCCGCCCTGTGTGCCTCCGTCAGCGGCCGGACAGCGTCCGTCAGGCTCGTATCGACCTTGCCCGAGGGTTTGGTCAGGGGATAGAGGATTGCGCCCATAGCCAGCCCTGCGACGCCTGCGACGGCGTAATCCCCGGCATCCTGATCGACGCCAGAGAAATCCAGAGCGCCGGTAGCGCCCATGTTGAACGCCGCGCCCTCCGCAGCCGCACGGGCCACAGAATAGCCCTTGCTGGCGACCTGACCCACCTTGCCGATCCCTGCCGTAGCAAGGAGGGCCACCGGATCAGTCAGGGCCGCGCCGACTTCAAATGCCGTACCGTGACCGCTAGAGTTGATAATTTTGTCGCGTTCCCGGCGAGTGGTAATCTCACCAAGGCGGCGGGTGTAGTCGAGCATCGACGTGCTCTGACGAAGGTTATCCCGCTCTTCGGGACTCTGTGCCTGCTCTTCCATCTTATCGATGTTCTTGACATAGAGGTCGTGGAAAGCTGGGTCTTCCTGATAGTGCTCACGTTCCATACCGCGAATAAGCTGAGGCAGAACCCAGTTCTTATCCGTAGCAGCCTTGACACGCTCCATGAACGTAGTGCCAGCGCGAACCTTTTCGTCAGCCCGAGCAACGCCTTGGTTCTGAACGTCCTGAGTAATGTCAGGGGCCTGATCCTGCCGCGAGTTGTTCAGACTAGCGCCACCGACCAGCTTAGCCGTAACAGCGTCTGCCTTACTCGGCTTGCTGACCTTATCAGCCGGATCGACCGGGCCAAGGGGACGATTGCTGCCAACGTCCTCAGGAGCTACGTCCTTTAGCTCATCATAGCTCAGGGATTGGATATCAATCCCCGGAGCGAGCATAGTAGCGCCGTTGTCACCGACAGGAACCGTTAGGCCCTTGCCAGTGACGCGGGCTACATAGTCTCGGGTTTCCTTGGCCGGATTGGTGACGCCACGACGACCGCCGTTGTAGCTGGCGACGGCTTTGCCCCAGTCACCGCGATAGCGACGAAGATCATCGCGAAGATGGAGAGCAGCCGTTTCAGCAGCGGCCTCCGGGGACGAGTAAGCATCGACACCATATTTCTCCATGAAACGTTTACGAGTATCCGGGATGATCTGGTACACGGTCTGCGCGCCAGCGGAGCTTACCTGATCCGAGTTTGACCGCTCACCCAGAGTACGGATAGCCCGCATACCGCCCGTGGGCAGATTGTATTTCTTCTCCAACCCTGCTTCGATCTTGTCATAGCTCGGGTCGGTATACGAGTTAGCCATATGGCCTCCTTATTTAGCTTGGAAGTTAGCTCGTTCCTCAGTGTTGATCCGCTTGATGCGTTCCCATGAGCTTTCGCCGGGGATACGCCTACGGGGATCAAGCCCAGTCGGTTTAAGCTGTGCCTGTCCTCGGGCAACGCGTCCAGCACGGATGCTGTCAGCCTTATCCTTGAACATAGCGAAGGGGATCAGAGCAGTAGTACCCGCACCCGTGTCATCATCGTAGGGAGTGACCGCGAGGATCATCTGGCCCTTAGGGTCCTTAATGCGGCGAATATCGAAGTTATCGCCCTTGACGCCATCCTGAAAGCCGTTAGCCTTTAGGCGGGTATCAATGACGGACTGGACTACTTCGTCAGCCTCGTCCTGCTGTAAGCCAAGCTGCTTGCCGAGGTTCGGAGTACCGGCCTTATTAGACCAGCCAAGCCGACCATAATCCTCGTACTCGCCGCTGCGCTTAACGTCCTCATACAGGTTCGGGATAAGTGCCTCAATCGGCGTATCCGTGTTCTGCGACATAACGCCAAGGCGACGGGCCATGACATTCTTGAGGGCAGATGCGCCGCTAGTCGTCAGATTGTTTCGTCCACCGAACAAGCGCCCTATAGGGGTGCCCGCATAGGTATCTGTGCGATTGCTCTTGATCCAGCTATCGATAGCCGTAGTGGCATTCTTAGTAAGCTCCGGGGTCGGGGCATACTGTGCTGGATTAGAGAAAGCTCGCTGGAACGCCATAGACGGCGTAACGCCAGAACCCACTAGCTTTCCGTAGTTCTGCAAAGGATTGTACAGATCGCCATAGTAAGCCATAGCAGCCGCAGGCTTGAGCTTGTTCAGCTTAGCGAAGCGGTCATAGCCCTGAGCGAAGTCCTTGTTGTACTCCTGCCCAATGCTACCCGTAATCTGCGCCTGTGCGTTGTCCTTAACCAAGGGCGATACCCACTGGTCATTGTTATATGCACGGACGATATTCGAGAAGTCTCCGGCTACAAAGTCCTTCTGAGCCAGAATGTCGAAGTTACCCGTAGAGCCGATGCCCTGAGCCATCGCAGTCTTTACCCGCCCGGTCCCGTAAGCAACAGTGATCTGAGCAGCCTCGTCAGCCGCTTCCTTCTCTGCCTTGCGAGTCTCGAAGTCCTCACGGGCCTGCCGATCCTCAACCTGCCACTGGCGGTCCTGCTGCCGGTTCAACTGAGCGTGAAGGGCGGTCCAGACGTTCTTACCCGCACCGGTGACTTCCTTGTAGTCAAAGAGGTCAATGTCGAAGCCAGTAGCCCCCTTGATCTTCTCATTGATCGTAGCAAGCTGAGCCATGGCCTCAGTCGAACTGATCTTGCCAAACTCCATATTGAAGTTAAGGCGGTCAATGTCGGGAGCGAAAGCTAGAGCGGCCCTACCCAGCGCACGGTTTCCGTATTTAAGCTCTGCGTCCTCTAGCTGCACTAGCTTGTCGTCTGGCAACAGATTGAGGAAGCCAGAGTTCTTTAGCGCAGTAACCGCGTAGCCGTTACCGTTCTGTGCAGCACTGCGATAGAAGTTAGTGAGGCCCTTGAGGTAGGTTTCCTCGTCCATACCCGCAGGCTTAGCCAACGAGGTAAGGAAGTTATTCTGTGCAGCGTTAGCCGCCAGATTGCCCGCATCACCGGGAGCCGAGTTCTTAGCGAGCGCGGTAGCGGCATCCTGAAATGCACGGCCACCGGAGATAGCCGCTGAGGACCAACTGTTAAGGGCCTCACTCTGCTGCCAGCTATAGCGTTCCTTGGCGATAGCGCCAACAACCGGGGCACTAGCCTCGATCAGCGAGGTCTCGACAGCTAGGTCGGTAAAACGGTCGCCCGTCTTCATAGCCTCGAAAGACTGGGCTACTACCTTACTAAGCTGGTCGGGCGGTAGCCGCTTTAGATTGTCCATGTCGGCCAGCATCTTAGTCTGCCACTTGTTAGTAGCATCCTTAGCCGAGTAGAAGACTGCGCCTTCCTCGTAGCTGGATGGGCCGAAGATAGTGTTAAGCGGGTTCTTATCGTTTACCCGGATTTCCTCACCGGATACTGCCGACATTTGATCGACCATACCGGCAACGAATTGTTCCTTCTTGCGTCGCTCGATAGCGGGCTGTAGCATCTCGGTTAGGAAGCCGCCGATACGGCCTGCCTCCGGTCCCGGTGTAGTGATCTGCGATGCAGCGGCAACGCCCCCGGCGATGGAGGTATTGCCGCCCTGTAGCTGCGGCCCACGGTAATTACCCTGAGCGTTAGGCTGGCTCATCGAAGCCCGTGCGGTATCAAAGGCGAACGAGCTACGGCCAGACTGCCGTGCTTCAATCCCGCCCCCTTGGCTAGTCTCGGCCATAGTCGATTATCCTTTGTTTACTGCGCCAGCACCTGACTTGGTGCTGCCCCATAGGTTGCCGCCGGTCTGGCGGTAGGTCTTGAACGCGCTAAAGCCAGACGTAATAGCCCCGGTCATAGACGACGCCGCATTAGCGTAGTCGCCACGATCTGCTGCCATCTGGCTCTCACGGAACCCGATAACTGCTTGTCCTGCCTGAGGCCCACCGAAGTAGGTTGCCGCAGCAGCCAGACCCAGCGTTGCCGCTCCTGCGAGGAAGCTAGGCTTCTTAACGTCCATATAAGTAGACACGTCAAGATCAGCGCGATACACGTTCTTATCCAAACTATCAACCGCGTCTGTGAGAACTTGGCCGCGAGCTTGGCCTGCCCCGTAGATATCCCGGTTGATCTGCCTGTTAGCCTGCTCTCGCCGCAAACCATTCATAGTCTCTAGCGTTTCATTGTACGCCTGAATAGACGAGCCACCAATGCCCGCAGCCGCAGCCATAGCAGTGGTAGCCCCTAGTTCCTCAGCACTCCTAATCTGATCTTGGAAGGCACCCATAGAGGCACCCTCCAAGTTCTTAGCGATGTTCTCGCCATAGGCATTGATGTTCTTACCCGCAGCGTCCATAATCTTACGATTGCCCAACGCTTGGCTGAACAGCATAAGATCGGACTGGGCTACTCGCTTTTCATTGCCGGACTTAGTAGTAATGCGCTTGGCATTAACTTGGCCCTGTGCCGCGATAGCACTAGCCTGCCCGTATAGGATTGAACCCATGCCCGCTCCTTATGCTCGACGGGTGTTAAAGAATACCTGACCAGTCCAGTCAATGCTGGTGATAGTCAGAGGAAGCCACGTCTTTGCACGTAGCGTATAGCTGCACTCCCTAACTTCACCACCAACGATGACGGAGAGAGTAGTCGAAACGATGGGCTGCTTCCCGATGACATTATCAGGAGAGCCCAAGTATCGGCCAGTGAAGTCCAGCGCACGTCTCGGTTCCCCGATACGCCGGCTCACCCAACCTTCCATGCCACCCGTCTCAGCAACGGCTACCTTAACTGAGCTAAGCGTAAGCCGCCCTGTGAGGATAGCCTGACCGTTTCTATCTTTCGTATACGGATTGGTAGGCGTGACGTAGGCAGGGAAGCCGACCCCAACCCATGCAGCATCCGTATAGTTCGCGTATTGCTCCATGAAGGTGGGTAGGTCGTTTAGGGGTAAGCCGAGGAAAGCCCGATCCGCCCGGCGTTCGATAGCCACCGCACACCCGTCCTTAGGGCCGTTTGCCATATTAAGATAGGAATACCCCGCATCGCCGGTGTACTCGCTCAGGGGACGCAGGCTGTCCAAATACGGGTAGTCTGATAGGGACGTATCCCGCACCAGCCGTTCCGCAGACACCCAGATTTTAGGCTGGCCGCTAGCAGACACCCCGCGCTTCAACAGGTAGATGAGTACGTCCCCGCTATCACGGCTTAGCCCGATCAAGTCACCAACATTCTCGTTCCATTCCCAATGTGACCAGCTATCGAATAGTCTACCTTGCTGGCCATCATCTAGATAGCTATAGGTGAACACTCGTCGACGCTCTGACCGGGTGCGGTAGACCACCATATTAGGAGCGGTCAATGTCACAATCTCACTGGGGATACCAGCTAGGTAGGTGTCAAGCTGCTGACTAATGTTGTAGCTTTCAGGGCTGTCTGCAATAGAGCCTGCCTGTACCTGATGTATCGAAGACACCTCAGAACCCGTTCGGCCGTTGTACTTACCATATATGACGAAGTTACCGGTAGCCTTAGGCTCTGCATCAACAGCATCCTCGAAGGCCGTAGAGACTACGATGCTAGCCGACTTTGGAGTAAAGGGCTGGCGACCGGACACAACGTATTGGAACCTGCGGCCAAACAGTAGAAGATTGCGGTCATAGATAGTGGACCACTTAATCGTATCGTCTTCGGTTCCTAACGCAAAGCCCTCCCAAGGATCGTCGTCAGTAACTGTCGTCACGCTCTTACGGAACCAGTTCAAGTAGTCGCCCGGCCTAGAGAACAGCAGGGTAGCCCCTGAGCCGATAACAAGGCGATCTTGGAACACGCCGAGATAATCGATGCGCCTACCGAAGAACTCCGGGATAGGAGAACTAAGGTCGTCCCCTACAGAGTTACTCTTGTAGTTAGGAACCGCTATGTTGGTCAGCGTACTAAGACGATCGGCTGTCGAGGCCATGTAAAGTATGCCGCCCTCTACCGTAGCCATAATAAAGGCAGTTTGAGGGATGATGCTGTATCCAGCAGTCTCTCGCCAAATAACAGGGGACCACCCGACTGCGCCTGCCTCCTTACCAACTGCCTTTAGATATACAGCATTACCCGTAGTGCTCTCAGAGGGTACACGCACGACCTTGCCAACCCAGTGAATAGTGTTAAGCAGGTCAATGTTATCTACGTCGCTGCCAACTGCTCGGATAAGCGAACCATCGCCACCGTCACTCCCAGTAGCGTCACTGTAAGCGCCATCGTCAACAATCACTGTGCCACCGATGTTTGTACAGTTGGGGACACCCTGACTTCTCAGAGACTCCGCTAGCTGAGCAGCGATATTGGATGGGGTGATGGCAGCGGCAGACGTGCCGATCCACTTAGTCACCTCGCTATTGTATGCGTTTACGCGGTCGTTTACCTGCTTCTGATACGTTGGATTAAGAGTAGTACCATCCGGCTTATACAGTGGAATATCTGAGGTATCAAGAGTTCCCGGATAGCTGCTTGACGGGGTGAGATAACTCCCGACAACCTTAGTGCCGTCTGGGCGGATTAAGGTAAGCGAGAATGTGCGGCTGTAGGCCCCGGCCTGTATAGTGGCAGCGATCTTGCTCCGGTTGTTAAAGCTACGCCATTCGTCGAACGTAGCAACACGGGGGATCATAGTGTTCCCGGCCAGATACATATAGCGGCCAACGTTGACGCCGGCACTAACTCCACCGCTAATCAGCGTGTTAAGGTCCACGTCCCCCGCTGAGTAGACAATAGGGATGAACTCTTTAGCTGCCTTGTTAAAGCACCATGCAAACCCCTGCTGACCCAACGTGCTTTCAGCCGTCCGTACAATAAGGTCGTATTCGGTTTCGCCTACATAGAACGTATAGACGCGATGAAACTGGGTGTCGTCAACTAGCGCCGGATACTGGTCGGCTGGCAGCGTAAGCTGTACCTCGTCCTGTAGCATCGAGCCGTGCCGCCGAGCAAGTCCGCGCACTGGATCGCTAATCATGTTGACTTGAGCGAAGTGCTGACCACTACGGCGGTTCTGTGCAGCCTGCTCACTAACGCCACGAACGACGCTTTCGTAGCCTCCACTTACTTTCGCCATAGCGGCCTCCACTTAATAACGGGTTACAGCGTCCTGCAAATGCGTGACGCCAATCTCTGTCCTGCCCCCGTATACACCACCTCGGCGAAGGAGCATATTAGCTCCAATGTTACGGGTGTGCTCGGCGTTCAGGGTCATCCAGCTTTCCTTATACTGCATAGCGACTTGCTGCACCTTGTTCTGGTCAGCCTCGTATGCCTTGAGGAAATCTAACTGAGCAGCATACGACACGACATGCTGAGCAGGCACCGGTAAGTCCTCGAAAGGCACTTCCCTAATCAACCAACAGCGAACTGTATGCGAGAAGAAGTATTTATTTCCAGCAGACGTTTCAAACGGTTTGTAAAGCCGTCGCCCACGCTGTACGTAGTTCAGATTGTTAGCCTGAGGGTCAACCCGCAGCACGTCATCGGGCAAGTAGATATTGCCAGACGTGTCGGGGACTAGGTCGGTAAGTTCTTTGTTGAACCACCATGACTTCGCTTGTTCGCGGGCATTAGCCGTAGATAGTGCGCGGAGTGCAGCCGGAACCATAGGGTGGCCCTCATCGACTGAGTTAATCGGTAATTCTGCCAGCGTTGCCAACATGTCGTTGATAACGTCTAGCGTAGTCAAAGCGGGCATTAAGCACCTCCACGCAAAATGCCCCAACCCTCCGAAGAAGATTGGGGCAAGTTTAGATTACGGCAGCAGGATCGCGCCAGCGTACTCGCTACGGTCACCCGTAACGCCGAACGCCGCGTGGCTGTCCACAATCCACGACTTGAAAATCTTGTCGTAGAAGAGGTCATGCGTAAGCGGGATCGTCTCACCAGCGAGCAGAGCGCGCGGGCTGAACGCAAGAGCGGACAGCTTGGTGAAGTCGCCGTCATAGGCGTTGTTGTTGTTCGCAGTGCTCAACTGGTGGCCTGCGACCACGCCGGTCGGGAAGTTGTTCGACCGGATGACCGGGCAACCGAACGCCTTGAAAATCATAGCGCCCTCGACACGGGTGCCCCGCGACGTGATGTAGGTGCCATTGATGATCTGCTCTGCGTCGAGCATTGCATAGAACTGCTCCGGGCGCATAGCGAGCATAACATCGCTCTGGCCGGGGATAACGTCCTTCTGCTCCATCTTGACGAACAGGTCACTGATCGCCTTGTAGAAGCGGGCCGGATCGGTAACGTCACCGGCATTGCCGAGCGTAACCTGAGAGCCACCCTTGAAGCCCGCAGGCTTAGAGGCGTTAGTCGAATACCGGCTCTGCGTATCCAGTGCAGCCTTGGCCGCTTGGATCATAAACGCCTGATCGGTGAAGCGGGCCATAGCCTCGCCGTCCTCGACGCCAAGCTCGACGCGGGCGTCATAGCTCGTCTGGAAGGTTTCCAGAAGCGGGAGGAAGTGGCGGGTATAGACCAGCGTGTCAATGACAAGCGTGTTCTTACCGATATCGTTCTTGGTCGCGGCGGGCGCTTCACCCGGCGTCACGACGCCAACCTGAGACGAGCCGAAGCCATACGAGCCGATACGGTTAGTACCGCGCACCGGGCGCATATTGACATAGGGAGCCAGAGCCGACGTGCGCTGGATCGTATGCTGAACCGTCTGACCGTACTCGGTAACAGCGGCTGCATTGATATCGCCGGTCTGATCGAACTGGCCGGGACGGGTAAGCTGGGCGGCAGGAACGATTGCGCCGGGATCAACAAACAAAGGCATTGTTATTTATTCCTTGTGATTAACGACCGAAGTACTTCTGGCGCAGCGCCGCGTACTCGGGGGAGGTGTCCATGCGGCTACCGATCTGCTGATACAGAGCGTCAACCTCTTTGGCATAGTTTGCCTGCGTCAGCGCCGTAGGAGCAGCCGGAGCTACACCAGAAGCAGCCTGTGCGGGATTTGCGGGCTTCACGGTCGTACCCTTGGCTTCGGCATGAGCCTGCACCAGCATACGAGCAGCCATCGCCGCAGAAGTCGGACCCGCATCGAACATAGCGTCGAGTGCAGCCTTTCCCTCAGGCGATACCTGTGTGCCAGCCCAAGCCACAAGGGCCTTCCACTGGTCTTCGCCGCCTGCTACTGCATGAACAGCAGCAAGGGTCTTACCCTGCTCAGCCTTAAAGGCGTCAAGCTGACGATTGAACGCCTGCTTGCCGAGGGCGATATGCTGTTCCCAGCCCTTAGCCTTGTCGCCCATCGCTGCCAGCTTGGCTTCGATAAACGAGAAGTCGCCGTTAGCCGCAGCCACCATTGCCGGGTCCGTACCCTCGATACCAAGCGAGCCAATGAAGGCAAGCGAGAAGTCGAGGCCAGCATCGCCAGTAGGATCATAGGTGACGACGCCCGCATCCGTAGACGAGGGAACAACGTCAACCTTAGGCTGCTCACCCTGCGGGGCGGGAGCCTGTGCTTGCGGCTGGGGTGCCGGGTCAGCAGGCTTGCCCGCCTTAGCGGCTGCATCTGCAACAGCCTTGTCGTAAGCGGCCTTGGCCACTGCAACCGGATCGTTAGGATCGACCGGGGGGGCATCCTGAGGCGGCGGGGTAAGCGAGCCATTAACCGGCTGGCCAATAACGTTACCCGTAGTGATAGCCGTTTCCGAGGGATTGCTCGAATTGCTAGGATTAGTGTCTGCCATGCTTATTCAGCTTTCTGTTGTTCCATAGCGCCATTAGCGGCAACATCGACACCAGCCTGCATACCGGCCTGTTGAGCCTGCATCTGCTGAGCCTGCTGCAATTCGGCCTGCTTCTGTGCATCGGACTTGAGGTATTGATCTACCTTGATCCGACGAGGAATAGCGAGGGCCTTATACAGTGCGCCGAGGTTAAGCTCTTGTAGAGCGGGCGGAGGAAGGTTGTTGAGTGCTGCTATATCACCAAGCCAGAGCTTAATCTCATCTAGGTCGCCACCACGCGATAGTGCGTCGAGGCCCGTAACGATGGTTGGATCAAAGTCTTTAGCCGGTACGTCAATCTCGTTAAGGAGCCAACGTGCCAGAGGCATCTGGAAATCGACAGCGATGCGGGAGTATGCGCCACCAAGGGCAGTTTCAAGCTCCGTAGCTACCATGCGGATTTCTTCGGCAGTAACGCGCTCCGCATCCCTAGTCACGGCTGATCCCATAAGGAAGCCACGACCGATGCGATTAACGTACTCCGCAGACATACTCATGGTAATCTGTAGGTCGCCAGACTTACCGGACTGAACAAGCGTAATATCGCCCTCAGAACCCGGCATAGCGCCGCCATTAGCGGTTTGCTCGAAGTCTTCTACTCGGGTCATGCCAGCAGGGTTCACCAGCCAGCGGAACTCGGAAGCAAGGATAGCACCCTGTACCTGAGCGCGAGACAGCGCCGAGAGGCCAGAGAAGTCGTTCTCGTAGTCCTCGACAAGGCCCGTACCATAGTGCTGACCGTCAGCCAAATCCCAAGTCAGAGGACGGAATGGGCAGTCCTCTTCGGACCACTTGCCGTCAAACTTCTTAGGAAGCTGATAGTTATCAACCCACTGGGTCATGCGATAGTCGCCATTGGCGTCTCGCATAATCCAACGATAGAGAGTGACCGTGCGATCTGGTGTGTTGCCTAGATACCGGAGAGCCTGCTGCTTAACATCTTCGTCAAGCTCGTCGATCACCATCTTGTCGGCAACCATCATTTCTAATGGCCTGCCGCTTAACGAGCGCCTAACGACATACTTCTTTAGCCCGAGGACGCGGAAGGTATCGCTAAGATCAACCATAACGTTGCCAGTGATGATAAGGTGCTTCACACTCTCATACAGCTTAGGCCGAATAGCCTTCTTGTCGAGAGTCTTAATAGCTTCCTTCTCAGCCGCTGCAATAGCATCGTCAATCTCGGTCTGATCTGCACCGGACTCCATGATCTGCTTGGCAATAGCCTTAGACGGATCGAGACGGAAGAACGGACGCGATGGAGCAAACAGCGCCAGCATTAGCTTGTTAGCCAGATGGTTAGTAGCTTGAGCACCTACCGCTTGGAAGTCCTGCGACACGTCCCGATTATTGTCCGTCTGATTATCAGGCAGGCAAATCTTAGGAAGCGTGTAAGCAGCGTAGTTCTCACACCGGGTCAGGAAGGCCCGACGAATACCGTCAAGCTGCGCCCAGCGGCCCGGTGCATTGCCTGCAAAGACCATGAGCGTAACTCCTTAGATATTGATACCGCTAGTGCGATTGATCTGGAAGGACGACCGGGTAGTGCGGCGACGGCCCGTAGTCGGGTCAATCTCCGCAGCCGGTGTATCTTCACTAAGCGACACCTCAGCCTTCTCGACTGGGGCAGCTAGAAGCTCAGCAGCAGCCTTAGCAGCCTGATCCATAGCAATCGCGCTGGTCTTGGCCTGAGCCGACGCCTGCACCGCATATGCGTCATTCTGGGAAGTCTGGGTTGCCTGCGCCTCTAGGGCCTTGGCCTGTCGCTTGGCGCTCTTATTGCCAAAGCACATTAAATTATCTCCTTAGCAAGATTGATTGCCATGCGACTATAGCCGCGTTTCTCATATACAGAGGCGAGTGCGTTATCGTTCTTAGCCAGCGCCGTACCGACACAGACAAACTTCGCACCTGCCTCTCTAGCCTTAGCCTCAAGGAACTCAGTGACAGCATCAAAGCTGGCTTCGGGTTCCAAGGCAAAGACTAATTGCTCGGCCAGTATCGGGCTATCAGACCACCACATTTCTGTGAGGTCGTAGAGTACCAGATACCCGCTAACGATGTAAGCATTAGGATGATCGAATACGTTCCGTAAGGCTACAAGGGGATCAATGTCCCCATGTACCTGCTTCCGCATCAATCTCTGTAGCTTATCTGCCTTCTCTACGAAGCGATCGTGGAGGAGCTTGAAATGCTGGTTGCCTACCTTCATCGCTTCCAATGGTAAATCCTTTCCTTAGGACACCAAGGACATACTGGATACCTAATAGATATGCAGCTTGATGCTCTGTAGTCTGGCCACTTACGACAGGCTGAGGCATCATTTCCTCTAGCTTATCATAAACTTCAGGGGTTAATCTGAAATCATTCATATGTAATTCCTTAGGGATATCTCAACATATAGATACGCGGAGCTTCCCATTGCAAGACGGTCCTGAAATGCCTTACTCCTTACGAGAAGAAGTAGGGCGACTGCAATACCTGACGCAGATCGAGCGATCCACGGGCAGGCGGGGTGGACAGGTCATAGGCTTCCGCCAAGGCCGTCAGGGGGTCATTCTGCTCGTACATGGCCACGAATACCTCCCGGATGATCCGGTACAGCGTGGCCGCGTCTGAGGCGTGTGTACCGTAATCGTCGTGGATCATGGCTAGGTCCAGACCTTCCGCCATCGCAGCCACGGCTACCATACGAAGATGGCTAGCGTCCAGCGAATGGATAAAGTTAGGGGCGATACCATTCTTATGCTGTCGCAGGGAGGGCGTGTTCTGCTCATCATGTGTAACCCTGATCTTAGTATTGCCACAGAGCTTAGTATTGATGCGATGCAGTTCCTGCTCTTGGTAATACTGGATCACCGGGAAACCATCCGGCGTCATCCAGCGACAGCCCGTGTCGTTCTCAAGGATTTTCTTGGTGCTGCGCTGTAGCCAATCCATTGCATCTGTAGCTTTGACAACAACCTGACCGATAGCTTCCCAGACATAGTGACTGAGATACTGCGCGGCTGCTGCATATTCTTCACGGCTAAACTCGGGAGCCTTACCCTCCTTGAGATAGTCTCCAACAATAAAGTCTGCGCAAGAGAACCGCGTCGAGCCATAGGGTAGGGTCATAACCGACCGCTTCACCAGCGACCGTGTGATCCCGTGGGTAAGCCACATGACACGGTGCTTGTTGGCGAGTTCTGCCTTGCGACGGGCCTTCTGGCTCTCAATATCGTCCTCGTCTGCATCAGGGACGTTCCACGGGTCCGACTTGCGGAGCAGCAGCATAGTTACATCAGCGACGTTTTGATAGATATCGTTGGGAAGAGCCGAGGGCATAAGGTTTACAGCCTTACCCCCAACCTCATCGCGCAGCATAGCCGAGAAGTTCTGCAAGCCATTGCAGCTACCGTCCATACCCACCGGAAGGTGACTGACGAACGTGTTAGGGTTCATCGTCCATTCCGCATACTCAAAGCACCATGCGAGGAACTGCAAGGGGCTGTCGGCATCCTGCCAGCCCCTGTTCGAGATAGGATCAGCAGCGAACGACATGATGTTCATGTGATGATCTTTGCACCACTTAACCCGGTCATCCAACGAAGCCTTGTCATAGCCGAACTTGTTAGCGCCGTTGATCTGAAACCAGCGTTCAGCATCAAGAGTGTCGAGAGGCTTACCCTTAGAAAACCGCAGCAATGCCTTCTGCATGTCACTACCCTGCGGGCTGATACCCGTAGTCTGAACATACAACCGGCCTCGGAAATCAGCGAAGTAAACGAAGTAGATCGAGCCGAAGTTTCGGAACTTGTCGGCAACGCCGGTAGCCGTAACGAAGCGGCCGTACTTGGTACCTCGCAGCTTCATGTTCGTGTACCATTCCCGCTGTGCCCGCTTCCATACCTTGAACTCCTCAAGCTCGTCTGGCGTCATCACTTCCTGCTTCATGCCATCCATCAGCCAGTCTGGCTTAGGGGGTGCGGGATGCTCGGCCTGCGACAGGATTTCATCCATATCGAAATGCTTAGCAACTTGACGGATGGTGTCTAGCATCTTGCTATTAACCTGCCATTGTACCCGCTGCAATGTATTGATCGCCGCGAACACTCGGGTAAGGTCGTTCTCCGCAACCTCGGACCATGCGCCCTGCGACTTGATGCAGAACGGGGACATGCGGCGCATATCGACCGTGTGATAACCGCCGTCCATAATGCTATACCAGTCACGGGGTTGCTCGATGCACGGCAGGAAGTACGGCGTAGTCTCAGCCACCATTTCCTTGATCTGACTAACAACCTCAAAGCAGCTTGCCGACAGAGTAACGTCAATGGTGTTACGAACGTTCTTGCTGAGAGTAGCTGGGATGCTGATCTTGTTTACATTAGCCATGTCTAGCTCTACCAGCTTGTCGAGAAGATATGCCCCAACCTGTTGGGTTCCGGATGCACCCCACTCCGGTACGGGTACACCTTTCTCTTTCATCTTGGTGCGGAAGACGTTAAGCCGGTGGCGTTCCGACTTCGACATGCGGCGACCCAGATCATTGACCAGCGTATAGAAAAGCTCAGGAGCTTCCTCGCTGAACATAGCTAGCATCAGTTCGTGATACACTGCCTTGCCGATGACCGACATAACCTCGCGTCCAGATGCGCCCGGAGTACGGGCTGTGTCATCACCTTCCTGTAAAGTCTTGGTCCCAGCGAGCAAAGCATTTAGCGCGGATCGAACTGCAAGAAACGCAATAGCTTCGGGGTCCATAGGTTCAAGCAGTGTAACGTGTGCCTGATTTCGCCCCGGCTTCTTAGTCTTGATATCTGCTCGGATAATATCGGCGAGCGGCATGACGTAGCGGTTAAAGATCGCCTTAGCATACGGGTTATTATCCGCGCTGCCAGCATCCTCATTCCGCCCCATCATACGCTCAGCACGGGCCTTACCGAACGCGGCCATTTCCTTCTCAAGCTGCTCCTGCGTAAGCTGGCTTTCCGCAGACTTGTTCATATCGGTGGAGTTAGCAGCTTGCTGGATCGAAGTCGAGAAGTCAGTCATGTTAATCCTTAGGTTTACGTGAATACACCAGTCCCGGTAGCGGCAGGGTTAGCTGCCGTACCTTGAACCGTTCAGCCCAGTTGCCCTGAGCATACGTTGCCTTATAGTCGTGCTCAGCCATCGATCAGAAACGCCTGCCTATGTTTAAGATCGCGTCGATCTTTATGTATCGGGATGAACATTGTGTAGCTATCTGCGCAAGCATACCACACCTCCCAACCGCGCTTCATTGCACAGTAAACTACCCAGTAGTAGGCAGTCTTACGCGCGGTTGCTTCGTCAATCGGTTGCCACCTTACACTCGGCTTAAACATCAGCTTCCAGCTTGTCGAAGCGGGTGCCCTTGTAGCGAGGCTCTCGCAGCAGGCCGTCGCTGCTATAATCCATCGCCTCTACCTCAACAATGTCGCCAACCACAGGCACATCGCATAGATCGTGAGGGACCCCAGAGCCAACCCCAAGTCTCTTACCTTGGTAGTCCACAACCAGCTTGTAAACTGTTCGGCCCGTCTTTTCCCCAGTAGCGGTGTTAACTTCGAGGACACGCAAGTCAAACGACAGCTTCCGCTTAATCTTAATGATCTCACCAGTAGTGCCAGACCCAACACTCCAAGTCCCATTAGGATCGCGGAGTACCAGACCATCATAGCCACCCTCGTCTACTAGCTCGTTGCACTTCTCTTGCGGGTTGCCATACTGGCCAGCGCCCCAGCCCTGTGCGTCACTGATCCTGCCGCCCATATCGCCGTCTACGTCAACCTCAAGCATACGCTCACGGAACGTCCGGCTGCACTCGCCACGGTCGAAGTCGCCACGGGGAATAATGTCATGCACCATGAAGAGTAGGCGGTCACTGCGCTGATATCGCCGAAATTCGCCGCTAATCAGATTGAACTGATCCTTACCCGGCCACCATGCCTCGCCAATAAATACGAAGTCAGGATGTACGCGCTGTAGATACTCGGCCACATCGTTAAGACATTCGTATTCCTCGCCAGTGCGGCTAAAGGTCTTGCCATCCTTGAGAACAGCACAGCAGCCGTCATACTTGCGGAAGGCCCAGTATCGCTGGCCGTACTCTTCAAGAGTAAGCTGCAACTTCTTCTTGACCTTGGCAATTTCAACCGCCTTCTGGATAATGTACTCTTTAGCCATTCTTACGCATCCTCTTATGAATGATGGTGGAGGCGAGTGATCCTAGTCCTGAGCCTAGTCCGATGGGAATGATTACCCAGCTAAATCCATAGTGCGCCATGTTCGACACAGTGACAACCTCCGCAGAGGCCATAGCAAAGCTAGTCGGCGTGATCCACCATAGTTGGTAGAACGCGACGTTAAGCTGTTGCCATGACTTGAGGAAGATGAACACGAAACTAGTGCAGAACAGCAGCAACGTGGTGTAGATCATTACGACTTGTAACGATCATCTTCGCCGAGCTTGTTCTGCTCATGCTCCAAGAGGAACATAACACAGCAGCCCAGATGCGCCAGATGGCTGAGGCCAGTCTCGGGGTCTTTGTCCTCACCCCGCAGGAACGAGAACAGATGCCGCATGGCCGCACCCAACAGCCGGGACCACTTAAAGCCCTTGCGCCAGTTGTGGTCGGCGTACTTCTGAGCACCAAAGGTAAGCACCTCAGCGATAGCCAGCATCGGTCCTACCGGGAGCAGATCAGTGCGAACCTTGTCAGCGTCAGCCTTCACGGCCACGGACAGGTCTGGCTGAGGACGGTACGCCGGAGGGCGATCCAGAAGTTCCTTAGCAATATAGGCCGGGTCTGCCTCGTATGCCTCAGCAGGCGGTTGCTCCCTGTCGTCGCGGTCCTTTCGCGCCTTTAGACCAGTCGTAACACACATAGTTTTCTGATCCTTTGTTACACAGACGCCGACCGGGCAGTCGCACTTCTTAATACCCGGACCCGTATAGTTTGGACATTGCTTCAATTTCATTCTCCGATGTGATCCAACTGGATAACGAAGCTATCGTAAAGAGTAAGGCGCTTGTCCTTACGGGCTACATGGAACCCCATCCACTGAGCAGGAGTGCTGCTATAGCCAACAATACCTGAATACTCGGTCCCTCCGGCGCAGGCCCCGAAGAAGGCACCGTTGACAACGAGTTGACCAGCATTGAACGACGTAACAGTATGCTTGTCGCCCATTCGGAAATAGGTGAGATGCTGCTTCTCCTGTTCGCTGCGCTTGATCTTGTGCGACTTCATGGCAACCTCAGTGTTAGCCACTCCAACACCGTGCTCATAAAGAGCCTTCTGTCCATAGAAGTCTACGATAGCATAGCTGCCCTCGGGGATGGTCCATACAACGTTCGAGTAGCCGACCCGAGTGGTCAGCATTTCGAGGCTGCGATACATGCACCAGCTAAGATGGTTCTTACCCGGCTCAAACATATTGATGCCGTGACCATCCCAGTCATGATTGCCGGTAATGGCAATGACTTCCATCGGGATACCATAGCGGGCCAGCGGCTCGATTACGAACTCAAAGAGGCCCTGCTGCGCGTCGAACAACTGCTCAGAGGTCGAGCTATCCGTAGCCCTGCCACTGTTGCTGTGCTTCATATCGCTCTCGATGATATCCCCGAGCAAGCCAAGGACGATCTTCTCAATGCGGTAGCCTACGCTGGCCTTCTGCTCAATCTGGAACAGGGCGGCGCGACCGAACTCGAACAGGCGCTTACGGGCCACGTTCGTATCATAGCCGGGGCTGAGCTTGCCAATCTGTAGATCGGACAGCAGAAGCTCCACGGTAATCGGAGTACCCGCCTGCGCCCCGCCGTACTTGCGAAAGTCTACCGGAGGCCGCTCGGGAAGCTCGTCTACGATCCGCTCCATCGCGTCGAGGAAGGCGTCACGGCCTCCCACAGCCTCACTGAGCGCCTTCACGTCCTTCCGAAGCCGAGCGTTCTCCGTCTGGAAATTGCGGCTCCTGACCACCTCCTTGGCCCGTGACGGGTCCGGCAGTTCGCTGCTGTCAACGCGGGTCAGGAACGCCCGCAGCCATTGGATCGTAACCGGCTCCCCGCCCATGCGGTTGAGGACTTTGACCGCATTGCTAAGGGTCTTAGTGGTGTTAACCGCTTCGGCCACTTGTTCATGCGAACGCAGGGAAGGGAGTAGTTTCATGCTTTGGTGACTTTCCTTGTGGCTCTCGCTTTAACAGCGGCCTTGTTACGCTTGATCCGCTTCTCATCCTCGGTCAGGTGGGTACTATGCAGCATACCAGTGATGTTCGTGGTATGTCGCATAAGATACTTGGCTGTACCTTGGCAGAAGGCAGTAAGGTCGCGGACACCGAACCTAGCTGAGTTATTCTCTACCTTGCCGAGCAAGGCGTTACAGGACCGATGCAGGACGGCTCGCACTGCCCCCGTCTTATGGTCATGGTCGAGCACCGGGTCTTGCCCCTGTCGGGTCGTTATAGGACCCTGACAGATTGCACACCGACTGTTCTGAGCGATCAGAAACTGTTGCCGGATAACCTTTAGCTCTGACGTAGTTAGCCTACGCATTAGAAGCTCTTGCCGCCATCTTTCAGTCGAGCTTCGATCTTGTGATCCTCTCGAACGGCGTTGTAAGCTCGTTTCTCTGCGATAGCTCCACCAAGGTCCATACCCTTAGCGCCAGCTAGATCAGCAATACGGATAATGGTATCGGCAAGTTCAACCTCGATCATCTTGCGATGCGGGAGCTTATCGTCCATCAGGTTCTTACGGAAGCCTTCCATTGCCTCGGCCACTTCGCTAACGATGAGCATCAGCATTTCCGGAACGTTGCGCGTTTCTAGGATAGACTCTCCAGTATTAGGATTGGTCCACCAGCCCGCTGCAACGTTGTCTTGGTGGACCTCCTCACAGAACTCATTGAACATTCGTGTATGGTCGGGGTTCATCCTACATTCTCCAATGAGTCATCGTACTGGTCAAGCTCAGCCCGAGCCGCCTTGACCCGCTTGTCGAGACGCTCAACAGCATCCCACATAGCCTGATCGAACAGGTGACTAAAGCCGCCCGGACCCTTATGCTGAGCGAAGTCGATCAGTTCAGCCTTAGGCCCCGTCCGCATCCACATCAGTGCGGCCTGCTCAACGAAGCGATCATAGGCGAATACCGGCCAGCCAGCCTTAGGCTCGCGCCCTCGGTAGCCATAGCGGTAGTAATCGGCAACGGCTCGGTAAGCATCCTCATGGTTGTCGATACCTTGGAGAGCCTTGAGCGCAGTCTTCTCACCGCACTTGGCCATCTTAGGTTCCTTACCCGGAATAACCGGGAGGTAGATGTACTCAAGGCCGGGGCAGTTGTCTGCCGTGTCGCCCATCAGCATCTGCAACCAGAACCACTTGAGGCCGTAAATCTTGTCGTTCGGGCCAATGACCTCATACTCACCCGGCTTAACCGTGGTCAGACAGAGCTTGGTCCAATCGACATGCAGCCCCGGCAACATGCGCATATCCTTGTCAGCGGTGGCAAGGGCGGCGTAACCGGCTTGTGCTGGATTACCCGCAGCGAAGTAAGCGCAAGCGCCAAACCCGTCATCGGCTTCCCGAGTTGTCCATACTTTTGTTCGGAAAGCGTCTCCCGTATAGTTGAGTAGCAGTTCTCGCAGATACGGATAGTTCTTTGGTCGCCTAGAGCCGTCGCGCTGCCCTTGGTATGGTTTAACAGTTGCAGCAAGATATCGCTCGCCTTTGTGGCAGCCACTTGCTGTGTTGTGGACGACTGCATTGGTTGCCCCTGTGAGCGCCGAGAACTTCTCGATAAGATTGAAGGCATTCATACGGGCCGTACCCGGCTCGCACTCGTCATTGCCGCTGGCATAGTAGGCGAGATAGTCGCCATCCACATGCACGGTCAAACCCGGCACCTTAGGCCGCGTCTGCATCTCTGTAGGCTGCTCGGCAGCAGCTTGGGCTATAGCGCCCGCAAATGGATTAGTCATGCGGATTAACCGGAGGAACAAACAGGCTCATCATATCCGGCTTAGCCTCAAGACGATCCATGCTGTCAGCCTGTCGCTTCTGGCTGATGGCGATACTGATTAGGGCTGCTGCGATAATGCTCATATCAGCAACGCCCTTACTGCGTGCTGTATAAACCTCTTCGAGCGCCCGGTCTTCAATATTCATGGTTCGCGTCCTTGTAACCAGTTAGTGCACATATGGCAGTTACCATTGTCGTCTAACTCTTCTGGAAAGTAATAGCCTTCGCAAGTGTTGCACGGCTCAGACTCGTCTTCTTCATCCATTGCTCGTGTCTCCTAGGCGGTATCAGGTCGTTGAGTGGGGAAGCCGTAGCCTCCCCGCCCTTACCAGCAGATATGCCAGCTAATCGGGCCGAGAACTAGAATAAGCTCTCTACCCGGCCAGCCGCTCTCTTCGGGGTCGGCGCTATAGAACCAGCCTAAGCCCCACCAAGTCCAGTGAGCCGCTAGCATTAGCCAGCGCCTTCCAGAGGATCAGCGGCGGCATCACCGGCACTAGCAGCACCCGGCTTCTCAGCATCGGGGATATCCGCCTCGCCACCGGCGAGCAGCATTTCCTGCATAGGCGAACCCTGCCAGTCATGGGCCGACCGGATGGCGTTCTGATAAATGTTCTTCGACTTGGCTTCGCGAGTGACCTTGCCATTGGCATCAGTCTGAGCATCCCACTGACCGTCGATGAAAAGGCTATCCCACATTTCCTTGGTAGCATACTGCCACAGGAAGCAGCGGATCGGCGTAGTCGGCTCAGCAACATTGATCTGCATCCGGGTAGCCTCGCCGCTCTCCGGGTCAACGTTGTCGATGAACGGCTCGCGGATAGTCCAGACGCCATCGGTATCCTTGAGGTTGGCATAGACTGTCTTCTTGCCGTCCTTCTCGACCTCGTTATGAACCACCGTGCCGATGTAGGCGTTACCCAGAAGTTCCGCCATATGCTTGGCCGAGCCACTCGGGTTCATGCGACGGAACAGCTTGAAGAAGCCAGCCTTGTCCGACTGCGACTTGACCATACGCAGGCTGAACATAACCGGCGTACCATCCTCGCGGGGCGGATGCTTCGGGCCACTCCCCTCGAACATAAGCTGGACGAACTCTTTCTGGCTCGTCTTGCCCTGATACTCCTTGTCGTGCTTGCCAAGCTCGATATAGCCGACGAAGCGCAGCCGGACCAGCCCAGCAGCAGGCGGCACATAATCGCCGCCACCCGTCTGAGCCTCGTTCATGTTGGTCTGTTCGGCTGCTTCCTGAATTGCCGAAGCGAAAGGATTAATTGCCAATGTTATTCTCCTTGGTGTTAAAGCCGTAAGTCGGCTGGTAGTTATTCATATACAGCGAACGTACCACCTTGCGATGCTCATTCGTCTTGTCCTTGAAGCCCTCAGGGAGCTTGCCCTCATCCATCATGGACTTGCCCCATGTCGTCTCGGATGGCACCGGCACCGGGACTTCCCAGCCAAAGTACCACTCCATGAACACAGAGGCTTCCTCCATGCAAGCATGAAGCACACAGGCCGCATCGAACGCCACCGTAGGATCAGCGTCAACATACAGTGCGTCATGCACCTGATTGACGAGCAGCGCCTTATAGTGGAACGTATTGATACGGTAGAACTCGCGGACAGCCAGCCACATAGCAGCCTTGGCCCACTCGCCGCCAGTACCCTGAACAGGATAGTTCTTAACCTGTGTCGGGCTGAACGAGGTAGTCTTACCCCCCTTACTGGGTGGGCGCTGAGCCAGCCACTTAGGAGCAGGGGACTGCATCCAGCAATACAGCTTGTTGTCCGGGGTACGGAAGTAGGACTTGCGAAGGTTGCAGGTCATACCCGGTATCTCGGGATGCTGTACGAACAGGCTGGTAGCTGAGGAATTAACGTCTAGCTCATTGTTAAGATCAGCATAGTACGTCTCAACCTCAGGATACCGCAGGCGCTCGGCTTCAGCCAACGCCGCGACTTCCTCAACCGGGATACCCGTGCTGTCTGCAATCGCATCGACACCGGCACCGTAAGCCCGCTGAAAGCTGAACTCCTTGGCCTTGGTACGCTTGCCCGCCCAGACCATATGATCCTCGAAGGTAGCGTCTTTGCAGCGGTAAAGGGCCTCCTCGTAAGTGATGCCCTCTTTCTGGCTAACCCGAACGCAGTGCATGTCCAGACCAAGGCGCAAATCCTCGATAAGCTGCTGACACTTCGTAAGGATCGCCTGACAGTAGACCTCAAGCGCCGAGAAGTCCGATTGAATAACCTTGCCGTCAGCAAAGCGGCTAACGAACAGCGTCTTGACCTTAGACTTGTTACCTTTGGGCAAGTTCTGTAGGTTAGGGTTACTGCTGCTGAACCGGCCAGTAACGGTGCTGGTATGGTTGAGCATGTGATGGATAATGCCATCAGCCTGCACCAACGTCAGCATCCCCACTGCACCCTTCTTCTCATCGAAGGTAATGAAGTAGGTCGTCAAGTCCTTACGGAGGGCGGTGATCTTAGCCAGCGACTTGAGGAACGGAATGTTCCGCACACCGAGTTCTTCGATGATATCTGCGCCAGTAGAGTACACGCCATCGGTAGCCGTCTGCCAATGCGGCTTAGGCTTGGTGTATCCCTTGAAGGTATAGGGCACGTCCTGAATAGCGCCCTTCGGCTTATCCAGATTGGGAACCTTGACCTTCTTGGTCTTGGCCTCGCCTTTGTTCTTACCGCCAGCATACCGGGCTACCTCGGAGCTTAGCTCCCCGTCAACCCATAGAGACTGGTCTTGAAGATCGCGGGTGGTGCCATCCTTCATCACCCAATGGTCGGCGTCCATCATAGCGTACTGCATCTGCCCGTCGTCGGTAAGATGCGGCAGCCACTTCTTGTACTTGACCGTACCACCAAAGATCAGGGCAGACTTCTGTGCGCCACTGTTCCAGTTGAAGTCGAACGGCAAGTCATCGGGGAGATAGTGGCTAACCTCGACGGCAAGCTCTGCAATCTCGTTCTCAAGATCGCGGGCAAGCTCAAGGCCGGTAGCCTTATCGACCGCCATGCCATTGTGTTCCATCTCGATAGTACACAGGAGCGATCCCATGTTCATCAGGATGGACTTGACTTGGCCGCAAGCCTTAGCTCGCTCGTACTGCCCTAGCCATATGACCTCAGTATTACCAATGTCACCATGATCCCAAACAGGCCCAGACCATGAGCCGCATAGATAGGAACGTAGCAGGTCGGGATCAATGTCGATAGTGTCCACTCCGGCTTGCCAGAGCGCCTTAACTTCGTCATTCTTGAGATTTCCTCCATAACGGGGCGCTAGCTCGTCCATGCTGAGCATGTGGTCAGCCTGCGTCATCCCGTTCAGCAGGTACTCGGCAAGCTGGCAGTCCCAGATGTTACCGCCGCCTGCTACCCATGCCATCCATGCCCGGTAGTTCGCCTGTGCAATGGCCGGATCAGGGTCGTTGAGTGCATGAAGCACGTCGAACTTGATGTTCTGGCCTACGAGCAGCTTGGTTCCTGCAAGCAGCTTGGTGAAGTAGTTAGCAGGGCGCTTACCCCTTCCCCAATACTCGCCAACGATACCGTCGCCGCTCTCAGGGTTGTGTCCCTCATTGCGCCGATAACCCTGCATAACAATGAAGTTCTCAGGATCAAATGGATTGGCCTTGCGCTTATAGCTGCCCTTGATCGTAGTCTCAGTATCCCAGACTACATAGGGTATCTTGTTCATCGCATCACCTTCCAATGAGCAGCCCGTGGCAGCAGCTTGATATGATCCGAAGGAACAGTGTCACCCACAATGAACTGTGTAGGGTAGCGACGCGGACCAATGTCCACAAGCATCGTCAGCCCGAGGATATCGGCGAGATACTTGCGAAACAGCGGATTACCCGGTCGTAAGCGTCGGTGTAACATAGCGACCTCTCTGACCGTCGAAGACTACATTAGCCTCCAAACGCTTAGGCCCACCCTCACGGGCGAGCTTGTTCTTGTTCAACCCTAGGAACCGATTGTCCGGCGTAGCAGACTGATAGCCAATCGTCATAATGAAGTCGGCTGCACCCTGCTTACCGGTCTTACTGTCCTTGAGCATGTGCTGTAGGGGATAGGCAAGCTCTGCACCCTCGGCCGACACCTGTGAGGTGGCAAGTACCGGGCAGTCATGCTTGACGGCGAGAACCCGCGCCCACTGGTACATTGCTTCTAGCAACTGATCGGTACGTTGGCCGTTGTTGTTAGCAAGGCCGCCGAACTTGATGTTGTCCACCATGTCGAAGATGACAAGAGCGGGCGGGTAAGCTCGGATAATGTCTTCGACCTCGTTGCTGTAGAAGTCATGGATATCAAGGATGCGGATGCAATCTCTACCTCCGAGAGCATCGAGGTAATCCTTGCGGATAGTGCCTGCTTTGCTACGGTTGACCAGATCGGAGTACGGGGCATTGAGTGCTGACTGGTAGCAGCGAGTAACAATGCGTTTACCCGGTCCCTCGTTATTGAACCAGAGGATAGTGCGGCCTTCTCCGGGGTAGAGCTTGTCAACCTGAGGGGCGAAATAGGTAACGGCGTCGGTAAGGAACGTCGTCTTACCCACATCGGGTCTAGCTGCGATGATCCCGAAGTCGCCTCCGGTAAGCGGTCGCATAGACTCGTTGATGCAGGGCTGTCGCCAATGGAACCCAATGTCTTTGTCAACGTTGGCAAGCTCTGCATCGATATCAACCTCTACGAACGGGGTCTTGACCTTTCGGATGGTGTCAAGCTCGTACTGCTCGACAACACTTCGCAATGCAGAGCCGAGGTCAACTTCGTCCCCTTCTCCAAACCTTTCGAGAAGATCAGTAAGTTTGCTAGCTGTGTCGGCAGCAACGAGGCGTTCATGTAGCCCGGCTTCAAGTCGCTCATCTAGCGGCTCCTGTGCTTTAGCGAGGACAGTCTCGAAATAAGCCTTGCGCTCATCGCTTAGCTTGGGATGCGCGAAGTTCTTGAACCAAGTCCAGAAAGGCCCTTGCTCAATAGCATCGACCTCGAACTCGGCGTAGTACTTCTTGTAATCTGCGAGGATGACATTAGTGCCGTCATCAAGCACATGTTGGGGAATGGAGCGGAACAGCTTCTCGAACTTGTCCCTTGTCCTGAGAAGTTTCAGGATCGTAATATCGATGCTCATTAGCGGATCGCCGGAGGGTTGGGATATTGTCCCGTAATGGTTTGGGCGACCATTATATCACCCATACCATAAGCCTCGGCATAAGCCTGCCGCTTAATCTTTTCATCCATCTAATAGCTCCTTGATCTGGTCGAGGCTGTAATACTTAGGGTCTTGCTCAGCACGTATAATGCGAACAGATACGCCTAAGGCTCGAAGTTGTTTGCCGATACGAATACGGCCCTTAATACCGGCGTCGTCAGGATCGAGCCAAATCGCCACAGGACGGCCCGTGAGGGCCAATTCCCTGAGCAGGGCATCACCCAGCGGCCCGGTCCCCAATCGCGCCCATGCGGTGGCAATCTGGCCGACCTTGACGGCTGACAGGATATCCTCCGTCAGGACGATTGGACCGGTCGCGCAAGACGGTCCCGATTTGTATACCGGCTTGTCAATTTTGGGATTGAGATACTTAGGGCGATCAGGATCGAACCCACGCGCCTGCCAGTAGACTAGCTTAGGGCCGTCGAGTACCGGCAACACGACACGTTTGATGCGCTCGCACCAGTAGAACCCATTGGCCTTGATCGTCTCATTAGACAGCCCGGATTTATACAGCCACACCCTAGGCTCAAGGGGCCATGTGGATGGATCGAAGTTAGCGGGCATCGGCGGGCGGGGATCACTCTCGACGGCTACATCAGCGGAGCGTTGATCCCGTAGCGCGGCGATGCGCTCGGATAAACTGGGTTGAGCATGAGGAACGAAGCCTCCAATGCTGCAACGGTAGCACCATGCGGCGTAGCCCTTATCCTTGTTTTCGACAAGGAGTTTGGCACCGGCACCGCATGTATGCTGGATCATAACCTTCTCGCCCCGCTGTAGCTTCTCTGCTTGGGGCATGAAGTCAGCAGGGTCGAGATAGTCAGACATAATTACTCCGCGTTAATGGCCTGAATAATGCCGAGAGCCAAGTTTGCGCCAGTGTTGCTAGTCTGGCCTACAAAGGCTTCCCGAACAGGCCGGCCCAGCCCTTGGTTGCAGTAGTAGTGGATATTGCGGTAATGCAGCAGAGCCTTTGCAATCAGCGTCTTCTCTTCTTCGGATACCTCGATGCTGAACCTAAGCTCAGCCGGAGCAATCTCGCTAACCTTAGCCATCGTACATAGCTCCTGCTGTATCAAAGCTCATCGCCTCATTGGCGAACAGCTTGTCGAGTGGGGTAGATGCAAGGTCATACCCATGATGGTCAGCGACCATATGCGTACCCTCGACTTCGGCGTAGTCCTCGTCAGATAAGGGGCGGAACATAGTTGTACTCGAATGGAACGTTAAGGCTGAGCAAGCCGGGATTGCGAGCGTTGAACCGGTAGAACCGGGCCAAGCTCTGCTCAATGTGTCGGTCGTGTGCCATAGTGTATCGCTGCAAATAGCGGTCCCCACGGCTGGCGGCGGTATCAATGACCCGCTCACCATCGTAGCACATCTGGACAAACCCAAAGTCGAAGCTCTCGATAAGAGCAACAGGACCTTCCTGATGTACCTTGCGAGCAATAAGGTCAACCTTAAAGCCCATTAGTTCCCCCGAGGCAACACCATATAAAGCGCCATCCTCAATCTCGTCTGCCTCGTATTCTTCGCGCGCCATCATGTCACCATGGAAGATACCGCGTTCGCGAAGCCCATCGACATACTGCATCATGTCATTGCAGCTACGTGCAGGGATGCAGATATCAATATCTTTATGCTCGACATTTAGGAAGCAATCCCGGATGCAGCCGCCAGCGACGACCGCACCCGGAATGTTGATTGCTGCCAGCATGTCAGCCCATAGCTTAGGACCGTTCATGCTTAGCTCGGAAAGCCTCGGTTAGTCCCAGCTTGGCCCGCTTGGCCATACGGTGACCAATGTTGGCCATGTTAGGAGTAGCCATCGCCTTGATATCCAATAGCGCCTCTCGGTAAGCAAGATTACGCTTGAACGCTGTATCGTATAGGCCAAGCCAATATTCTACCTCGTTGCGAAGGTAAGTCACTCGGTTATCCGAAGCGTCGAGTTTCTTTTCAACGTTGCCGAGCCGGCCGTACAAGGCGAACATGGCAACAAGAGCACCGAGTAGCAAGCTACCCAGCACCCATGCCAGAACGATCATTACAGCGAACGCCCGAGAAACTTGGCCTCAGCATCCGCAGCAACGCGGGTCTGGGCTGCGTCGTTGATGGCGATACGATGCTGATCCTTGAACTCGCGCACCGACAGCTTGGCGTAGTTGAGCGCCTGACGGGCGAAAGCCACGCCGTTCTGAGCCGTCTCGACACGCTTGACGTGCTTGACGACCTTGCGGTCAGCGAGCGTCGTGGTGAAGCGGAGAAGCAGCACGTGCAGCGAAACGATGAGGGATACCGCAGCACGGGTAGCCCGCAGAAGAAACTTGGTCATTCACGTCTCCTGAGTGTATGTAGGTCGTAGAGTAGGGCTGAGCGGCTTGCAGAACGCCCGCTCATTTAATACTCGCGCAGACTCCTGAGCAACCCTATCTATTAGCGTCGAGCCCTACCAGCGCAGGGCGTCGAGCTTATGCGTTTTCGAGCGGGTCAGCCGAGTTGTCAGCCGTAACCGGCGAACCCTCAGCGATCATGTCCTCGACCGGATCGGCACCGGCTTCCTCAGGACGACGACCCGTGACCGGATCGATTTCCTCGGGAGCCACGACCGGTTCGCCACGGCCAGCGCGCTCAGCGGCCTTCGGGTTGGCGATAACGTCGCGGACATGGACCTTGTAGGTTTCCAGATCAGCGGCGAGGACCGCGATGTTCGGCAGCGCAACGCCGACGACTTCGCCCTCGATATGACGAACCTTGTCGGCCCGGCCGAACTTGATCGTAACGGTGTCGCCCTTCTCGATGTTGGTCAGAAGGCTCTCGGTCAGCTTCTGCTGCTTGAGCTTGGCAAGGCGCGCTTCGGCCTGCTCGATCTTCTGGTCGAGGGTCAGTTCAACCTTCTCCGCAGCAGCTTCGGTGGTCGCTTCGGTCGAGGTGTTAACTTCGGTCATAGTAGTTCCTTATGTGAGATACCCTTGCGGGCAACGGCGTCCCAATGGGGACACAAGTAGGGCGATATTGATTACCAGTATATCCCGGACGCTATGCCGGTGTCCTCAGTCTAAGGACATGATACACTTACACAGGGGACTAGCCTGCTCGCCCTACGTGTGTCACCACTAGATTGCTCTAGGGTGACTTCCCTTATCGGGAGTAGCTCCGAATAACCCGAGGGTCTAACGGGCTATGATCGACGGTCTGCCATACAACCTTGTATAGGCACTCGCCGGCCGAAATGTTGGTGTACGCATCGATTGCACGATTATAGTCCGTCGAGTGGACACGCTGTATCTCACCCGACTTCATAACGGCAATGACCTCGTATTGTGATGTACTAGCCATTACGGATACTTCCTCTGTAGGATACCGATGCAGATGCAGTCCATATCCCGGACGCGCTTACAGCGGCAACGTGAACCATACCCAGTACCGTACCGAACAGTACCGTCTGCATTTAGATACACATTGAAGAACATCGTAGTTACTCCGTGTAGGAACCCCAGTTCTCGGCGGCATAAGCCAAGGCAACCTGCTCATGCTGAGTAGGATCACTAAGGAATACCGTCGCCAAGTCCTCGGCGCAACGCTTCCAGCGAGGCGCAGCGTTGACCGTGCCAGCCCGCTTGTTCTTGGGATACTTGCCGGTTTGCTTGACGTGAATGACAAGCCCAAGGATATCGGCGAGCAATAGCTGCACCCAACGAATAGTCTGGTCGGTCACGCCGTACAGGTAGTAAACCTGCATAGCCTGCACATAGACGGCGGCAGCTTCACCGGCGACGTTGAACGCCAGTTGATGCCGGAAATGTACACTGTCATGCCATGCACGCAGATGCACGTTGGTATCGGCGCAGTCGAAGATCGTGCCGTCGCTATCCTCAGTAGCAATGCAGAGCCTGCCGTGATCCTGAGCATAGGCAGTTAGTGCGGCCAGCGTGGTCGGTGCCTCAGCGAAGGTGGCGAACTCATCCCAGCCGGACGGGCACACCTTGTTGGCGATATGCCGGACAGCCACGTTCCAAGCCTGATCGACCGGGTTCGGAGTGGTCAGCTTGGCATGTTGAACGGCGTTGAAGTCAGCAAACAGACGGTCCATTGTAATGGCTCCTATGTCTAGCAAGATCGCTAGTAAGAACAGTGTGTCGGCTCCACTCCGAGCGATAGGAGTCAACCTATCCACACTGTTCATAGTAACGATCGGGCGGAGCCAAAGCCCCGCCCAATGCTTAACTGCGATACGGAATAAACTGGCCTGTAGCATGGCCCTCGCCGAAGTTAAAGCCGCCAGTGGCTAAGCCGTAATAATCCTTCATGTTCCATCGGCGCTCGATTGTACCGGGCTTGGTGAGGCGTCGGCCACGCTCCCGGTTGCCGGTATGATGGCGCTTCGGCTCAGGCCGGTTCTGCACCCGATCAAGCACAGTACCCGGACGGGTCTGGAACCGGAAGTCGTTGCGATAATCGACGGCGTTCATGCTGCCACCATCGCGGCACCACGGGCCTTAGCGGCCTTGAATCCACGGCCACCACGGAACAGGAAGTTGGTCTTGATGATGTTGCCAACGTCCAGCCGCGCCGACTTCGCCTCCTTGGTCATCGGGATACGGCCGCTCAGCGGGGCATTACCATAGGTGCGCCCTTCCTTATCCTTGAGCGGCGGCGGGCTACCATCAGCCGCCATCATGTCGAAGACCTTGCGAGTGCGGCCCGAGCCGGTAACAATGCGTGCAATCATGGTCGTATCCTCATGTTGAAAGTATGTAATCAGGTCGTTGAGTGGGAACGGTTAGAGAGGGATCATATCAGGCTGTGCTGTCTCGACCGGCGCAGGCTTAGCCCGCTCAATACGCAGCATCAGTCGATCCCAATGCTCATCGTTATCGAGGTCGAAGCCGGGGATAGGCCGCACGTCGAACGGCTCAGCCTTAGCGTAAGCATGGGGCTGCTCAATGCTGTTCCACATACGATCCCGTTCGATATGCTCGTCGGCGTCATAGATGCGCCAGTCATCGCCACGCCTATTCTCAGCCTTGTCATTGGGCTTATGTGTATCGAGCCAGCGAACCTGAGCTTCGCTCATACGGGATTGTATATCGACGCGGCCACCACTAATATGCAGCCAGCCGCCCCGGTCCATCATACCTTGCGAACAGCGCATGATATCGTGGTATAGCGTCACGTGTCCGCCGTAGTGAAGCCAGTATACCATGCCCTTAGGCGAGATATACAAGCTCGTCCCTGAGCATTGATACTCGGGGATGCGGACGCCTTGGCTGCACCAGCCCTCATTGAGGTCCAGCAATCGACCACGGATAGCCTGTCGGCCTTTGTCATCCGTATTAGACATAAGCACCGCAATGCTCTGCCAGTTCGTATCTCCGCTATAGCCCAGCAATGCCATACCGGCTCGCCAGTCTCGCAGGGTTTGTCGAAGGTCACTCATGTTGACTACTCCTAGTTAGCGCGAGGCACCCTTTAATGCCCGCTTACGACGATACGCGGCCACCAGTGCATCCTGATGGCGTTCCCAATGATACACATGAAGGTCATAGGCCATCACACGCTCCAATCAGGTCGTTAAGTGGCTTAGGCGTTGGCGAGGGCCGCCGACTGATCCGTCGAGGCTGCAACCGGCGTCGTCACCGGCTTGATGCGATCAGCGATGCCGACCAAATCCTGCACGGCGAGGCGGTCAGCTTCGGACAGCGCGCCCTTAGTCTGCTCAGTCTGAGCTTTCTTGAGCAAGGCGGCGATTGCAGCGTGTAGCGAGAAGTCGCGGCTGCTCTTCTCGGCAGGCGTCCAGAAAGGCTCAGCCGTCGCCGCTTCCAGCGCCTTGGCAAGCTCATCAGCCGACTTGCGATCCTCAGCGGGCAGCATCTTGCCAGCCCACAGCCCGGTTTTCTTGTCGAGCACAAGGATGATATTCGAGAAGCGCTCAACCCATTCGGCGAACGCCTTAGCCCGAGTGTGCTTGCCGAGCGAGTTGATGACGGCGGCAGTAGCGGAAGTGTCGTTGTACGTCATCGCACAGAACAGCGCCCCGATGCCGGCAGCGTGCATGTCCACATCGAGGTTATCCGCACGGCCGCTGATCGACTTGGCGAGCTTGGTAACGGCTGCAACCGTGGTCAGCGACGAGGAAACGAGAAGAACACGCTCATTGAAAGACTTAGCCATGATAGTATCTCCATTCAAATGCTGGTTCTATACCAGTGAAGAACGGACATGCTAGTAGGCTTATCCGCTCATCACTAGCGCGCCGCCCGGTTATCGAGTGGCGCAATCTAGTTTGTTTGCGGTAGGTGACAGTGGCATTTCGTCGCACACTCTCACCCTATCGTCATGCTCCTAATGCGTAAGGCATTAGCTCGGCACAACTTAAATGCTGGGACCACTCCGGCACAACCCGGTCCGATCCACGCCCTGCTGGTATCTCACAGCCTCAGCGCCTGTCTAACTGCCTTGCGGCAATCGCGTCCGGCTTAGTATCCCTAGAGCTAGTCGCTCAACCTTAGGTAAACCCGAAGGCTTAACCCGTCACCCGAAGGCGCTTTGTGTAGGATACTATCCAGATAAGAGCTAGGGACCGCCTAGTCTGGCACAAGGTAACGCTTGTGCGTCGTATAAACTCAAGGCTGAAAGCCCGGTTGCTGTAATCTCATCTAGGCTATCTCGCCCACCTGTCAACCCTGTCTAGTGATCCAGCTTACTTTGTTCAGGGACCGGCTTTACGGTAATGAACGTCTAGCTATTCGACTAGGTGGCGATTGCGCCAGCGGGTTGTCGAGTGGGCTGAAAGCCGTACCGGTTAGCGTTTGCTGCCCGGTGACTTCTATCTAGGCTCATCGATCAGATATCACAAGCCCTATTTTCATAATCATATTAACATGGATCAATCCGGGATACCCTAGCTCTATCTCCATGTCCTATCATTAGTCCCATGGTCCCTGACCCATTACATATACAGATATCATTAGATATCCATTAGCCTCTATCTGCGGTGTGCCTGCATCGTCATGTGATCCGATCCATAGCCATCCATGTATCCTATCATATCCTACTCTACAGATAGATATTCGGTCCCATTGCAAGACGGTACTGAATAGGGATCGGGCTAAGGAAATATCCAAGTAAATGAGACAGATAGCCCTCCCGTTTACACATATTTGCATTGAAGGATAAATTAGGGATTGACATAGGGCTAAGCCGCGTCTACCTTACGTGTATCAATGGATATCCCGATATGCCATCATGTTTACCTGTGATTGAACAGGGGTATACGGGGTAATACGCGCACACTTAGTCTGAGCTACCCCCTCGCATAACAATATCAAAATTTGGGTCTAAGGCATTTGAGCCTGAGGTATCCATCATTGGTATCACGGTCAGCGCACAGGCGCAGCCTATTTAAGCCCGTACAGCACCGGCTGAGCACGGGAGGCCCCGACATACCCGGAGGTATCCCGACGCGCTCCCTGCCCTGTCTCCGGGCGATCCTGCTGGGTATCAGCGCCCGCCGCTATCCGTCAGCCCGTTCTCCCGCGCCCACGTCCGCAGCCCCGCCTTGTCAGCGTTGCATACCTTGAGGTCGTTACGCACAGAGCGGTATCCTAGGACGATATCCGCATTGGTTTCCAGCTTGACCGGAGTTTCCTTGCAGTCCTCAGCGAGGGCATAGGGAAATCCCAGCTTTGGGTTAGTCGCGCAAGCTGGCAAGCACGTCAGCAGGAATAGGCTGCTTAGCCCAGTCAGGGTTAGCTTCGAGAGCCTTGACAGTCTTGACACGTTCCACAGTCTCCGTAGTTGCAAGAGCCGCGATAAGCTCGTTGCGAGTTGATAGAGCCTTCTCATTAGCTACGATGTTAGCTTGGTACTGCTTGACCTTGGCCTGCTCCTGAGAGAGTTCCGTCTTGACTGCCATGTTCTCAGACTTGACAGCAACGTAGTTCATAACAGCGAAGCCAGCGAGCAGTACGCCGATAGCTACGAGCAGGGTGATCCAAGTGCTGCGTTTACCGAGCAGCGCAAGGATTGGTGCAAGACCGATCATTTGATATCCTTGAAGCGAGAGATAAGCTCATCGAGCGAGTACGCCATCTTACGTGTCCAAGTGTCATACAACAGCGAACCCTTGTAAGTGGCGGTGGTGAAGGCGGCAAGCACACCGATCCCTGTAGCCGTAGGGCCAACGGTCAAGGCTGCGCCAGTATACCATGCCGTCAGGAAGCGAAGCCCAATATACAGCATGACCACAGAGAACCCGAAGAATACTCGCAGAAGCCAAGCTGGCGTCTTAGGCGAGCTAGCAATCTTAGGTTCAAGTAGGAAGTGGCGAATTAATCCACAGAGGCCCGCAAAGGTGTAGAAGAACCCCGCTGCGAACGTATTGAGTAGATTGCTCATTTGTTATTTCCAATCGGGACAGTCTCAGCCACAGCGAGCACCCGGCGCAGCACGATAGGCGTGAGCGGGTTGATGGCTAGGCCGACGCCCAAGGCGAGGGGGTACGGCTCCGGCTGGACGAGGAAGGGTTTCCACGATCCCAGCAGAGGCACGAAGATGGGCGCACAGGCGGCACCTACTATGACCGAGAAGGCCATAGAGGTCCACGCGAAGCGGCCCGGAGGAACTGACTTCAATGCGGCGATAAGCACAGGGAAGCTATACATCAGCGCCCCGATAAGACCACATAGAGCCAGCACAAGAAACTCCGGCATTTATTTCACTAGCTCCTTAGCAAGAGCAAGCCTCCGTTTCCGGTCGTCAAGCCCATTGGTTCCGCCGTTAATCTTCTTGGTGACACCAAGGATATCATCAGCGTCGGCCAGAGCGTTCAAGCCCTTAGCCTTCCAGTATTCGAGGGCGAGCCGCATACCGATGCACGGATTGCTAGCAAGCTCAGGATACTTCTCGATATTAATACCGATGCGCTTACCGTAGATGCGGTAGTTGTTGCGCCCGGTGATCTGGATAGGCCCACGGCCCTTGTATCGCACACCGTCGCCGGGCTGCGTATTGCCAAGGTCGGCTCGGCCCTCGTAGGCTTTACCGCTAGCGTACTCTTCCATAGCCTTATAGCCATCGCTTTCATGCCCAAGCTGAGCAAGGAAGTGCTCGATCCGCAGGGCATTGTCAAGGAGGCCATACTCGCTGACAGTAGTAGCCAGCACGAAGGCGAGGTCTTCGGCGATTGCTTTGGTAGCACCGCACTTGAGCAAGAGAGCATTAAAGCTCCCCTGCCCAAAGATGCCGTCCGCAGGAACGCCAAGGGCAAGCTGAGTTGCCTTCGGATTGAACGTCATGCAGTTGCCCTTATGAATATGTTCAGCCATACCGGAGTAGTTACCGGTACTAGAACGTTGATAGTAGCACCCAGAACGGAGGCTACTAGAGTCTTTGGTATTCGCTGTACTAGAATAGCTACGCTAGTTAGACCAGCGCTGCTTTCCTCGATACTAGCGTCGTTACGATAGGCCACGCCTGCCGGTGTCTCGGCAGTTACCTGAACCGCTACGATAGAGCCTGCGGCATAAGCTAGAGGATACGGGTAGACAATGCGGCCGTTGCTGTCTGGCGTGACCTGTACACGAACAGCTTGCTGACGAGAGACGCCAGTTAGCATCGTTGTAATACGAGTGTCCACAACAGCAAGCTGCGCCGCCGTTACTCCGGGTGCCTGTGATACGTCAGACATTACGCAATCCTCACAGCATTAAGCTCTGCTGCAATAATTTTACGAGCAGTAGTATCATCTATAAAGGTGTACAGCCTAAGGCCGTCTCCTTGCGTCAGCATCATAATTCGACTGTTGAAGATCATGCCTCTACCTATGGAGTTAGACGCAAAGCCAAAAAGGGACCTAGCCGTTGTATTCCAGTAGAACGAGGCGTCGTCTTGATTGGCGATCCCCATGCCTAGACCAAAGCTGATACCGGCCGGTGTATCGTCTGCAAGGCGCAGCTTGCCGTTCACTTCATAGGTGCCCGTTTCTGGCACAGTCCAGATGCTGTTAACGAAGGCTGACGCGCCTGCCGTATTTAGCATCACGTTATTAAGGACTACTGTGGTGAATGCTTGAGCAGGAGGTGTCTGATCGGAGCTAGTCTTAAATGCGACGAGTCTCGGTAGAGTGTCCAAGGTCCTAGCCGCAGCCCTACGAACAGCGTCGTCGGACTGCAACTGGCTAAGGACAGACGCTCCACCTCCCCCCGCCTCCCGGCGGAAAGGAGATATCAGACATTAGTAATACTCAACATACGATACAGTTAGTGCCGCTGCTCCTACTGCATAAATAGCCGCTTGGGTATCCATGGTCACGGCGGCTCCTGCCGGAACATACAGCCCGTTAGTAGCAGTGACGCCGGCATTACCCACATAGAACACTGTCGCGGACGTTGGAGTTATCGTAACCTTAACTCGTCCAGCCCTAGCAGCCACTACCAGCGATGCGGAGGTGGAGACACTTGCCTGCCCGGTCGCCATAGAGGCTGACCCCCGCGCCCCGCCCTGAGGCGAGGGAGCAGAGGCCCCGACAGTACGGCGCTTGCCGTCCGTGTCGATGAACGTCGCCATTATGCCGTGACCACCACCGAGGCGGTAATCGTCTCTGCTCGATAGTTAGTGTCGCCTGCAATACTCGCGGTGATACGAGCATGGCCAACCGCCACTCGGGTAACCAGACCAGCCGCATTGACGGTAGCAATCGACGGCGCGCTCGACGTGTACGTTACTGCGCCAGTAGACCCACCCTTACCCACGGTAAGCTGCTGGGTAGAACCAACCGCACCAGTCGAGGTAGCCGGGGTCAGCGTAGCAGGCACGTCCTGCTTACCGACTTCAAGCGCCGCAAGGCGGCAGGCATCAAAGAAGGCCGCGAGCTTAGCAGCGCCCGGATGCGCGCCATTGGTGTAGCCGCGAGCGACCATCTCAAGCTGGCTGATATTCTTAACGGCGACCCGGCGAAGGTGAAAGCCGTGGCTTCCCGTGTCCGGGGAAGGCAGGGTAGCTTCTTGCATCTGTATTGCTCCTGAGGTATTTGTTGAACACTGAGCCACCTCGGCCCGGTGCGGTGTTAGACCACCGATCCTTCATCATAGGATCGCGCATGGCCTCATTGAACTCCCTCTCCCGTGCTCGCTGGATTGCTACCGATTGATCGATTGCCATAACCTTCTGCCAGTATCGAACAGCGCCCTCAAGCGCGTCAACACGGTCATCATGGTTCAAGCAACCCTTCTCACGGGTAATCTTGCTAAGCTGGTGAAAGAAGCTATAGAGTTGCCGCTGTGCGGAAGGATAACGCAGAAGCGTCTCCCGGTCCTCGTCAACGACAGATTGGTTGAGGATGAGTGATCCTCGGGCTATGACTGGTTCAAGTGTCTCAATGATGCGGGTTTCTTTCTGCCCGGTCACGAAGTCGTCTTCTACGGCGCACTCATACTTCTGCCGCAGTACGGGAAGCCAGACTTCGGTGAAAGCACCGTAGCCCATATTCTTCTCGACAATAACCTTATTGACCTTCCACCGCTCTGCAATTTCGGCCAACGTAGTCATCTGTTCGATATTGTAACCACCGGGGACACCGCCAAGCGACAGCACGTAGATGTTGCCGTTGAGGAACCCAGTCACCGCATACGCGGTTTCGTCTCCGTTCTTACCACCGCCCGCAGGATCAACGTACATAACCTTACCCTGTAGCTTACCAACGTCTTCGCTGAGCTTGGCAGGAGTGTTAATCCTATAGGCCGTGTTGTGAACGGCGATATCTTGTAGGCTGCTTCCGCCGAAGCCTCTAGCAACCTCAAGTGGGTAGTATTCGCCACCAAGCGCCATCATCACGATCTGATCGACCTTGAGGGGATAGCGGGCGGCATCCGCCAGCTTCGTGTTGAGCATGTGCTGCAACTGGAAGTATGACGGGCCTTGGTCCAATTCCTTGAACTGTAGAGTATCCTCGCCAATATAGGTAGGATCGATAGGCTGGCCTTGATCGCCTAGCATACCGCCACCAAAGGCAAGGGCAGGGTCTTTCATCAAGCGGCTGCGAACGTAGGGGGCCAAATGGTCACCGTAGTTCTCAAGCTGCTCTGGGTTAGGAAACCGTCCCGGCCAGATGCGAACAGTGAAGCCGCGAGCCGGAAGGGTGTTATAGACAGACTCCATTGACTGCGGAGTACCTAGATACACGATCCGGCCATTAGTGCAGATCGAAGTAAAGTCTCGGGTCAGGTCCATAAGCTGTTCGCGCATCAGCGCAGTCTTACTGTTCTTGGCGCTCTCGATATCGTCTGCGATAAGCAGATCAGCGCGCTTACCCTGCATGTTGCCCGTAATACCGATACAGGCCACCGAAGGGGACTTATCGATACCTTTTAGGGTGTAATGCACGTCGAACGCTTCGACCGAAGTACGATCCCCGTTAGAGGCGTCTGGTCGCAGGCATTCGAGTTCCTCCATCGTCATCAATATGCGGACGATAAGAGTAGAGATTTCGTTAGCCTGAGTGCCACCTGCGGACAGGATCAGCACACGGGCCGACGGATTATGGATGAGTGTCCATACAGCAAAGCCAGCAGTGATCGTAGTCTTAGCCTGACCACGCTGAGCTTGCACCATGATGTTGTCTGGGCCATAACATAGAAATGAACCTATGTCCTTCTGCACCGGAGACGTGCGAAAACCCAGCAGTTCCATAACGTCCTCAAGGAACGGTTCAAACTGTGCGTAATGCTCTTGGATTACACCAAGCGTCTGCCAGCGCAGGAGGGAAGCATCAGCCCCCTCCCGCATAGCCATTAGTTAGGAAGTCCCGAAAGAAACCCCATGTCTTTACGAGCATCTGCAAGCTCCAAGCGACTGGCCTTAGCCTTCTGCTTTTCCCTGAGCTTATCGACAAGCGCACCTACAGCATTGTCCGGGGACGGCGCACAGGTGATGTTGTTGTCCTTTAGGAACTTCGTCGCCGCCGCGATTATTGCAGCCGAGGGAGGAAGTTTACGGTCCGGCACCTTAGTAATCTCGCCAGTAGCTTCATTGACTTCTTCGTAGCCGGGGATGGTGTCCCCGTCCAATGCCTCAGTCAGAACCTCGGTAACTTTTTCATGGAGCGCCCCAAGGACGCCTTCATCTGCCGCCATGGGGCTAACTCCTTTATGCAGTCTTGAGTAGGTTAGCAGTTCGCAGCTTGGCCAACAGAGAGTTAATAGCCGTTCTGTTGGAAGCGTTGTCAACTACTAGCTGGTTGAACTTGGCCACCAAGGCATTAAACTCGGCCTGAGTGGGGGCTGCTGCTGAGTTGGACGCCGAGGTAGCAGTAACTGCCGTAACGTCTGCCTGAGCCTCTACAACCACCCCGCCAATGATGCCGACCGGACGAGCAATACCACCATTATCCGTGGTCCAGTGGTCAACGCCACCTAAAGTCGGAGACGAGTTCCATACTCGTACCCCGTTAAGGGAGGTGGTGTCAGGAGCAGCAGCGGACTTCCACAGCCTGTCTCCAAGGCCGAAGCCCCGAGTGAAGTTAAACCGCAGAACGCCGATAGGGCTGTTGCTATTCTGACCAGTGATGAAAGCTGGCTCAAAGCCCGCTACACCCGCATAGTCCCATGCAAAGCCCGTGCCATTCGGACGGAAGAACAGACCGCCCGGATTGTCTCCCGAGTAGAGCGCAAAGGCCCCTTTCAGAACCCGAGCAGCGACATTGCGGATAGTATCGATTACCACGAAGGCGTTATTCGTGCGGTGCTCGCCCTGCTCGAAGGTATCCCAACAAGCGGTGCTGTTAGCAGAAAGCTGGTCAACCTGACCACCGTCTACCTTAGCGGGGAACATAACCTGAGGCGGCGGGGTGCCACCTTCGATATACTGAGCGGGAATGGAACTGCGAGCGTTGTTGTTAATATGAGCGAACGCAGCCGACGGGAAGTAAGATTGTCCCTGAACCCAAGTGCCCCGACCAGCGTCACCCGCACTGCCTGCTTTCCACGGAACCCAGACGTTTGCGCTATTAGCACTACCGGGCTGGATATTGGATAGATCACTCAAGGACGCCGTGAAGCTACCCTGATAGATCATACCGCCAAAGTGAACCGTGTTCGCGTTACCATTGAACTTGAAGTGCGACTGGCCGATTTCACAGGCTAGGAACTGATCCATGAGCAAACCAGTGGATCGGTTGAACCCAAAGGTAGAAGCGCCCCGGAACGTGACGACGTTGGCATCTGCACCGGAAACCCGGAAGCCTACAAGGTTGCTAACAAAAGTAACGTTGTCTACGACGAAGCAGTTAGCGTTGCCAGCTTCGGACAGCGCGCCGCTAGTTCCAATTACGGCCCCGCCGACGCCCGGAAAGGCAGAACCCGTGATGTTACGGAATGTACCAGCACAGCTCGAAATGACGCCGAACGAAGCATTGAAGCCGTCAGCTTGAGTGCCGCCTGCCCATTCAAACGAG
>Ga0182211_1000017_pt1 | contig 43423 bp, 81 predicted proteins | sample G5R1MG_20_FD_129660 | JGI IMG/M metagenome (GOLD analysis project Ga0182211, IMG submission 129660) | Switchgrass phyllosphere microbial communities from Michigan, USA - G5R2_MAIN_03OCT2016_LD1 MG | ecosystem: Host-associated > Plants > Phyllosphere > Phylloplane/Leaf | place: USA: Michigan... | reverse complement strand
TGACCACATCCCCAACCACCGATATTCAACCCGAGCTGCTGCCGGTGGTTCAGGCGGATCGTGAAGCGGCTGCTGAATATGATTTGATGATCGGGCGGATCAGTCCTCTTGATGCTGCCGCTATCCGAGCAGGCGAGTGGGACGGTACTAGCGACGTGCAGTTCTTCGCCCGTCACCGCCTGACATTCACCACTCCTACTCTCGGGGACATGGAACCCACGGACGCGATGCTGCGCGCTGGATACGAGAAGTGGGAAGGCGGTAGCGCAGACGAGTGCAAGGCCATCTGGTGCGCCATGCTCTCCGCTGCCCCTGCATCCCCTATCCCCATCTCTGTAAACGGGGCTGGGGAGCGGAAACCTGATTTACGCACCGTGCTTACCGAAGCCCTGTATTTCGCCGTCTGCACTTTGGCTTTCCACGGCCGGGACCGCGGCACCGATCGCCAAGAGAAAATGCTTGACGATATGGAGGACCTGGCTCGCGATCTTGACCCGCGCGTTCGTGCTGCCCTCGCCGTCCTCTCGCCCGCACTCGATAATACAGCGGTGGAGGGGCTACGTACGGCGCTTGAGCCCGTGATGCACTGGTATCAGAGCGACGAACACGAGGCACGTCCGCTGCTCGACATCGTGGCGGATGTGGTGGCCGATTTACAGGAAGACCGCAAAGCTGCCCTCGCAAAGCGCGCGTTCACCGACGAGCAGATCACCGCCCTAGCTGAGCGGTTCTGCGCCACACCGTTGCCGAATAGCGTTTACGCCGACGCGTGTGCACGGCTTCCGGGTGTGAGCGGCCGCACAGGCACAAACCTGCTCACCGTGTCAGAAGCCGAGCAGATGCTACGCGCCGCCCTCACCGCAGAGACGGGGAAGGCGCGATGAGCGGGGAGCGGGACACCTTCACCGCGCTGGTTGCCGAAGCCAAGCGCCAGAACCCGTATAAGCCGGGGGTCGCGGATCGCTTGATCGCCGTCGCCAAGTATCAGCCGTTTCGCACTATCTGGCGAGCACGTGCCGCATGGACACTATTCCGCCGCTGGAACGCGCCGGCCGGTGATGAGGCGTATTCCACGCTTTGGCAAAACTGGCAATACACGCGCGGGCTGGCTGAAATGCTGGACGATTACGGCCCGATGTTTCCTTCCGAAGCTATCGATAGCGACCGCGAATACTGGGAGCATTGAGCCATGACGACCCAGCAAGACAGCGTAGATGTGGAGCGGGTAGTCACCACATCGGCGGATCGCCGCGCTATGGAACAGTGGGCGTGCATGACGGTCGACCTGTCATTCGATCCCGCCGATGCGGAAAGCCTTGTCGAAGCCTTCGCCAAACACCGCCTTGCCGCACTCTCTCTACCTATCACCCAAAGAGACGAGCAGGGCGATCAACTGCGAGAAGCGCTGCGCGACATCATGAATCATTTCGGCTGGCAGGATCGCGGGCCGGGACATTCGCACACGGTCAAAGGCATCTGGGACGCAGACGTGAGCAATGGCGACCGCGCCGGCACAACCTGCGAATGGTGCGCGAAGTGGGAAAATGCCCGCCGCCTCTCTATCGAGCAGGGCGATCAGGATGGGGGTACGTCTGCATGACCCCGCCATCCTCCGTATCACGGATACCCATTATGATAGATGACGAACAAGGTATGGGTGCGCCCTCCGGGCCGGGCTGCTCAGGCTTCGCCCCGAGCCACTCCGTGTCTCGGCCATTCGGTGAGCATCCCTCGCGTGTCGTGATGGCATTTACCGGCACGCAAAACGGGTTGGCCGAGGAACAATATGCTGCCCTGAAACGCATCATGACACGCTTTCGCGATGTCGGGATTAAGTGGTTCCGCAACGGCGATTGTGTCGGTGCGGACGAAGAGGCCGCATACGCATGGGCTGACATGGGCGGATGCATCCACCTTCACCCGGGCGACAATCCCCGTAAACGGGCTGGAGTGGCAGCGCAGTGCGCAGAGCCACCCGCCCCGAACCTCGCTCGCAATCGCACTATGGTAGACGGTTCACACGCTCTAATCGCCTGTCCAGGCGGCTTTTCTGAGGAACTGCGGAGCGGGACGTGGGCGACTATCAGGTACGCTCGCAAACACCGCCGTCCTGTGACGATCATTTGGCCGAACGGGCACTCCGCTCACGAAAACTACCCCGCGATAGGGACTAGCGCCGGAACGGCTGAGACGCCCCGGGCGGCTCAGGGCGATAGCCCGCAGGCCCGGGCCGGAGGCATCGCCCACCTTTTATCGGAGCAATCCTCATGACCACCTCTACCCAGCAATCAGCAATAGGCGCAACACGCTTCCGTCGTATCCAGCCGAGCGATACCTACTCGGGACTAACCGCGCTCGCCCTCCCCTGCGGACGAGAGTGGGTCACAATGAGCTACGGTGATGCTGCCGATGCCGCTCTACTCGCCAAGCTAGACGAGATACCCGCTACTGAGGTGAGGCAGTGAGCTCGTTCGCACACGAGCGGGCTAAGACGCCAGCGCAGTGGTGCGATCACTTCGCCGGTCGCGGCGTCCCGCTATCCGAGCGAGCTCTACGTGCCAAGGCGCGAGCTCTCGGCTCCTTCATCACGCTCGGCAAGGCCATGCTGATCACGCCCGAGCAGATCGACTACATATTTGAGGAAGGCGCATGCCGCTTGAACCATACCCCCGTGGCAAGACGTGGTGGGTCAAAGGAAAGGTCGAGCTCAACGGCGAGCCCGTTACCGACTACATCCGCCAAAGCACTGGCGCACTTACAGAAGCTGGCGCTCGCCGGTGGATCGAAGAGCGGCAGAGGATCGAAGAGCGCCGCGCGGTCCTAGGGCCGGAAGAAATCAAAGGCGACTACACGTTCAACGACGCCATTGCCGAGTACAAGGCAGAACCGACAATGGCGAAATACCTGATGCCGCTGGTGGCTGAGCTCGGGACGATGCCGGTCAAGAACATCACCCCCAAGATGGTGCGCGAGCTCGGTGCCAAGCTGTACCCCGATAACGCGGTGGACACGTGGAGGCGGTGGGTCATCGCGCCGGTTCGCGCCGTCATCAACAACGCGCACGAGCTCGGCAAATGCCCGCCGATCCGTATCACGAAGTACAAGGACAGCGAGCGCGTTAAGCAGGATCGTAAGCGCGGCAAGAAGAGCCGCCAAGCTAAGATACCCGGCTCATGGGACTGGCTACTTGCATTTCGAGCTCACGCCAGCGCACGGCATGGAGCTCTAGCCTACTTCATGTTCACGACTGGAGCTCGAGTAGGGCAGTCAGTGGCCATGCACCCCGACGCATTCGACCTTGAGCTCGGCACCGCCACTATCCCCGGCGCGAAAGGCCATGACGATCGTGTCGTGCAGTTGATGCCCGAGCTCGTGGAAGCGCTCAAGAAGCTGCATCCGAAAGCGCCGCGGGGTTGGGATGCCAAGCGCCGAGAGAACCTGCGCATGTTTGGGTTCGCGGACAAAGATGGCCCGCGCAAAGGCTGGGCTACCGCGTGCAAGAAAGCGAGCATCGCATACCTGCCCCCGCACTCCGCTGGGCGGCATGGCTTTGCGCAGGAATTGAAGGTGCGACAAAAGGTGGACGGGCAGGCAATCGCGCAGGTTGGCGGCTGGTCAGATACGTCGCTGATCGAGCGCGTGTACACCCACGGAGAGGACAGCGACTCGAAGATTTTAGAGGCGCTTCGTACAGGACTCGTACAAGCGCAGAATAACGCTATGGCAAAAACCGAGGATGTGCTAGGTAAAAAAGCATGACCACACGCTGCCCTCCGAAGGCAGAGGCCACTGGTTCGAATCCAGTCGGGTGCACCAGCTTTCCTAGGGAAAACGTCCACCTAGCCTCTCCGCACCCTTGCAGAACCTTGCAGGAACATGCGCGAACAGATCGTGATTCTGCGTACAACGATCGTACAGCCGAAAACCTCGTTTCGCGCTTGCCGGGAGGCGAGCATGTGCACCGTACCGCCTGGAAGCTCACAGGTAGCAAGAAGCCGTTTGCTGAGTGGGCGGCATCACGGTTTCAGCGTCGGCCCGCGCCCGTCGTAGAGCTCAAACCCCAACCGGTCGCCTATTTTATCGGCAGCGAGCTCGGCCCGATCAAGATTGGCTGCGCTCTTGATCCGGTAACGCGCTTGGCGTCGGTGCAAACGGGTAATCCGATCAAGCTGGCGATACTCGCAACGAGCTCGGGCGGGTACGGTCGTGAGCGGGCCTATCATCGGCAGTTTGCCGCGCACCGCCTCCACGGCGAATGGTTCGCGCGCTGTCCCGAGATCGAAGCTGAGATTGCACGTCTGAAAGCGGAGGCTGAGGTATGAGCAAGGTAACGCCAGAAGCGTTCAATGGCGAATGTGCGCGGTGGCTACGTGATCCGCACAAGACTGACCGCCTTGGCCAGCGCTTGATGAACTCGTTTAGCGTTGGCGGATCAAACCCCGACATCTTCTACCAGCGCGATCACAACAAGGCCGCGCAGGACTTCTACGACGCCTACGTCAAACGCTAACCCATTCGGAGGCTGAGGTATGAGTGACGAACTACTGGAGCTTGCTTTGCGCATAGAGGCAGCGAGCGGGCCGGATCGCATCTTGGACGGTCTTATCACCGTCGCAATTGATGGCGATCGGCGCACGATCCTCTACAATGAGCCCGGCCCGTTTCCGCAGAAACCCGTATACGGTCCGATCCGCGATCTGGCGCTATCCGGCGCGGACCTCGCAAACTATATCAACGCTCCGGTTTATACCGCATCGCTGGACGCCGCCATGGCGCTGGTGCCGGAAAACGCGGACTGGATGCTCGACAACTTTGACGGGCCGGTCGAAAAACGCTGCACGGCAGAGACGTTTGCCAAGTCCGGTGTCGGCCGCGATGGCTTCGGCACCTGCTTTGCCGCCACTCCCGCCCTCGCCCTCACCGCAGCCGCTCTCCGTGCCCGTGCTTCCCATCTACGTATGGAGGTAGAGTAACGATGGACGCTCCCGACCTACCGCCTGATCGCAAATGGCCGAAGTATATGCTTGCCGACACGAAAGCCGCTGGCGCGCTACGCGATACGTATGCGCGCATAGCGTGGAGCGGCTACCAAGACCGCCAAGCTGCTGCCGACATGAAAGCTGCGGTTGCTTGGTGCCATGCCAACGGTAATCCGCACCGATGCGAGATACAGCGTCTACGTAAGGAGGGGGAGTGATGGACTGGCAACCGATTGAGACAGCGCCAGAGAAGAAATGGGTGCTGCTAGCATGTCCCGCCGATCAGATTGATAGGATTGACGAGCCGATTTACCCAGACGGGTATTGTCAGTTCTTTGTTGCTCAACTGCTGTTCGGAGAATGGCAGGGGCCATACTCAGACGGGTGGCTCGCTAAGGTGCCGTGGGATCACCCGCCGACGCACTGGGCTTCGCTCTCCCCACCCTCTACTAAGGAGTAACTAGATGCGCGACGAAACCGATTGGGTGTTTGCGCTGCTAGCAATGGCGAGCGTGCCGGTGTGGGTATTTATGGCGTGGTATTGGGACGACATCATCCCGCTGTTCGGCGCGGCGGGCGCTCAGCTATTTGCCATCCGCACGGTCTATCGTGCCTCACAGGTGCAGTCATGACAGTAGAGCAGGTTTACGACGCTATCGTCGCTCGAAAGGCCATCTACCAAATGAAGCGTGATGCAGCCGATCCGCTATGCGACGACGACTGCAACAAGCACGAGCGCATGCAGCACACGGTTGAGGCATTCGACAACCTGCTTGCCGAGATAGACGCCATCCGTGCTGGTTCTACGGGAGATAAGGAGTGAGCAAATCCCCGGGACCGTAGCCCCGGGGTGGGCTGCTGGGCGCACCATGCAGCGCTGCTTTGTCATCCGGCGATCAACCCGGATGGCCCGCAAGCGAGACTTAAGGTGCCAGACCTACCCCGGCCTTCACCGGATCAGACGGGCAATCCCTTCTACCACATCCACCCTTGACCGCAACAAGAACGTGACAAAAGCTGCGAGTCGTGTATGGTGTTCGGGCTGTAGCGGCGTGGATGGACACGCACAGGGGAAAACAGACGGCTGGGTTGCGAGTGCCTGAGGTCGCCGTATTGGGTTCGATTCCCAACCTTGTTCGCATAGCCGGTATCAAGCCCGGCCTACAGCAACCTCTACCCCCTCCCCCACCCTTCGCATACACTCTCCCTATCGACTCGGGAGAGCAGCATGAACAATCAGCATGGCCCACCGCCAAAGCCAGGGTGTGTAGGGTGGCTGCTTAGCTGGGTTCCTTGGGTAAAGCGTCGGCTTCCCGCACCGTCACAGGATCAGTAGGCGTGCCCGTAGGCGCAGCTGCGGTCTGCTTTACGAGGTCCGCGTTGACCTGCGCCAGATTGCGCCCGCTGGACGTGCTGCCGAACTCCGACTGCACTACAGAGCCGCCCCAGCCGAACACGATGCCGAGCGCCAGCAATAGAGCCTCGTTGTTGCCGTCTGGCACTTTCACGAAGAATAGCAGCAGCAAGCCGGCCGCAGATAGCAGCAGTGCCGACCATCCGACGACGACGCGGAATGTGTGGTCGTTCACGATGCTAGCCCCTTATAGACGCGGGCCTCAGCCTCCCGCCGACGCGTAAGTCCGTTCATAACCTTGCCCGCCGCCTTGTTCCACAATGCGAACTGACCTGCTGCGCCGTCGTAGTCAGCCGCCTTGTGCTTTCTGAGCAGCGTAGACGTGGACAGATTGCCTAAGCCGACGTTGTAGGCGAACGATACCAGCGCGCCCTTCTGTGGCCCCGTAGCGGGCGCTCCGGCTAGCGCTTTGTCCACGCCGCGGGCGAACTCGGCAACATGCTCAACAAGGCGTGTATCGGCCTGCTGCTGCGTCCACGACGTACCCGGCGCAATCGCCGCGCCTGAACTGCTAGACGTGCTGCCCCAGCCGATCGTCCACGGCTTGCCGCCAGTGCCAGGGTCTGGATAGGCGGTCAGCTTGCAGCCTTCAAACTGCTTGATGAGCGACAAAGCGTAAGGCAACCAATCGTCCTCACCAATGCGCGCCATGCCGAGGCGATCAGCCACCGCGTCGATCACGGGCACAGCATCAGCGGGAAAGCTGCTGCCCGGAAACGCCGGGCGCAGTGCTGCAAAAAGCTCCTGTCGGTTCATTCACCTTTTCCTTTGATCTGGTCGAGGCTGTCGATCGCGCGCGTCATGTGATTGGACAGCGGCATGGCGCGGGCTTCCGAGGTTTGGAACGCCACCATCTGACGCACAAAGCCGTCGATTGTCGTCTGCATGTCGCGCAGCTCGCCACGCATCTCTGCAAGCTGTCTGTCGCACTCGCGGCGTTCATCCGAGAGCGCCTTCTCCAGTTCGGTCACGCGGGCGGTTAGCGCCAGGTTCTGCGCATCACCTCGTTGGTCGACCTGCTGCGCCCTCGCGTCCGCGATCTTGCGCATCTGTAGCAGATGGCTGGCAAACACCTTGAGGCCGACACTCCCGCCCGTGCCGATCAACAAATTCTGGATCAGCCCCATCGTCGCGGCTGGCGTCCAGCCGACGTTGACCGTTGGTGCGGGTGCTACCCCCGCTGCCATGCTAAGAAATTCTACGACCACGGCCGTAACCCTTGGCAACGAGCGCGGTATAGATCGCCAGTGCGATGCCGAGCACGCACATAACCACCTTGGCTTCGCTGTTGTCGTCAACATAGAGGATGCGCAAGTCGCGATAGACTAGCAGCGCGCAGAAGCTGGCGATGACCAACCGTGCAGGATCGCCCGTGCGATGATCGCCTCGTGACGCTTTCCAGACAGCTACCAGCATCCACGCCATGAGTGCTAGGTATGCTGCAATCTCTAGCCTCAACACTGTCACGACCACACCTGCCTCCGTAGAAAGTTCAGCGTGTCGTGCAGGGTGCCGCGCTCCCGAAACGCCTTGATTGTCTCCCTGACCTCAACCCAGCCGACCGTCGCAGGCGCAACAAGCACCTGGATCACCGCCACGTCGAAGATCGCCCACCACATGTCGGGCGGGTCCACGTTGCCGGCCCAAGCTGCCGAGAACACGGCAAGCGGGATGTACAACGACGCCACGACTACGCATGAGCGGGTGCGCCGGTTGAAATACGTTAGCGCCGCAGCGACGAGGTAGATCGGTATCTGCGTCTGCGGTTCGGGCGCATGGAAAGCGTAAGCGAGCTGCCCCACACCCCACGTTGCCGCGAGTATCCCGGAGCACCGGCTGAACAGCGAGCACGGCCATGCGATAGCCAGCACCAGCGTCCAGTATATGTACTCCGGGTGCTCCATTACTCTACCTTGGGTTCCGTCTTCGGGGTAGGCGACGGCGTGGGCGTCGGGGTGGGAGGCGGCCCATGTTGCTCCGTGGGATCGTCCTCAGGCGGCGCAACGGGTGCGTTGGTGTCACTCATTACATGTCTCCTGACTGATTAGCGTCAGTCGTCGCATCAATCGGTTCCAGCGCCATCAAGGCGATCCACCGTGATCCCTGAGTGCCATCGCACAGCGCGGCGCTGATCTGCCCCCGGTCAGTCGTGATCCGCAGCTCACGCACCGTGACGATCTCACCAGAACCGCGCACCTGCACCTCGTCGCCCACTGCGATCATCTCAAGCTCCCGTTACTTGAAGCGTACGCCAGTCGGTGCCGGCTACGTGGCTCGTACCCGTTGTCAGACGATACCAGCCGAGTGTCACGCCAGGTCCGCTGAAGATGCTGCCGCTGTTGACGTTGCGGACGAACTCGCCCTCATAGTACCGCCCCGTCGTCGGCATCTGACCGCCCCGAAGCTCACCGATCGTCGCAGCGAAGATGAATTTGTTGATCTGGTCGTTGCGGGTCACACGCAAAGTGTCACCGCCACGCAGCACCAGCCGCCCGCCAGGCACTTCCAGCGTGCCCGACGACAGGATCGCCAACGGTCCGGTATCCGGGGTGACGTACATGTCCTGATACTCGCCCGGCAACATGCCCGAGGTCATGTTGACGCAGCCGGTGGGGTTGCCGTCTATCCGACACAGCCGCGAGCTGCCGAGGTCAATCGTGCCATCAGCCTGCACGCCCGTGTTGAGCCACGTCCCGACCGTCTGACCGGCCGTGTATGGACCGACCATCTCCAGATCAAACCGCGAGGTATGCGGCTGATCCTTCATCCAGATACGATCAGTGATCCCGCCGTAGATGTTACCCTTGCCCGAAACGTTGGCGTTGAAGGAGCCGACCGCCCAGCCATTGCCACCGAAATCGCCCGCGTTACGGAATTCATTGCCGTTGACCTCGACATTGCCACCGTAGAACGTCAGCGCTCGGCGCAGCGTCTCGAAATCGTTGCTACGGACGATGACGTTCGCTTGATCCGTGAGGATACCGGTAAACGCGCCCTGGAACGTGCACTGCTCATAGTAGATCGCGCCCGGTGCCACGAAAGCACCCGCGAACAGCCCCGCTCCGCTAACGAGGTTCTGTTCACGCGATCCGCCGACATACTCACGGCCGATGCCGACCGAGTAGCCAGTAAGCCCGCTTCCACCAAACGCACACTTCTTGAACAGAAACTGCCCGCACTGACCACTGAGGACTGCGGCAGTCGCGCCGGCCGCACCGCCACGCACCCAATCGCACTGGAAAAAGTTGAGGAACTGGTTCGGGAGCAAGAACGAATACGTGCCGGGGTTTGATGGATTATCCACCGTCCCGCCCCGGAACCACGCACTGTGGCTTTCAAAGTTGGCAATGTCGACGCGGGTAAAGTCTGAGTACCATAGACCACCTTGCGGGAAGGCTGCACTATCAGCCGGTCGGCGCGCGAAGGCATAGAGGCCGATCTGCCGCGGGTTGGCGGTGCCGTCCGATAACAGCCCGTCAATACGGAAGTCGCGAAACTTGCACTCGATCACCGGGCCGGCGTCGATCTCGAACAGGCCGTAATAGTCGGATGGCGGGCTCGCGAGCTTGCGCGGCCGGAACACACACAGCCGGCGGTGCATACCGCGCATCTGCATCGTCGTGCGGATCGTCAGTTTGTCGATCTCGAACCGCCAGCCTTTGGTGCCGACCGCTAGAACCTCGCGCTGCGTGATGCCCGACCAATTGGCCGCTGCCTGCACCGCCGCGGTGTCGTTGGCCACGAAGTCGCCCACAGCGCCGAAGTCGGCAAGCGTGCGCTGCGTGCCGCGATCCAACACAAGTGCGCCTTGAGACGCCGGGACGCTGTTCAGCGCCACGAAGTCGTACACCATGAAGGTCGACGGCATGATGAGCGCGGAGAAATCGCCCTGCACGAAATTGTACGTGCGCGGACCTGCGGGGGTTGTCAGGATATACGACTGATTGGTCGCAGGCGCAGCGCGTAGAGATTCTATGCTGGTGTAGGTGCTGTTGGCGGGGCCGGTTGGCCCTGCGAGCGTGTCAGGCTCTACCGCCGTTGGCGCACCAGACTGCCGGTCAAATGCGAGCAACATGCCTTTGCGCGCGTCTGCGCCGGGCAGCACTCCACTATCCTCGTTGATGGGCACTAGCAGCGCGCGCTGCTTGAGCTGCAATGAGTCGACCATCGTAATGTTGGTCCGGCTGATTTCAACCGGGCCCGTCATCACGGAAATGTTGTACTTGCCGTCACCGATGTAGAAAGCAAAGTACCCAGCTTGATCAGTCAGCAACGGCTGCGAAAGAGGCGTAGTCCCCGCTTCGTCAGCATACAGCGAAGCTGTCGCGCCGTTATTCCCGTTTGCGTCGATCTCATAAACACTGACTTGGGCGCCGTAGATCGGCTGCCCAGTAGCGGTGCTGCTGACTGTGTTGTCGTACTTAAGCAAGGACGCCTCCGTCACTGCCAAGGAGGATGTTGATCGTGACGGTTACGGTCGCGCGAATGCCGTTGGCGTCAGTCACGGTGTCAACCGCTTCAATGAACCCCTCGAAGTTGCGAGGAACCGCGAAAGCAGTGGTGCCGCTTGACGACGCAGTGGGGGTCAGCGGAGATGCGGCCCAACTGTGAGTATATGGCTGCGTTCCGCCAGTGACCGAGACGGAAACAGATGGCGTGTAAGTGACACGACGGGGATTACTGGTAGCATCCAGCGCATCGGGCGTGGCAGCGGGGCGGATACCGCGTTGGTAGAATTGGCGCAGACCGTCACCAGTGCGGAACATGATCTTGTCGACCGAGCGCAACCCATCGGCCATGCACACCCGAGCCTCAGACGCCATCCGCAAAGCGCCGGTATCTCGAACCAAAAGCGTCACGAAAGCTGTATCCACACATCGCCAGGCTGGCTTGTCGGATCAGCTGCGCCCGAGGCTGTTACGAACAGCCGTCCCGACGAGAAACTGGCGTTGGCATGGTAGAGATGAGGCCCCGCGCCTTGGCGCACGAGGTTCGCGGTCATTTGGTCCGAGCCCTCGGTTCCCACCGCCTTTAGTGCTGTGCGCGCGTCAGCCACGGTGTTGGACGCAAAGAAGCTGCCGAGCGCACGGCTAAACGCAGCGCGCGCCTGCGCCATCACCTCGCGAATGCCGTTATTGAGGTTCCCCGGCGGGCAGTTCTCGCCAATGAACACCGAACCGACGTTCGTGTTCTCGCCTTGATTGGAACTCCAGTCGGAAAAGGCCACGGGCACCACCTGATACATGGGTCAGGTCGGTGAGGTCGTGCCTCCGACAAAGTAGGCAGAGCCTAGCATTGCCGGAGGCACTTAGCAAGGTTAGTCAAAGCAGATGCTTGGCGATGTCCGTCATCATGTCCGAAGCATCATCACCATCAAGCGCGATGCCATCCTTTGCAACTTCGCACGCGAACCGTAATTTCGCTTTCGCGTCCGCCGTATTGGCGCACGGAGTTGACGCGATCAGACCTTCTAGCGCCTTCATGCGCTCGCACTGTGCTGCAACTACCGGGCAGTCATCGTCCCAGCTTGGCGAGGCGTTGAGGGCATTAAACACGGCGCGATATTCCAGCCGGTACGCTTCGATGCGTGAATGAGTGGTCGCCAGTACCGGTGCAGCGATCACGACAGGCGCGATAGCGATTGCACCGAGGATGCCACGGCGAGTAGAGGTGCGTGAAGCCATTGTCGGGGTCCCTTCCCGATAGAGAATTAGGAACGGCGCGGGGATCACTACTCCCTGCGCCGTTCTGCTGTCAGTGTGCGGTCCCGCCGAGAAGCGTGTGCAGCTTGGCGAGGCCCTTGCCGGTTACAAGCGCCGTGACGCTACGCTGCAATCCCTTCTCGGGATGATCCCAACTGCCGATCTTCACGTCGAGAAGGCCGGCGTTGATCTTGTCCTGATAGGGTTCATTGGTACGAGTGAGCCACTTCCACTCACGCATCTTGGATGCGAGCCGGTTGCGTCCGGTGCCAAGCGTCTTGCCCGCTTGCCCGATCGTGATTGCATCGGGCGCAACCTCGACTTGTTCGGCAAATGCCACCTTCGGCGCATCATGCTCCACCTTAGCGGTAAGAGCAGCCGTTTTCTCGGTTTCGTCCGCCAGCAGCCGCAATGCGTCGCTGAACGTCTGCGGCAGAACGAACGCCGGGCGAGTTTCCAATTCCTGCCAGCGGTCGACCAGCCGCGCGGTAAACTCCGGCGAAAGCTGCGCGACGACAACATAGCTGTCGCGCTTTCCTCGCTCGCCCTCAAATACATAGAGCAGCGATGGACGGCCCGCTGTGGGCTTTTCCACCGTTGGTGGTAAAGCGATTACGCCCTTTTCAGCCAGCCGTTCGATCGTACGTCGCGCGCTATCGTGTCGCGCACCAACGAGGTCAGCGATTTCCTCGCTGGTCATGCGGGCTAGCGAACCGTCGCCCGATCCACTAAATGTCATGTCGTTCATGAAGGTGTCCTTTCGTGAAAGGCGTTCGCTTCCGGTTCTCAGGCCGTGGGAGCGGACGCCGTATTTTCGACAGCTTGGCGAACAGCGCGCACGATGAAGCTGTTCATGGAACGCTCTTGCCGCTTGGCGAGCCTTTTGACCTGCTCGTGCAGATCAGGCTCCATGCGAACAGCAAATTGGGGATAGTCTCGCATCAACGCCTCCTGGAACCACCGTGGTTCTACTCGCATAAACCACCGTGGTGCATTGAAGTCAACACCACCGTGGTGCATGCGGCAAAAAAGAGGCTCGCATGGCTAGAGATGATTCGCAGTTGAAGCTCAGGCTCGCAGACGACCTCCGCAAGCGGGTTCAAGAAGCCGCTGCCAAAGCCAATCAGAGCATGAACGCGCTAATAGTGTCCGTGCTAGAGCGTGAGTTTCCTGCTCCGTCGATCGATCTGCGCGAGGTAGCAATGTTCCTAGAGACGGTCAGCAACGATGCCGAGGATCACCAAGGGCGAGGTCCGTTCATTGAGGCGGTGAACAACGTGCTCGCCCAATCAAAAAACCCGTGGATGATAGGCTATGAGGATGGCACTGTGCGGTTCTATCCATGCGCCGATCCCGCCAGCCGCATTGAGCGCGGCGATGTTAAAATGCGGAAGGATGACTAGCGAAGTGCCTTATCGTGTATCGCTTCATTCTTTCAAACGAGGCCAATATGCAGTAGCTAGGGCGAGTGTTTGGGACACTCGCTCTAGCAGCCTTTATCAAAGGTGTGCTTTTTACCTTATTGGGGTGGCGTCGCAAGCCAGCTCGGGAGGCTGCTAACGAGTCCTCCGCCGAGGATGCCGCCTATGCGGCGCTGATTTATGAGCGCCTCCCCGGCCTTAACCATCCAGGGATCACGCTTCATAAGCCCAGTGACCAAGGCTCGTTGTCCGACCTTCGTCCCGCCAGCGGCGAGCAATCCACCGAGGGCTAGGCTCGATAACGTGCCGCCCGCGGCAGCCCCTGTTGCCGTTCCTTGCAAGCTATCGCTTCCTTGATAACCGCCACCAACTGCACCTGGTAACGCCAGCAATGCCAAGCGTCCCGCCGTTCCGCTGTCGGGAATTTTGGAAGGTAGCACCGCCTGCCCTGCTTGCGCCAAATTGTAGAAGGGGCGCGAAGTGGATGCTGGATTGCCGCCAAACCTCGTTGCCGATGCCACTGAGGCATCATTAAGCTGGGACGGCATGAAGCGCTCGCCAGTGTTACGCGCCCGCGCGACGGCCTTTTCGAGCACTTTGTAGTTAGTATTTACGGTGTTGGCCGCACTCAGATCGTTCGCGAAACCCGGTGCTTGCCGCTCAAATAGGCCGGTCAGCGCTGCTTCGGCGTCACGAACAGCTTGCCCGGTTCGATGACCAAGGGCATCGCTTTGACGAGCGGTGCGGATGCCCTTCAATTCTTTAATGGCGGCTTGCGCGTTCTCGCCCGTAATAGAGCCGTTTTGGAAATAGCTCGGTACGACAGCGTTAATTTCATCCGCTACCTCGTCTCCCGTCCTCGGGATTGCCTGAGCCGCCTGATGGGCACGAACATAGTCTGTCTGAAACCGTGGATCGACTGATGCTGAACGGCCCACAACAGCGTTGTTGTAACCCTGTGTGCGGATGCCGTTTAACTGCTCAATGCCTTTTGCGCCGACATCGGCGGTTGTGACATTTAGCGGAACTGTCTGCCGTTGCAGCGGAACGGATGCGTCGTTGAATGCAAGGCGCTCAAAAGCGTCAAGCCCCTCGCTGCGGCGGGAGCCAACTAGATCACCAATCCCGGATACGCCGGTAAGACGGTCCTCAAACGCTTTCAACGCTCCACCAGCCGCTTGTCCGCTCGTTAGCGGCACGCCGCGATTGTAAAGGTATCGAGCTTCTGGGTTCGTCACGCCTTGTAGCGAACGACCGGCAGCCGCGGCGACCTTATCACCCGCATAGCCGCCAGCGACACTTAGCAAGCCACCTGTGGCCGCTCCCAATAGGCGATTGTCAGGTGCAGCTGTTGCTCCAGCAACAGAACCAAATGCCGCATCTGCGACACGCGCCCTACCGAGCGTATTGCCGAACATGCCTCCCAGCTTGCGCCCAACTACCCCCAAGCCGCCTTCCGTGGCCGTCATGCCTGCGACAGAACCGACAAGGCCTCCGTAGAATGTGGCATTAGGATTAGCGGCCCGCTGCGCGTCTAACACATCATTGTTGCCTACCACAGCGCTCGGAATACCCGCCAGCCCATTGTTGATGGCGCTACCGATGAACGCGCCGGGCGCGGAGCCGGACACCTGTTCGCGGAAAGAAGTCGGGATAGTGTTCTCGGCACTCGCAAGCGAGCCTTTGAAGCCGGGGTTTTTCTTAAGATATGCGCGTGCCGCAGCAATATCTGTAGGGTTAACAGGCGTGCCGCCCAGACTTTCCATCGTTGTGTTAATCGTGGCGATGTCAGCGCCGCTACGAATTAACGCATCAAGAACAGCCGTTCGCTTCGGGTCTTGCTCGGTCTTGGTCGCGCCTGTCGCGACCGTTGTAACACCCTTCCAGTCAGCAGGGCCCAAGCCCAGCGCGGCACGCGTCGTGTCAACGCGCTCGCGAAGCTGCTTTAGTTGCTGCGTGGTTGCAGCATCATAAGCGAAGCGATTAGGCTTGTTGGCAGCAGCAATTCGTGCGGCGTCGGCGTCGGATTGATCACCAGAGCCGGGCACACGGAACGCTGCTGTTGCGCGTTCTTCCAAGCTATTCGCGGCAGTATCAAATTGCGCGTTGGCGCTGTTCGGCAGGTAATCTAAGAGGCTGCGAACACCAGAAGTCGAGCCGACACCCTGATTAAATAGGCTTTGGGTTTCATTGATCTGATTAATTAGAGCATTTAGCTGGCCAAGTTTAGCTTTTTTTTCTTGGTCGTCTTTAGAACCATCCGCGAGGTCACGTTCCGACTTTTTTGCATCGGCTTCCGCCTTGGTAGCGTTTGCAGCCGAGATGCGAGCATCGAAAGGAGCCGATGCGGCAGCCTTTGTCGCGGCAAGTTTCGCAGCTTCGAGGTCAACCGCATCCTTAGGCAACGCGTATGGATTGCGCTGTCCGATCGTCATCGGCGCAAGCGTAGGCGCGGACATCGGCACCCACTGCCCGCCACGGAATACAAGCTGCTGGCCGTTCGGACCGTCTGCGATATCGCCTTCTTCGTACATTCTCAGCCCCCGAGGCGACGCAGCACGGCGTCGGCATAAGCGTTGGTTTTCGGGCCCCACAGTCTTTTGTCGGGGCCTCCATGATAGTAACGAAAAGCGTCGCGCAGATTGCCGGTCTTGGTGTAGCCCTCGTTGAAGTAGGCTTGGCCAAGCGCGCCTTGATAAGCTGCACCTTCGGGCGTTTTGGCGGTCAACAGGTCGGGTCGCCACGGAACACCCAGTTTGCCCGCCATCGCCTTAGCAGTTGCGGGAAGCGTCTGAGCGATGCCCAGCGCCTGCCCGTAAGCGGTCATCGGACCAACAGCCCCAGCCCTACCGCCGCTTTCCTGCTGGATCACCGCGGAAAAGGGCTGGTGGCCTGCGTTGCCCCGCCTCCCCGCTTCCGAACAGTAAATCCTTCGGGCAATCCGTTGTTCATCGGGGCGGCTGGCGCAACACCGCCTCCTGCACCAACTGGCTGGCCGTTTACGAACGGGATAAGCTGCTTAGTGCCGTCCCCGTTGTCGACTGCCTGCCACGTGGTCTTTGGCGTCGGGTCCTTATAGATGATCTGCGGTTTGCCATCCGGACCGATGACGCCTTGGCTGCCATCGTTCGTCTCGAAATAGTGCGGTGTGGCCGGCGCAGGATGCTCGCGCTCCCAAATCTGGCGCTGCACCCATTCTTCGCTAGCGGCACGGCGTTCGGCCGCGCGGTCCTGCAACTGTTGCTGCCGCGCTTGCCGCTGCTGCATGGCAGGCGCGTAGATCGGACGCATTCCACTATTCTGGAGTAGAAAATCGCCAATTGAGCCTGCGATGCCACGCCCTAGCCCGCCTTCACCAAAGAACCCCGACTTAGCGGCAGGTACCGCGCCCATACCCGCACCCGGTGCCATTTCCGGTGCCTGCGGAACGTCGACCGGAGCGTAAGGAGGCGTTGCGCGCGGGTCGCCGAAGCCGCGGAACATCATGCCGGGATTGAGGCCAATCGCCATTGTCAGACCCCCTTAAACCCGCCGCTGGCCCAGCCCGCCAGCCCCGACCCGACAACGCCGCCCAGCATCGACCCCAAACCCTGCTTCTGTGTCGTTGTGTTTGAATTGCCCCACAGACTACCGATCCCGCTAGCATACTGCCCGGCAACCGACTGAGGCAGCTCTGCTGTGCCCGTCAGATACGCAAGAAGTGCAGCGATGCTCTGGTTGCCCGCGCTTGCCAAACTACCGGCGCTGCCCACAGCATTATCCATCCGCGTCATCTGGTTGTTGTAATCAGTATAACGTAGGTTGCTCTCGTTCTTGGCTAGCTCACGGCCAAGAAGTTGCGTCTGCGCGCTTCCGCCCGTTAGCCCGCGCGTACCGATCGCGCCGTTCACGCCATTGATGACGCTACTGTTCGTGTTGGCGATCTGCTGGTCGAGATACGGATTGCCTTTGAGGTAATCACCATTGAGTACGCCCTGTGTGTAGGTGTTGGCCGCGCTCAGCGTCGGATTGTTAAGCGTTTGTCCGAGCACAGCGGGCAGGTTGGCTTGCAACGTGTCAACCGCCTGATTAGCAAGTGCCGAAGACTGGCCATATGCATTGCTGACAGCAGAGGTCGCAGCATTAATCTGCGGTAGAGCAAGCTTGGACGGACCCGAAGTCGTCTTGCTTTTGCCACTCACAGCGACACACTCAGCATATCGTCACCCATCACCATATCCGGGAACACGCGCCGCCATCCTTTGCGGCCCGCTAGTTGAAGGCCGGTCATCCCTGCGGCGCGGGCAGCCTCGCGGAGCGCGCTCATGCCCCAGACTGCCCACTCACGATAATTGCGACCTGCCGCAGCTACGATTTCCAGAGCTTCGCCTTCGCGAGTGAGCGCCGACCGGATCACAGCACACGCCAGTAGATACGGATCGCCTCCTTTCGTGATGGCGACGATCTGCATATCACCCGATGCAAGATCGGGTTCGATGTCGCGCCAAGACAAGTTGCCGGGCTTCAATGCAGGGGTGAGTATGGCGCGCAGACGCGGCCAGTCAGCCGAGGCTAGCGGCTGTTGGATGTACCCGATCTGCAATGAAGTCGCGCCCATGATGTCCTTTCCGTGGTGGAATGGCTGCGCATGAGAGCGCTGGGCGCATTTGAAACGTATAGCATTGCGCGCCTCAATGCAACGATCTACAATGCGGCATGACTGCGAAACGTGATGGCTTTTGCCTCGTGTGCCTTGAAAGCATCTATCGCGGTGAGCCCGCCAGCGCAGATAATCAACGCCACCTGTTTTGCGACACGGCTAAGGAACGGGCTGTTGACGCCAAACGGGTATTCGACTTGCGCTCTATTTGGCCGCGCTTTCGCCGTTCTAGCTGATGCGCCACCCTAGCGTTCCATCTGGTTTGCGATACACAGAGCCTACCGCCACACCGCCCGTGCGGGCCGCCGCATCATCTGCGAACGGGCCTGCCGATAAACTATCATTTAGCGGTGCAAGTTGATTGATCGCTGTAGCCGCAAGCCGCACCCACTCAGCGATGTTTGTGGCGATTACGGGGACACGGAGCATCAGCGGCCTCCCCCAGCTGCGAAGATTGGCTCAAGCCCTTGGGTGTAGGACCAATCCGAACCTGCTTCATGTGTCATGGATAGGCCAAGATACCGACCTGCCGTGCGCGTAGGCATGTCACCCGATGGCATCAACGTAGAACGCGTCACTAACCCGTTCACATCGCCTAAGCGCTGACGTGCATCTATAGTCAACGTCAGCCCATCAACGGCATCGGTGATAGGTCGCACAGCTCGCAGTCGGGCCTGCCGTTCGCCCGCATAGTCAACGTAGGGCAGCACAAAGCGGGCAGCCATGTTGTCGCCTGACAGCGCCCCTACGGCGTTCTGTGCGTCAACTAGCAGCAACAGCGGGTCGCCACCTGAAAAGCGCGTGCTATCAAGGCTAAAAGGAACGGTGTTGATGCCGCCTGGGTATAGAGCGTCCAATGCCTCTAATGTGAGCGACGTAGTGAAGCCGGAGAACACGCCTACCGCATCAAGGGTGACGATGCTCCACCGGTCCAGCGACCAATTGTACACCCACAGCTTGCCGGGAGCGCCAGGCACAAGCCAAGCAACGGTCGTGCGCCGTGGATCAATGGCCGCATACATCGTGTCGAGCTGCGCGCGGCTGTAACTGGCGAAGAATGTCTCATCCACACGCTCGACGCCGATCGGCTGCACGTCGGTGCCGTCGCAGAACATGAAACCACGGTCGGATAGGAAGTACACGCGTCGACCGCTCTGCGCGATTGAGCCTTTCGAGATGGCTCCGACCTCCGGTGCGATCACGTCGAACTGCCAGACGTAGGTGTCGCCCGTATAGGTCATGCGTCGCACCGCCGACCGCTGGATGATCAGACCGTACTCACCGCCGACAATGCCCTGCACGTCTCCGCCATCAAGCATCGGTTGAAAACCCGCTTGGTCCTCGCCCGGAGTGTTCTTGGTATAGTCGTCGAAGCCCGACCATTGCACGAGCGAGGCGTTGCCGTTTGCGCCGCCATAGACGACGAAATCGCGTACCGTGGCGACGCTGGTAGCAGATGGCGCACCGCTGATTGTGCTTGCCGTTCCTGCCATCAGGTCCACGGCGTAAGTTGGGCCACTATTGACGCCAATCGCCACGTCACCGAACTGAGTGAACTGCCACCGGTTCTGCAACGCCAGCCCCGAGGCGACTGACACCCAACCGGCCGCATAGCGATACAGGTCGGTTGTGGTGCCAGCCACCAAAGTGCCGGTCTCCGCGCTATTTACGAACGCAGCGCCGCCATTGAATTTTGCCGGCAGCACGTCAGTAATGGCCTCAAACGCACCGACCGGCTTATATCCATTCGCGGCGGGGTAGGCGTTTGCCATATCCGCCAGCCCCTCGTTCAGATATTTGACTTTGTCGGGCTCATACGGGCCAAAGATGATACGCTGCCTCACCGCAAGCCAATCCGTTCGTTAGTGGGCGGCTGCATGGCAAGCGGGCCTGCATAGCGCTGCCTTGTGCCCGCCTGCATTACTTCTGCCAGTGCCTCATCCAGTGCGTCCTTGATCAAAGGTACGCGCTCATCGTTCCATCCGTAGGCCTCAGCTTGAAGGATGGTGCCGTAAAGGTAAACGTCGGGATGCTTGGCCAGCAGCCAGTTGCTGTCGAGCGCAGGCCCAAGCGAAGGAATGTTCACGCGGTACGTCATCTGCGCGGCGTAGGCTTTATCGGGCCGTGGCCAGAACCGCAGCGCCCCCGCCGTGATGGTAAATTTCTGCGGCTGTCCGGTGAGCGGGGCACCATTGCCGTCCACTGGTAGCGCGCTGAACGTTGCGGGACTCACTTGGACGAGCGCGGCATGACCAGGGATGCCGAACGCACGCAGGCTGTCAAAGTCTACCGGCAGCGGCAAAGTTGCAGTTGGAGTGACCACGATGTCGGCTTCCATGTTGGGCATGACAAGCACGCGCCGAAAGCGCGCTTCCGCCAATCGGATAAAGTCGGGCACGTCGTCTTGCAGATCGGTGCGGCTGAGCCACCGCTGCACCGAAGTGACCAACCCCGCGTAATTTGTAAGGTTGGATTGCTGGATGGCGTCAACGAAAATGGTCATCCGAGCACTTCCTCAGTCTGCGCCACGATAGATGCTGCCCCGGTTCCACTCACCGTCTGCTGCAACAGCACGTAGTGACCGGCAGGCGCGATGTAGCGGAGCGCGGCGGTGTTGCTGGTGGTCAGCGCCAACGTGACCGACACACCCACACCACTGGTCGCCTCCACCACGTCACGCACAGTCGTAGGCGGGTTAGCGGCGTCGCTGAGCAGCCGCACGGTGGTGGTCGACGTACCAGCAAGCAGCGGGTTCGTCACTTGGGCCTTGACCGCATAGCTGCACTCGACAGCCTTAGTGGCGCTGGGCTGGAACGCGGTGCCGATCGCGCGGGTGGGCGTGGAGGGCGTGACCGTGCCGAGGCCCGCGGGGCCGGTCGCTCCCGTTGCACCTTGCGCACCAGTCGCGCCCGTCTGCCCGGTTGCGCCGGTTAGCCCCTGAGGACCGGTCGCGCCGGTATCACCTTTCAGCCCCTGCGCGCCAGTCGCACCCGCAGGACCAACAGAGCCAGTCGCGCCAGTGTCACCCTTTGCGCCAGCCGGTCCCGTAGCACCTTGAGCACCGGCATCTCCTTTTGCGCCAGTGGAGCCTTGGATGCCCTGTGCACCTGCGGCTCCCGTGTCACCCTTGGGTCCGGCAGGGCCTTGCGGACCAGTCTGCTCGACAACAGTTTTGGCGAACTCACCATCCATGTACGCCTTAGCGTCAGCAGCCGATGTGAACCCGCTGCCGTCCTTGCGCGCGTATTCGCCATAGACAAGCTGTGCGAGGCGGATACCGCTGAGCGTGAATATGTGCACACGATCGCCGTCCAGCACCGTCGTGAGCGACCGTGCGGGCTGTGCCGCAAGGCCATCCATCTGGATCGCGTCGTTCTCGAACCATACGCGCGTCGTCATGCCTCGTACCCCACTGGGTAGAACTCGGGCGAGAACTCCACCAAGGTCATAGGCACGCTGGCCGTAAGCATGATGCGCGCGCCGTTGTTCAAGAAGCTGTTGCGAACTGGAAAGATGAAATCGACGCGGATTTTCTCTTCAACGCCCGGCTGCGACGTGATCGCCATGTTCTTGCCGCCAAGCTCAATCGTGCCTGCCATGAACGACACGCGCAGGACACCGCCTACCTTGTCGGGCACAACGCGAATATCGCTGCTATTGATCACTACGTCATATAGCGCACGTGCACGCACCAGTTTGGCGGTGTTGTCCCATGGCAACCAGCCGGCGAACGGACGGTTTAAGCGGTTGTTCGCCGCAGATGCCGACAGGTCGCGCATCATCTGCGTTGGCAGGCCGGTCACCAGCGACACCGTTACACCAGCGGTATAGTCATTGTCGGTGTAGTCGATGAACCCGCCGCCATACTCGCTGAACTCGCGGTCGTGAGCCGCCAGCGCCGCGTCGATGTCAGCTTGCGATGCACCCGGAGTGATGGCGAGGCCCGTCATCTCTGCTCTCCTACACCTGAGACGTGGGGGTCATGACCAACCTGCAATCAAGCCAAGCAAATCAACCGACCACGTATCGCCAATGAAATTGTGCCCGTCCTGCGTGGGATGTGCCGCGTCGCTGCTGATATAATAGTCCGTCGCGCCGGTCCCGGTCACATTGCCGGCCTCGCCTCCGATCGTCATCATCGACTGTGCGCCACGCGTTTCGATGTAGCCCGACCTTTTGCCGAGCGGGTCATAGATTGCCTGAGACGCAAGAAAGCCATCGCGAACGGCGTTGGAACGAGTGTCAGGCACCGCATTGCCGCGCGTCCGCAGGATGCCGGTTTGCACCATGTAGGCGCTTGGCATCTGAGTGAATGCGCGGTTCCAATAAGCTGTCACCGCCGCTGTCACGGCTGCGTCGGATGGTGAACCCAGCTCGTTGATCGACCCCTGAGTGAGAAAGACGAAAGGCACGTGCGCCGGTGGCTGGTTGGAGATCACGTCGCCCAAGCGGTCAGGGTATGGGTATGTGCCGTTTACTGCCGTCAGGAAGCTGGACCCGCCAACGCCGTTGATCCACAGATCGTCAATACCGAGGCGAGTCGCTAGACGACCCGACCATGCGCCGCGGGGGAAGTCCTGATAGGTGTCGTTGTAGCTGTCCTGCATCGTCATGAGACGAACGCCAGAAAGCGGCCACGGACGAAGCAGCGAGTTAGTCGGAACGCGGATACCGCCAAAGGCTGCGTTATTGGTGAACGTGACTTCAAGGCTGCGCATCCGGCGCGTTCGCTGGCGGCTGATTAGCGGATTGCTGCTGGCACCGACATTGAACGTGGCACCGGTGCCCGACCCAGTAATTGCCGTAACACCGACCCCATTCCCTGGCACTGCGCTGTATTGCCCGTAATCACGGATGTAATAGCGCAGTAATTCGCCAGTGCCCGCCGTGATGTCGGTCACGACAATAATCATCGGCAGTCCCGTGCCGCCGTTGATCGACAGCACATCGCCAGTGGCATACCCGGTGCCGCCCGATGCGCGAGCAATGGTCGGCTTAATAGTCTGCACGTCGGGACTAAATTCAAGGCGCAGAAAACGCAGCGCCGCGCTGTTTGCATTTGACCGAATGGGTGCCTGTGTACTGATAGGCATCCCATCAATCGCAATACCAACGCTGCTGGTGAAATCGCCCATCACCACTTCGAAAAAGGGTGCGTCGGTGAGAAACCGAACAGACCAGTCGCTGCCGACCTTATCGCCGGTCGGGCGTGAGATGTAGGCGATCGAGTAATACTGATTAAGCGGCGCACTCTGACCGCGAAGCGCGAACGTTCCTCCAACGAGCGTCATTCGGGGGTTGTTGGCGGGGTAGGTCGTGCCATCTGCTATCGTGGTTGTGTCAATACCAAGAGTGATCTTTGGCAAGTCAGCAATCGGCACCGCAGACGGCATCGGACGAAAGCGCAGACCTTTCAGAACCGCCGCGCGTGAACCTGTGCGCGCCACCTGATCGCCACCAATGGCGTCCAACTCGGCTTGATTGAGAACACCCATGTCAGTTCCTCGCGCTGGTCAGAATTGCGCCATCGCGGGCGCTGAAAAGGGGTTGGCCGTTAATGGCGGACAGGAGGGCGTTGATGGGGATCGCTGGCCTGTTTGGATCAAACGCCGCCTGGAATTGCCCCGGAGCCAGTGGCCAGCCAAGCGCGATGCCGTAACTCTTGTCGAGCGCCATCACGATAGGCTCGAACTGAGGCCAGTGACAGCCGAGTTGTTGGGATTGTACAGCCGCACGGAAGCGTTCTGACCGATGACAACTCCCGTGGTGCCGGAGATTGTGCGAGTAGCTACATCACGCCACGTTACGCCGTCAGAGCCGAGCGATTGCAGCGTCACGCTGGTGCCGGTGAACTGCGCGTCCCACAGGTAGGATCCGCCAGCGACGCCCGTAACAGGCGTGGTGGTCGATCCAGCGGTCGGGTTAGCCGACGTGCCCGCCTGTGCGGTCAGGCTCTGGTTGCTAGCAAGCTGGTAGCTATTCCCGCCCAGCGGGTTGCCGTTGCCGTCCACCGGAACGAAGGCAGGCGCATAAGCAACCTGCCCCCCTGAGTTCGGGACGGGGACGGGTTGGACCGCATCATAGGCCCCTGTTGGTTTACGACCGAGTACCATGATGCGGCCTCCCTGTTAGAGCGCGGGTTCGTCCACCGCCTTGATGGCGGTGATCAGATCGGCCTTGTTGAGCGGCTTGCCTCCTGCGGTCGTCTGGACGTTCTTCGTGGCAGCGAGTGCCTTGAGGGCGTCCAGCGTTAGGTCCTCAAGCGCCGGCTGGACGTTGAGCGTCTTGTCCGACGCCTCCATTGCCGCCTTCTCGCCCGCGTCCAGCTTCTCCCAATTGTCGTTGGGCTTCTGCGCGGTCGTGAACGGCGTGTTGGCGTTGTGGTAGATGCCGTCGACATAGACGGGCTCAGGCGAGCTATAGGTCCGCACGGTCATTAGTACCTCCCGCTGTTGGTCTGACGCGCCATGACGGTGCCGGCGGTCATGCGGCCGGTCGTCGGAGCCGTGCCCGTGACGGTGTAAAGCATCCGCACGAACTGCTTGCCCGTGCCCACCGGGAACCAGTCAGGCCCGAGGTGACGCGCACCCGGCACCAGATCAGCAGCCGAATAGGTCGCGGTCCAGATCGTGTCGGGCGCGCTGAAAGCCGCGGTGGTGTCGACCTGGATCGAAACCGTTAGCGACGTGAGGTTGTTGAATGCCTCCGTGGCACCGACGAAGAAGGGCTGCCCCTCCCCGCGTCCGATGTCACGCTTGAGCGACGACGATGCGCCGTAAGGCGTGCCGGGATTGCCCAAATCGATGACATTGGTGGATGCCGCAGTGGCGGTGATGGCCTGGTTCTCCGAGAGAAGGCCGGTACGGTCGAGGATCATGTCTCAGGCCTCCTTACAGAACGCGCGCTTCGGCGTTGATGAGCGCGTCGGTTTCGCGGATCGGCATCTCGCGGTAGCCCTTGATCTCCTTGCCCGCGAGTTCCTCGGGCATGAGGCGGATTTTGTTATCCGACGCGCCCGAGTTGGTGCTGAGAGCGTCCAGCGCTTCCAGCAGATCGCGGTTCATGTAGATCACCGGCTTGATGCCCGTGACGTTGCCGTCCGTGTTCTCGATCAGCGTATCGCGGCGGTTCTGCATCTTGTAATATGCGCGCCGCAGCAGCGCGAACAGGTCGACCGTTCCCGCCTTCACGGCGTTGATGTCGATGTTTGCGACACGGACGTTCTGCCGCCAGTCGGACACCTTCACGCCGATGTCCTGGCGGAAGTATTCCTCTTTGGCGAAATACGGTCGGTTCACTTCGTCATAGACGCGCTGGACGCCCATATCCTTGCGCTGGATACCTGCCGTCGAACCTTCGGGCGTGATGAGGCTGGTGCCGCTCGGACCCCATCCGATCATCCACATGGAGGTGTTGTTGCTGCCCGTGCCACCACCGTCGATGATTTGCGTGGCCGCAGCACCACCGTTGGCGATCGAGTTGTAGCGAGCAGCGACGCCCTTGAAGCGCTCCGGCGTGGTGGCCGTGTCAGCGTAGAAGAAGTTGACCTGCACGTCCTGCGCGATGGCTTCCAAAGCGACATTCGCTTCGTCCGCCCGCTCAGCCGCCGGGTTCTTGACCTTCTCCAAATAGCGGGTGTCGATCGTGGCTAGACGCTCGACAAAGCCGGTCGTGTCGCGCACCTGCATGGAGGTACCCTTGGACTGGATGATGCCTTTGTAGAGCTGACCCCAAGCGACATCGCCAAGGCCGGTGCGGATGCGACTGATATGGCCGCTGCCATCGTTACAGTCCACGACGTGCGCGTCCTGCATGAGAGGATTGAGACGATGAAGGGCCTCAATGGCCGGGATTACATCGCCGTTGCGGTTGGTCGAGGCATAGTGATCGATAATGCCCCGGAAACTATTTCCGATCGTAGCCATGTGGCCTCCGTTGCGCGGGAGGGCTCAGCCTCTCCCTCAATTGCGGGGAACGTCATCTGGATAGAGCGTCGCCAAGGTGCCGCGGGGCTTGGACTGGCCAGCCTGGACGCCTGAGCGTGCTGCGGGAGGAAGTGGCTGTTTGGCTGCCCGTACAGGCTCCATACGACGCTTCATGAGCTGGTCGTGCTTGTCGGCCTTAGCCTTCCAATCACCGATGCGTCGAAGCGCGATGATATCGGCCGCTCGGGCCTCTGCCATCACTTCCTTGGGATATCCGAGTTCCGCCGCAATGGGCTCCAGATCAGTTAGGAGCTTTGCGCGCGAGGATGGATCGGACCATTCATCCCCTAATGCTTCTTCCAGCACCGCGTGTTCGGCCTGTACCTCGGCTTGCAGTTGATGCTGGGAAATGGCCTGCGCGTGCTGACGCGCCTGCTCGATTTGCTCCGAGACTTGGCCTCGGTGGGCAACAGCGTAATCGTACTCTGCTTTCTGCTGATAGTAAAGGTCCCTGTGCTCAGCAGATGCAAGTAACCGCGGGTCCGGAGCTTGGGGCAGCGCCGGAAGGAATTGCTCAAGCGCCTGCTGATGGTTCTGCATGATAGTGGACAGCGCCTGACGCGCTTCACCCTCTACGGCATTGCGCGTGTTTGCGGCTTCGCGAGACTTGGCCTGTACGAACTTCTCGCGGTCGGCTTCGCGCTTGGCAATGATCTCCTGCGCCTCACGCGGCAAACCCGCGAATACCTCTTTAGCGTCCTTTGCCCACGAGGTGGGTGCCTCGATTGGCTCGGCTTCAACCTCAGGCTGCTCTACAGCGTCGGTGTTGTCGGTATTCGTATCGGTTTCGGTCCTGGCGTCCTGCTGCGGTTCATCGTCGGACGGCAAGCCTTTCGGCTCATCGGTGTACATGTCAGTGAGGTTGGGGGCTGCCGGCTGTTCGGTGGCTTCATTGGCAGGTGCCTCGATCTGGGTGTCCATGCTCATGTTCCTCAGTATGCCTTGGGCAATCGGCGTTTGATGTTGGTGCGGCGGTCGCGCTGCTTCTCAGCCGCAGCCAAGCCGTTGCGGTGCGCGGTGGTGTCGAAAGACGTGTCGCTCTGCGCCGCTTGCAACCGGGCATATGCCTCAGCGAACGGCGCGGGTGTGTCAGTAGGAAGCAAAGCGGCGCTCCTCTGCTGACATGCGCGTCAGGTCCGCGACGTGCTCGGCCGCGTGTTTAGCGACATCACCATCAGCGACAATCGCGGTGAAATACGATTGCAGGTTGTCGAGCGACTTGAGCGCCATGCCTAGCAGATCGGTGGCCTTATCCTGCCGCCCCTGCTTTGCTGCCTTCACCAGATTGGCGGTTAGCTGCGCCTCAAGCTCTTGGAACGCGAGTGCATTGCCAGCAAGGATTGCGCGAGCGGCCTCGGCATTTGCCATGCGCTCTGCGGTGTCGGCTTCGGTCACTTGTCCAAGTCTCCACCTGGGCGCAGTGCAGGCAACGTGCTTTCTTCATTGTCAGCTTCGCTATCCGCAGCTTTGCGACGCGCCATGCCCTGGTCAAACTGGAGCCGCTGAACGGCCAGCTCCATGTCAAACGCCTGCTTGTCGCGAGCGAGCGCGGCCTCGAAGTCGGCGCGATCGCGCTCAAGCGAAGATTTTAGCGCCTCACGCTCGCGGGCAGCGGCAAGGTCGAATTCCTGCTGTCGAGCCGATAACTCGTTGTGGGCCTCCTGTTCTTGCTGCTGGAGCGTAAGACGGCCTAGCGCCAATTCGTGCGCCTGCTGGTCCTTGGCCTGTTGCGTCTGAGCTTCCGTCTGCGCCTTGATCGCCTCGGGGTCTTGCTTCTCCGGTGCGGGCCCAAGGTCGGCTGGGTTCAGCACATAATCGGAGGGTGAGCCTAGTCCGCTGTCTTGCACAAAGCCGCGGACGTTCTGATAGACCTGTTCCTCACCAACAATCCGACCACCCGCAGCGACGATGCCCTGCTGGATCGTGAACAGCGCGTTGCGAGCAGATAGCTTTTGGTCCTTGTTGCCCGTGCCGATGCCGACGTTGATGTTCATGTCGATCTCTTCGGGCCAGCGGCTCGGGTCGATCTGCCGGTACTTGCCCTCGATCTTCATACGGAACGGCTGACCGTAGCGGCGCATCAAGCGGTAGAGCTTGGCAAACATTGACGCGACAAGCTGCTCGGCAAAATTACGCGTGATGTAGAGTTCGATTTGCTGCGACTGTGCCATGAGCATCCCCATGCCGGTCGCGGTCTTGTTCATCGTATCGGGATTGAGGCCCTGAGACTGACGCGTCACGCCCGTGCGGCTTTCCCGCTCGGCGCTCATCATCTCCATGCCCTGAAACGCGACCGGGCTAGTGTCCTGCTGCTGGAACGGCGTCGGTGCGTTTCCGCCCTTGTAGCGGATCAGACCGCCCGACCTGACCGTCAGCAGGTCATCGATCGTGTCGACGGTCATCGACTCCTCAGCCACCAGCGTACGCGGGGCAGTGGACAAGTAGAGGCTATCCAGGCCCGAGCGCAGCAGCACCGAGCGGATGCGCTGGATGTCCATTGTCTTGTCGGCGGTGCTGTCACCCACGAGTCGGTGCGCGGCGGGGAATGGCGACCAGATGGAATAAGGCTGCTCATCAACCTCCATCACCTTGAGAACGGTGTTGCCAACACGGTGCACGAACAGGCGCTCAGCGATGCCGTCGCCGTTCAAATCGTAGAGCGGGTATTCCTCGTTGAGCCATACGAGTTTGTTTGCGCCGGTTCGGTTGCCGACACTTCCGCGGTCATTGCTGCGATCGGCGTCGCGGGCTCGTTCAACCCGCTCACCGCCGTTGCTGCCGCCTACAAGCCCCTCCAGCTCAGCCGGGTCATAGCCCAGCTTCACGAAGTCGCTGATCGACCGCTGCATGACCTCACCCACGTAGGCGGCGTCGTCCAAGTCAATCGCGTCAGCCGACACGCGGAAATACTCGTTCGGGACGGCGCTGCTGCGGAATTGCGGAGGCTGCGGCTGCTCAAGCGTGACGGTAACAATAGCCGGGTCGATCGCGTCAGGCACCGCCTCGACCACGCGCAGACCGTCGACGCTGTAGCCGTTCTCGTCCTCGACCATTTCATCAACCAAAACCTGGCGCTGCTCGTGAAGCGGGCGCTGCGGCTCGGCATACACCTTGACGATGCCGGTCTTTTCGAGCTTGCCCGCCTTCAAGGCGTCGTGAAGGATGCGATAGCCCTTCTGCTTGCGCATGAAGTGGTAGCGGACAGCAGCGGTGGCTTCCTCACCGTAGTCCACCATGACCGGCGCGCCCTCGGTGGGCTGCCCATCTTCACCCGGCGCACCCGGCTTGGTGACAGGCTGACCATCCTCACCGATCTGCGGTTCAGGCTCGCTTTCAAACTCGACAGCCTTCCCGCTGGCAAGGATTGTGTTCAGGATGCCAACGAGCGACGTGTCGACCACCTCTGCTACATCGCGCGTGACAGCCTGACTGCGCCCCTCTACCTCGTCGCCATACGGCTTGCCCTGGTAAAACTTGAGCGCCGTTGCCCGAGCGTCCTCAAGCTGCGTGTCATAGCCCCGACCCTGCTCAGAGCGCAGGAATTGCAGGAACTCGTCAGGCACTTCAATTGCCATCGGGCAACACCCCCTTGAGCACGAAACGCAGGTTCTCGCGCCATGTCAGGCGTCGCCATTTGCGACCGTCACTGGACACCCAGACGCGCTTCACAAAGCCGTGGTCAAACCGGACCATCAGACGATCCCCCGTGATAGCTGTGAGTAATCGATGGAGCGCTGGGCCTGCTTGTCCTGCGGCTTGCCAATCGCGAATGTGCGGAATGCGTCCGCTGGGTCACTGGCCCAGTCGTGCAACGGTGTGTCACGATAAGCGCGCAACTTCTCGTCCCACACACGGCGATAGGCGCGCAAAGCGTCAACGCCCTTCGCCGTTTTCTCTTTGTCGAACCAGCATAGGGGCAGAACCTGCCGCACCTCGTTGATGTCGTTTGCGACGGACGACGTACGCGGCACGATGCGGATACCCTTGAGGCCCATGCCTTCCGCAGTGTCGGCAATCGAGCCAGTGACGCTTACGAGTTGCTCATTCTCAGCATCATGCGGCATCAGGTGTTCGCCGTAGTTGTACGGCTTGGCCCGCAACTCCTTGACGTACCAATCAATGCCAACGCTGGTGTTGACCATGTAGTCGATCACAGCCCAGCCGGTGCCATACCGCTGCACGAACCAGATTGCCGTCTGGTCGTTGCGACCCAAATCCCAAGCAGTGTGCACCTGCACCTGCGGGTTATGTGGGACGGGACCAATGCGGCCCTGCGCTTCCAGCTTATCGATTGTCTTGGCGTAGTAAGCTCCAGGCAGACCAGCGCTGAAGCTGGTCATGTATTCCTGCTGGTAGATGGCGTCGCCATCATCCTCGCCACGCTCTAGGACGATTTCGGCGCGCTCACTCGCCAGCGTTTCAGCCGAGAACACATCAGTCTCGGTCGCGGTGAGGCGTTCGGAGAACCAATCAGCCGAGTCCTTGCCCATCTCATACATGCGGTAGGCGTGGTTACGCCCGCGAGGCGTAGTGATGAACATTGCCCACCCGCCGTTCTCAGCAAGGATAGGCCGGATCAGCGACCAAGCCTGCGGGTTGCTCAGCGCCCACTCTGAGAACACAACGCCCACCGGCGGAGTGCCCACCAGTGCGTCGTAATTATCAGAGCCGATTACCTGCCACGTCGACCCGTTCTTGAACCGGATCATCATATCCTGTTCGCGGGTCGTGTCTCGCAGGGCAGCGGGAAAAGCGTCGTCAATGCGCCTGCGACCGGTATGCGGATTTACTGCGTCCCAGATCGCCTTACGAGCTTGGTTCTGCTGCGGCAGCAGGTGCCAGTACACCCCTACTCGCTCATGGCCAGCACACGCGGTGTAGTGAAGCGCCACGTCATCCTTGCCATGCCGGCGTGGCCAGATGGCTATCGCGCGCTTTCCGCCGTTGTGCATGTAGCGCCAGAGGTCGCGCTGATATGGCCGCGGCGACCACTCATGAGGCAACGTAATCTCAGGCACTGGGCTTCACGATGTTGATAACGAGCTGCTCGCCATCTTCGCCAGTGAGCTGCATCGGCAGAACCTTACCAAGCAGCGGCAGGAATGATTGCGGGTTCTCGTCAGCTTGCTTTGCCAAGTATCCCACAAGGCCCTCCTTGCCGCCTGCCTGAGTAGCGGCTTGAAGGATCGCGTCCTTGAGCAAAGTAGTGTTCTTATTGGGAACGCCTTTGGGGCGACCTGGGCCGGGAGTACCGTCACCCACTCGCCGAGTTTTCGTGCCGTTTGTTAAACCGCTGGCGTCACTCATTGCACCAATGCAGTTACACCTTCGCGCGACCTCGTTTTAGTGACGAAAGTCGATTGCCGATCACATAGTTACGTCGACGTTGCTTAAGCTTGTCTCGTCCCGCGTCGTCTAACCATCGTGCGACGCGCTTGGGATTGGTGCTGTAGTGATCTACACTGTCCCAGCCGATTGCTACGAACACCTCCTCAAAATCATCGGGCATCGGGCGAAGCGGACGCCCGAGCGCGTTCACAGCTCCACCTCGTGATTACGATATGCGGTGAGAGCGGCGGATGCACAGGCGTTAAGCATGTCCTGCGATGGCCGGGCGGCGCGAAGGTGCCCTCTTTGGCCGTGGCGTTCGAGTGTATCCCCGATCGCGAGCGCGACGATCTCGATGAGTTCGTTATCCTCGGTCATGCGTGGCCTCCGAACGATCCAGGGAATAGTCGCTCACGAAGCGCGAAAGCGTCCCAAAGCGCGTTATGCTGCACAGCTCCGTCAAGTGTCGTCGGGTATGCATCGACCCGCACGATGTCGAACTGCATCCGGGGGATTGCAGCCATCTGCCCCGGCCCGGTGATCACCGCTTGGCACAGGTAGCGCACATCATCGGGCCAATCGGTAATGATGTACGGGACACTGCCCCCGCGCGCGGCGAAGAAGTCTGCGATCAACTTAGCCCCTTCGGCCTGCGTCACGCGGTGCGCGTCGTGACCGGCGGGGATGCTGTCCATGATGGGGAATACGTTCTCATACACCCACCCGCCCCAAGTGCGAGGCTCAGGATAGATCAGGTATAGCGCGTCGCCATCATCACGCACCAGTGCGAGGCTTAGCAACTCCCCGCCGAACTCGTTAAACTCGGTGTCGAGGAAATACCTCATGCGTTCTCTCCCTTAGTAAGGGATTGCGCGATGGTATGGGCGACGCGACGATGCATGGCGGCGTGGCCCAAGCACCAAATGGCTTTCGCGGTGGATGACTGCTCACCGGCCTTAACCGACCAATCCGCCGCCATACCTAACTGCTGCTGCACGTGCTCCGGCCCTACTTCGCACACCTCCACCTCTGCGCCATTCTTCCGCGCGGCTTCCAACATCTGCCTAAATGTCATCGGCACTTCGCCGACAATGTTGTCGTCGATCATGATCCCGATACCCCGCTATCAACAATCGCCATCTTCACGCGCTCAAGTAGACCGAGCTGGCGGAAGGCATCGAACTTGCCGGCCTGCAACCAGTCGGTAGACGCGCCGTTGTCATCGGTGACGTGACCCAGACACAGGACTGCGTGGCTGGCCTCAATCTCCCCGCGTTCGATCTGCGCGATGGCAACCCGCAACATGTCGAGCACGCTATGCGCGTCCACGGCGCTGTTGCTGTTCCACTTACGCTCGGTCAGGCTTACTACGTCACTCATGTACCGTGCCTCCCGCTGCTAGAGTGCGATTGCGTGAAATAGCGAGCAACGCAGCTTGCACCGAGAAGCGATCGTCGTGCCTGCCAGCGCGAACGCTTTCCGCCAGGTCGAGATGAGCCGTGCCTTCATATACCAGGGCTACACATTCGCGCGCCTCGATCAGGTCCCGGTCTATCGGGTCTACTGGCTTAGGTAGATCGGATACGATGGCCTTCGCGATGGCGATCATCTTGATCTCGCCTTCGTCGTTTCCGCACGGCTCGCATTCCGCCAGCAAACGCACCAGCTTCTCCATCCGCTGTGTTAGTTCCTCATTAAAGGGGGTGGAGGGCTTGGCGGAGTTGTGGATGCGCCAGCCCGTCCCCGGCACATTCCCCACAGGATTTACATAAAATCCGCGCTTGTCGCCGATATCCACACGACGATCACCGTCGTAGTCCGGCTCACCAACAACACATGCACGTTCGATGCGTCCATCCATATGCATCGCCTCAATCGGCTGCGAGAAATCGACTAGCTTATCCACGTGCCATCTCCCTATTTGCTATAGCAGAACTTGCGCGCAACGCCAAAGCATTATGCAGGTGCGCGCCAGTATTCTTCAACGTCCCACGCCGATTGCCCGAAGTCCCACGGCGTCCACCGCCAAGCACTGACCTTGCGGGGTCCGTCCACGATCCCGTTGCGAAAGCGAACATAGACCAGCGCATCTTGATCTCGTGGCGATCGGCCGTGGTTGATGTGGCGATCATGCTGCACGGCCTATCCGTGGCAGCAGCCCCTTCTCACGTAGCCAGTCGGTTGATCCGGTTTGCTCTTTCCAGTCGAGGCGACGAGGCAGCGGATCACCACGATCGTCTTTCTCCTCCACCACGATCCACACGCCGTTGCGGCGTTCCTTGGCGTTCAGCCAAGCACAGTATTCCACGATGTCGGTGGGAACCTGCTGGTCGTTGACCATGACGTAGGCCGGGGTGTTCGAATTAGTGGCGGGCTGACGACGAAGTGGGTTTGTCATCGTAATTCCCTTCTAAGACTTTTTGGAAATTGGCCTTTTTGGTGAGCCAATCGAATGTAAAACCGTGCCAGCCGGTATCGCCGCGCAGAAAGGGCGAGCGTTCAACCGCCCCCATCACAGCCTGCCAATCCTCAACCGAGTATCCGGCGATCCGCGCTTTCACCCGCTGACGGCGTTCCGGCGTGAGATCTCGGATCGTTGGCTTGCCGATAGAGCGAGCCAGATCATTCCAAGCCTCAAATACATGCTGGGGAGTGAGTGCATCGTCAGATGCACAATCACCGTTAGGTGATAGTTCTTCTTCTTTCTTCTTATCTTCTTCAGGTTCTTGTTCTGTGTCTTGCGTCTGTCTTGCGCGCGTCTCGTGCCGTGTCTCGCCACCTGTCTCGCGGTTGTCGTTTCCGGCCTGATATTTCTCATAGTTACAGATGGTTATGACCAGCACACCGGTCTCGCTTACTGTCTCAACCATGGTCTCGGATTTCAGACGCTTTAGGAGGCGTTCGATCCAGCCTTTGTCCCGATCCATCGCATCTGCGAGGTCGCGCACCGACATGGCGAGCTGACCGCGATTGAGGTTCAGCGCCTTGCCCTTGTAACGGACACGCACAGGCTTCCAAGACGCGCGCAGCACCATGTATGCGAACGCCATGGCCTCCGCGTCATTGCGAAAGGCGGGGTGCCCGATCAGGCTACGGTGAAAGCGTGCATAGCCACTCACGCAAACGTCACCGTGACGCGACCACCCGGCACCGGCTCACCGATGACGTAGGTTGGTTTGAACCAGTGATCGTCCACGCGCAGCGCGTCGGCTATACCGTCACGACCAGCCTTGAACGCGCTGATCATACCGTCATCGTCACGCCGACGACGATCCGGCGGGTTGAATGTGATCGTGAGCCGGATCGGCACCTCACCAGCGATAATTCCGATGCGCGCAGCATTGGTCAGCGCGCAGCATGCGAACCGATAATCCGCGGTCGGCTTGCGATATGCCGTCCAGTGCTTGCGCCGTTTAAAATTGGGCGTCAGCTCCTTGGGAGGCCAGGGAAGCTCTAGGTTCACTTCACCACCGCCTTTGCCAGCGGCAGGCTGTGCGTAGGCTCAGAGACGCGGTGAGCGGTCCACAGAGCGTTGTGACGCTGTACGGCCATGAATGCAGGGAGGACGCGTGCTGCGATCTCTACGTGAGCGCGGGGCGTCATGCCGCCAGCCTCCGCTCAGCTTCACGACGGCGCTTGCTCTCTGCGCGCTCGATAAGGTCATCACTGGTCACGATCGCATTGCCGCAGCGCCAGTGCGTGGCGTCGCGATTGGGCTTGCCGTCGATTAGCGCGTCGACCGGACGGCCCATTGCATTGCAGCGATAGACCGGGCCGAAGCGGCGCAGATAGTCTGCGGCCATCCCGGCGCGGCTCACGTCCATGATGGGGCGGTCGACCGGCGCGGTCATATACGCCGGCCGTCCGCGCGGGTTCTTTGGAGGCTCTACGCGTGCTGGTGCAATGCGCTTGCGCTCGTAGCCGATCTCGCGATCCCACCGGCGTCGAACCTGCTCTGAAACGCCGTACTTGGCCTCTAGCTCGTGAGCATGGCGTTCGCGGGCAATCTCGGCGTAACCCTCGGGCGCGGGGCCTTTCGACCGGCCGAAAATCGTGGGTTGTCGATCTAGCCCGGTCTGGCGCACCAAACGGCGGATCGTCCTGATGCTGACACCGTAGCGGCAGGCAAGGCTCTCAAATGAGTCACCCATGTGCTCGATGAAGTCGGCCGGCATCGGGAACGCTTGCGAAGGGTGCGTCATGCCTCCCTCCCCTTGCGTGTCTGTGCGGCCCTGTTGCGGGCGTAGCGTTGACCAGCCGGGAGAGCGGCAGCGACGAGAGCCGCCAGCTTCTCTTTAGCTTCCAGGCGGCGCTGTTCGGCGTTCGGCTCGGGCGCGATCGTGGCGAGGTCTTCGCGGTAGATCATGCCAGCGATGGTGCGGCGCAGGTTCATGCGACCTCCTGCCCACGATAGCTGTCAATCGCCTCGCCCGCGTCGACCAGCGAACGCTTCATGCGAGCAATCTCCATGTCATCCAGCACGCCGTCTTCCAGCGCCAGCGACAGCTCGGCCATCAGCGTGCAGAGCTTGGTCTGTAGGCTCTGACCACTGACCGCCCCTTGGTGCAGCGGAACAAGCTTCATGCCGATCAGCGACAAGGCGTCGTTTGCGAAGCGGCCGTTCCAACGCTCACAGCCGCGCAAAAACGACGTGACCGGCATCTCGGCATATCCGGTGCGGTACGCTTTGCCTGCATCCACACCCTTGTGAAGATACCGGCCAAGCTCGGCGTCGGTGAGACCGTCCTGCACTTTGATCGTCGTGAGGCTTTCCGCCAGCGCGTCGACAAGCTTTGAACCCGATACGCTGCGATGCAGCGGGGAGATTACCGGATCAGCCATGGCTAACTGCTCCATTATGGTTGGACTGAGAAAGACCCCCGAGTTCCGAGAGATCACCGCGAGGCTGCTGGCCGAATGGGCGTGGTTCATTCACTGGCAGGACGAACTCGAACGGTTCAGCACCAGCGAGCGGATGGCGGCGGTTGGCGTTGCGGACCTCGTGGCAAACGAGAACAGCAGCACCGAGAGCAGCGGACAGATACAAGACGTTCTCCATGCTTCCTCTCCTTGTGTTGATGGGTTAGGCGAACGCCGACGCGAACATGTCCTGTTGAGCCATCGCGGCCACAGCAGCGGGGTTCATCCAGATCACTTCGGTGCGCTCCCGAGCGCCGTCTGCCAGCGCCTTGCGGGTGACACGCTCCCACCCGGGCAGCGCGCGATCGTAGAGGTCGCTGGGGTAGCCGGAGAGCATCACCATACCTTTGAGCGTCACGAGGAAGTCGAGCAGCGTTTCGTGGTCGCTGTCAGTCATCTCGTGGGCGTAGTCGGCGGATCCATCAGCGCGAGTGTCGAACACATAGGGCGGGTCGACGTAGTGCAGCGTGTCAGGCCCGTCGTGACCGGCCATCACCTCGCAAGCATCGCGATTCAGCACCACCACACCCTGCAAGCGCTCGACAACACAGCGCAGGCTATCGGGGTAGTTCACCCAATCGTGCGCGGGCGTGGTGCCGGAACGATTGCTGTTCGAGCGGAAGCCAGTAGAACGGTTGTGCCCGTTACTACCGAATCCCATAAACGAACGGATGATGAGGCGGCGGGCGCGCTCGACGGGGTCAGCACTAGCCTCGTAGGCCAACCTAAACTCGTCGGATGCGAACGGGGTCAGGCGCACCGCATTGACCAGTTCGTCGGCGCGGTCGCTGCGGAGAACCTGAAAGAGGTTCACCACGTTGCCGTCCAAGTCGTTCCAAACCTCGGCATAGCTACGCGGCTTGCGGATCAACACGGATCCTGCCCCGCCGAACGGCTCGACGTAAACCCGGTGCCGCGGCATCATGGAAAGGATCCACGGTGCGAGCAGCCACTTGCCGCCATGCCAGCGAAGCAGCGGACGCCGTACAGCCTCGCCGCTCATTCTCCCTGTCCTTCCGTAGAGGGAGTAGTGGGAGCGTGAGGGACAGCGGGGCCGTAAATGGTGAGAGACGATTTGCCACGGCGCGCAGCAAACTCCGTCTTGCTGCCATCAGTGAACTCGAACTGCACGATGGCACAACCGTCGCTCGGCCACTCATAACCGTCAGCGAGGACGCGGTTGACGACACGCGCAGCAAGCAAATAGTCCGAGGGTGCCGCGTACAGGATGACGCGCGGATGGCCGATGCCGAACCCGCTCATTGTGTCACCGGCTGTGACTTGCGGATGGGCTGATGCGAGATCATGCCGCCACCTGCGGCTTACGAGCCTGAGCGATGACCTTGCAAAGATGCGACGCGCTAATCTTGCCCGCCGTCGCCGTCTCCAGCTTCAACGCCAGTTCGGGGGGCCACTCCTGCGACAAGCGAAGCTGCGACAAGCGCCCCTTCGACACGCCAAGTTCAAGGCTCAGCGCGGTGAGCGACTTCGCCCCTTTGCGCGATAGGTATTTGTCGAGCGTCGTTGCCATGGCTTTCGTTTAGATCATCTAAACTGCGAGCACAAGCAATTTGTTTAGATAGGCGAAACGCCATAATGCGTCCAAAGCGGTACAAACCATTCATGACAGCGCCTCGCCATGACTGGTATCTCCGCGACTGGTTGCGCGTGCTGAAAAAGCGCCAGTCGGACATCGCTAACGATCTCGACTGGAACAAAGCGCGGGTGTCGCTGATGCTCAGCGGTAAGCAGCAATACAACCGCGACGCGGTGAACGAGTTGGCTCAGTATCTGAACCTGCACCCATTCGAATTGTTGATGCATCCAGCCGATGCAATGCGGCTCCGCAGCTTGCGAGAAAACGCTATCCAAGTGGTTGCAAATACCGCACCTTTGGCAGCTGCTAACGACGATCGCACCGGCACCGATGGCTAAGCAAAGCGAAGACTGGGGCGGATGCCTCGCGATGGCGGCAGGTGTTGCGGTATTCGCGTGGTTTATCACCGCACCGTCGTCGGATCAGGTCTGCCGCGATCACAAGGTGCCTATCTTCGACAGCCTACACGGCATTGACTATCAGCCCACGTGCCAAGCGCTTTTTGATCGGCTGGACGCGCAGCTTAAGGAAGCACGCCGCAAGGCGAGTGATCTTGACGACCGCGTGACTGAGCTGGAAGGCAAGCTCAATAGCTAGTTTCGTTTTTCTAAACTTTTCTCTTGCGCATACCGTTTAGCTGATCTAAACCGTCTCCACCGCGGCGATGTAGCCGCCAGGAGACGCCAGATGGCCCCTTCGGCCCCTTCATGGATTTCTTGGTTAGAGACCGAAGCTGAAAAACTCGGACTGACCGTGCACGCGCCGCTCGGCTGCGTGTCAGACACGCTCGCTCGGCTGCGTCACTATGGTGTGCCGGGTGAAGCCGTGCGCCTCGCATTCGTCGCCGCGGAAGATGGCGGCTTCCAGCGTGCAGTTCCCTCGAGCGCGCGCTGACCCCCTCACATCACAGGAGCGAATAATGGCTTCTCAGGAAAACGATAGCAGGCACGGCGCGATGCGTTCTGTGCCACTCGTGCTCACCGACGAAATGGTTGAGCGCTTTGGCGCGGGGCCGTTTCAGAGCGTCGACTTCTGCCCGCACGAAGTCCGCGAGCTGTGGGCGCTGTTCATGGACGTGACGGCATGAGCGCTCCTCAGACCTTCCCCAACGCACAGGCGGTAGTACCCAACTGGTACGAGGATCGCCGCGCCAAGGTGCTGATCGCCAGCATCGCCAAGCTGCACCCGTCCTGCGACGTGCGCTTCGATCGCTACGTTACCACGCGTGACGAATGGGCGGAATACACCGGCTACCGTGTTGAGTGTCTGCATCGCATCTACGGCGAATACTACCGTGTGTTCGCCAAGGAAGCGGGCCTGCGCGACGATTGGGACAGCTTCGACGCGTTCGCCGCTCAGCCCAATGTTCAGGAGGTGGTGAGCAACACCGTTCACCCTCCCCGCTGCGAGCCTGAGCCTTCGATTTTCGACACGCTGCTTGCCGACGTGATGATGGCGCAGCGTCCCTACACCTTGGGAGTGCGGGCATGAGCGACGCTTACGCCGAATACTACCGTGAGGCGGTAGAACTCGCCTTTGACGGCTGCGGGTTGTGGGATGCGATCAAGGATATTCCCGCCGCCACCATGCTTGAAATTGGCGCGGCTATCGCAGAATCGGTCGAGAACCAGTCCCTCGCGATATACAGCCCGCCTGCATCTGATCGCCTCGCCTCGCTGGAGCGCGAATGGCGGCAGCGGGTGGAAGACGAGCGCGACCGCACCGAGGCTGCTCGCAAGGGTGCTGAGACCGCCGTTCGCAACATTCTCCGTATTCACCGTGACGTGCCGCTTAGCGTCACAGATGGCGGCGAAGTCTACCGCAGCGATGGCCGGATGGAGCGCGTGGCATGACCCATCCATCAACAGTAGCGGATACGCTGGATGCTGGCGACGGCTGGATTAATTGGCCGTGGCCGGGTGGCGATTGTCCGGTAACTCGTGGTGATGCGGTGGAGCTTCGGTTTCGCAGTGGCGTAGAATTCGGACCTTGCGAAGCCACAGGTGCTTCTTGGGAGCATAATGGTAGCAAAGGCGACATCATCGCTTATCGCGTGCTACAGCCATGATCGGCACCTCACGCAGCTACGAGCATCGCTCCTACGCCACCCGCCGCTCGCACCTAGCGGACGTGCTGCCCCTCGGTCGTGACTACCGCCGGGTACGTGCCGCTCTGACTAATCCCGACAGCCGCGACAAGCCTTCTGTGGCTTGGGCGATCGGTGTCGCTTTCGCCATCCTCTTTTGCATCGGAGTAGCGCTGTGAACCGCGATCCCGTTCTCGTCACCATGTACGGCCCACAACGACTGTCGCGCATGATCCGGTATTACCGCACGATGGCGCGCAACCCCACGCCGTGGGAGCCGGGCAGCAACCGCCGCATCGCTCACCGGGCCATCCGGTCGCTCATCGGACAGGCGCGGGAGATGCAGGCATGAGCAACCTATCGCTCACTATGCAGCAGCTCGACGCCATCAAGACCATGCTCGATGGCGAAGATGACGATCGACTGCTCAACGACATGATTGAAGGCAGCACCGACGCTATCGAGATCGCCCGCGGACTGCTTGACGCCAGCGACGAGGACGAGGGTGCGATCGCCGCGCTGGACCGTCAGGTAGCCGATCGGCAGGCTCGCAAGAAGCGCGCGCAGGATCGTATCGCACGACGCCGTGAGGTGCTGACCGCATTGATGCAGGCGGCGGGCGCGAAGAAGCTGACTCTGCCGGAAGTATCGCTGTCGCTACGTGACGGCAAAGCTGCGCTGCGCGTCGTGTCGGATGACGCGGTGCCGGATGCCTACAAGGTCGCGAAATGGTCGACCAGCAAGACTGCAATCAACGCTGCGTTCGAGGACGCAGACACCCTTCCCAACTGGCTGGTGCGCGATGACGCGAAGCCGGTGCTGACCGTGAGGAAAGCATGACGTTCACCCCAGAACAGAAAGCGGCACTGGTTGCGCCGCTTGATCCCAAGTACGTTCGTAAGCCCTCGGGCAGCTTCGGCCCCAAAGGCGACTACCTCGAAGGCTGGCATGTCATCAACGAGTTGAACCGTGTGTTCGGTTTTGATGGCTGGTCCTACACCGTTGACCTGAACCGTGATGCGCTGTCGGAGGGCAAGGACAGCAAGGGCGGTGTACAGTGGCAGGCGGCATATACCTGCATCTGCACACTGACCGTAGGCGTCGTGAAGCGCCAGGATGTCGGCTTCGGCTCCGGGTTCGCCAAGCAGATTGGTGACGCGATTGAGGGCGCGACCAAGGAAGCCACTACCGACGCGCTCAAGCGGTGTGCACGGACCTTCGGTAACGTGTTTGGCCTCGCTCTCTACGACAAGAGCCGCGCCAACGTTCAAGCTGCGCCCGAACCGCTCCCTGCCTCCGTGCAGGCCATGATGGATGGTCTAGCAGGCGCGTTCGACAACGGTGCTGCGGCGATGGCTGCTTACTGGACACAGCATTGGCCCGCCGTTCCCGCTGAGCATCGCCCGCGCGTCCTAGCCTTCAAGGAAGAGCTGAAAGCGCGCGACACCAACGTTTCATTCTTGAGGGCAGGTTAATGCAGATAATCACCATCACCGGTAACGTCGGCAAGGAGCCCGAGCAGCGCACCACGCAGAGCAACGACACGGTTACGTCGTTCTCGGTCGCGGTGAAGCAGGGGTTCAAGCAGGACGCGCCGACCGTCTGGTTCCGCTGTTCCGTGTGGGGCAAGCGCGGCGACACCATCAAGCAGTATCTCGCAAAGGGCGCAAAGGCGACCGTCGTGGGTGAGCTGACGATCGGTGAGTACCAGGGCAAGCCGCAGTACGACATTCGCGTCGCGGATGTGGACTGGGCGCGCACGGAGGGCGGGTCGCAGCGACAACAGCCGCAAGACAACCGCGGCGGGGGTGGCCTGCAAGGTGGCGGCTATGGCGACGATCTAGATGATGACGTGCCGTTTATCTCGGGCAGCTTCATCGCCGGCCTGCGAGCCTCCTAATGCTCGCCCGCGCAGCCACCAAGCCCCGCAAGCAGAACAGTCATCGGTCAGATGCTTGGAAGCGCGTTCCCGGCTTCCTGCAATGGCTGCGCGGGCGTTCGTGCTTCCTCACCACCATCCACGGTGCGCGCCATGAGTGCGCCGGCAAGGTCCGCGCCTGCCACTTCGACCCTTGGGGCGACAAAGGCACCGGCACCAAGGTCAGTGACCAGGCCGCCATGCCGATGTGCGACGCGGCACATGCCGAGCAGACGGACGTACTCGGGTGGCCGAAGTTTCAAGCCAAGTACGGCTTTGACGGGCGCGACGTTGTGACCGCTTATTGGACCGAGTGGCTTGGCACGCCGATGGGCCGGGCATGGGAGGCGCGCAATGGCCGCTGACATCGACCGCGCCATTGCCAACGCGGAGGACCTGTTCGTCCGCGCTGGTCAAGCCAAAGTCCGCGCTGAGGGCATGGACCTACGCCGCAAGCGAACCCGCGCCGTGCTGTTCACCAAGTACAAGGCGGATGGTCACGCCGCTGGTGCGAGCGAGCAAATGGCCGAAGCTGATCCTGTGTATGAAATCGCGTGCACCGACTGGGAAACAGCGGCGATGGAAGCGGAAACGCTCCGTGCGCAGGCCGAAGCACAACGCATGAAATTCGAGGCGTGGCGAACACAAGCCGCGACCGATCGCGCCGCAATGAACCTGCGGTGATCTTCCCTCTCCATATGGAGGTATAACCTGATGGCTAGTATTGCACCTGCCGCACCTGCAAGCAAAATGCAGCGCCCAAAGCGGTATGACGAACCAATCGTTCAAGTCGCTGCCATAAACTTGGCGGAGGAAATCTGTCGCGACTGGGATCACGACGGCAAACCGGAGGATTGGGTAGACAGCCTTGTTAAATGCCGTTTCGATTGGGATGACGCCTACAACCTCGCCAAGGCTCTAGAGCGGCAATCCTATGTCGACGCTGATCGTAACTTGGTCGACGTGCTGGACAGTGCTTTCGGCCACTTGGATCGTGCTCACAATGACGCTGTGCGTAAGTGGATTGCTATCGTTGGCTTCACGCCCGTGTTCGCGACCGGTGATCGCGTCTCTTGCCGTCACGGTGAGGGGCTGGTGCGCTCTGTCGATATGGACCGCGCAGCCTACGTCGTAGCCACTGAGGGGCGCGACTGGGGTAAAGGTGGCGGATACGTCATCAACGCTGAGGATGTGACCGCCTGCAATAGCGATCAAAGCGGCGAAGCCGGCAAGACCGAAGGGCTTGACCCGAAGGGCGCGAGCGCGGGCCGCGACAGCGGCATTGCCCCCACGCAGTCGGAGTCACACTCATGACCACATCCCCAACCACCGATATTCAACCCGAGCTGCTGCCGGTGGTTCAGGCGGATCGTGAAGCGGCTGCTGAATATGATTTGATGATCGGGCGGATCAGTCCTCTTGATGCTGCCGCTA
>Ga0182211_1000015_pt1 | contig 43680 bp, 55 predicted proteins | sample G5R1MG_20_FD_129660 | JGI IMG/M metagenome (GOLD analysis project Ga0182211, IMG submission 129660) | Switchgrass phyllosphere microbial communities from Michigan, USA - G5R2_MAIN_03OCT2016_LD1 MG | ecosystem: Host-associated > Plants > Phyllosphere > Phylloplane/Leaf | place: USA: Michigan... | reverse complement strand
TTTCGGTAAATCGAGGACTGGGACTGCGGAGTGCCTAGGTAGAGGATTTCCCCGCCCGGCTTCAGGATGGCCGCAGCCTCCTGGGTCTTGATCTCCAGCTTCTCGCGCATGGTCTCGGTTTCCGAGTTCTTCGGAACCTCGGTGTCGTCGAATAGGACGATGTCAGCGCGGGAGCCCGTGAGCTGTCCCGTGATACCCACGGCTTTCACCGAGGGGCTCTTGTCGGCCTTCGCAGGTCCGACGTCGAAGATTAGTGCGGAGGTCCGCTGGCCGGGCCTGGAGCGCAGCTCGGACCATAGGTCGTCGCCAGCCTCATGCTCGATGATTTGCTTGATGAAGAGAGCAATCTCGGTCGCGAACGCTTCATTCGCAGACACGATCATGATCTTGAGGTTAGGGTTCTTCCAGAGACGCCAGACCACGTAGGCTGCAGTGAGGAAGGTCTTGCCGACCCCTCGGAACGCCTGGATGAACCGGCGGCGTCCTCCCGTCTCTAGGAAGCGGGCGATGTCTAACTGTACGCGGGTCGGCTGCGGCAAGAGCAGCAACCGGGTCCACACGTACCAGAGGAACTTAAGAAAGGACCCCTGGAGGATTTCTTGGGATGTCAGAAGTTGCCTTCGGGTTAGCCGTAGGGCACAGCAGGAGGATGAAGAAGTTGGCCCTCCTCATCCTCCCCGTGCTGCTGTCAGGCTGCGAGACGACGCGCATTCTCCCCGCCAAGGTCGACGGGAATGAAGCGTTCGTCTCGGTGTTCAACGTCTGGACCGTGAACGACGCGCTGAAGTACGCGACGGTTCACTGCGAGAAGTACGGCAGGATACCGAGGGCCACGGGGCAGCATGGCTACACCGTGACCTTCGATTGTGTGCCTAAGGGGTCCTAGGGGGTCACGACGGTCAAAGTGCCATGGCGGCGCGCAGCCGCTTAAGCATGTCTTTGACTGCCGGTTCATAAACCAGACCGTATGCAGCCGTTGTCATGTGGACGCTGGTATTACCCCCTACGCTATCCGGGTTGGTGCCCCAATCATTGACCGTGCCGAGCAGGTTCGCGTCAGTGTAGGCCGGCGAGGTGTTCACCACCTTGTCGTCGAAATACTCGACATAAACGCCGTCCTGAAAGCCGACGCCGATCTTGATCGCGGTGTTCTGCCCGCTAGCACCCTGACCGAAACCAATCCAACCCGAGCGCATGTGCGTGTAATCGGTCGTGTCTATCTTCATCTTGCCATTCACGCGAATGATGTGACGCGCGCCGTCAAATACAATATCTAGATAATAAGTTTGCCCATTACTTACGGCGACATCAAGCGGCGCAGATGCGATCACTCGCAGTGTATTAGAGCTTCCATTCGTGAGCGTGTCATAGCTCGCAAGTTCCACGTTCGCGCCATTTAGTCGGACTAGGTACTTGTCGTCGGTCAGAGACGTGGTGCCGGGCACAGCCCGATAATAAACCTCAGGCCTCGGATTTGATGTGTTAGGTGTAAATGATACCTGGACATGTCCATTAGGCGTGTTCCGCTTACGGAAATAGTGCCAAGCGGCGTTGCCGTCACCACGGAATGTAGCTCCGCTGGCACTGGACGCAGTGGTGCCGTCGCTGGCGTAAGTGGCCCAATAGGTCGGGTCTAGCGTGAACGCCGCGCCGGAGTTCAGCCCGCCATTATAGCGTAATCCAGCTTCGACGTGCGGCTCCGGGTTAGTGACGTCCACGCCACGGGTTAGCAATTCATATTGCCGCTGGCCGTCAATAATTGGCAGCTTGTATTGCTTTGCGAGCGCCCGCGCGATCCGCCCCACGGTAAGCCCAAGTGCCCGGCCCGCTAGATCGTCAGTCCTGCCTGCTGTGTCGGGAAGCCCGGTATGGGAGGTTGCGATGATGATCGTGGGTCGCTTTGACCAACCCGCCATAGCATCGATCAGATACTTCATCGAGCGGTAATAGCCTGCAGGATCGGTGCAGGGGTTTTTGCCTGGGTCCTCGTTAAGACCGAAGTTCATGAAAACGGCATCCGGTTGAACACGTTTTACCGCTTCAAGCCATGCCTCACCGATGACCGATCCATTGAGCGTCGTCCCGTCTTCAGTCCGCCACACGCCGTTATTGTTTAGGGTGTTGTTCGCCTGCCGATAGTACCCCGTGTTTGGCGAGTTATCCGCAGCCAAGCCGACATACGCGGGGCTGGCAAGATGCCATGCATCGCGTCCGCCAAGCGCCAAATTGACATACTCGATAGCCGCCTCAGGAAACTCTTCGCCAAACAATCGTTGAATGATGTAAGGCAGGCCGGAAAACCGCGAGTTTTGGTTATTGTTCTCTAGGATGCTGTCGCCAGCGAACACAACGCGAGCCGTTCCTTGTATTAAGGCAGCACGTAGAGGGATCAGGTTGGCATTGCGCTGGGGCACCTGCGCCGCCAGCGGACCCACGGCTATTGCCGCAATAGGTGCGCCCACGTCAGCCCTCCAAGATCACTAGGACGTCACCGGCTGCTAACCCGCGAACGTACAAGGCATTGGCGGCGCAGTCCCCGCCGACGAAGGAATTCGTCACACCGGCGAACAGAGGTTCACCGCGCGCGGCGCTGGCATAGGCCAGGGTGCAATTCTTGGGCGGAACGATCTTTAGCGCCGCGCGGTAGGGGTTAGCGGCGAGTACCGGGTCGGTCCCGGCTGCTTGAGCTGCGGTGAGGGCAGCCACAGAGACATCAGCGAACATCGAGCTGACGCCTTTCACCAAGGTTCCAGAGGCCATCAAGCGTGGCCCCCGGCACCGGGCGTAGAGTTCATGGAGTTAGTTCATCCTTTGCGCGGCAGCGACTTCGTCAAGGTCCAAGTCGGTCAGGACGCCCGCGAGGACGTCGACCTTCTTGTTCGCGCGTGGCGCGTCCACCCCGTTGTCCTTCAGGAACTTCAGGGCCTTGTCGATTAACTGCGGGTTGATAGCGACCCGCTTAGCGGGGTCTGGATCGGCGGCAGCCGTAATGGCCCGCTGCAGCTCCTCGGTCAGGCCGGTAGCGACCAAGCCGTGGAGCATATCCATGATGTCGGAGCCAGCGCGGGTCACTTGCGGGTGTCCCGAAGCTGCGAACGGATGAGTTCCTCGCGGGTGGACTGTAGGTCGTCGCGGAGGCCCTCAACGTTCTCGTTGAGCTTTTCCAGCTTGTCGACGCGTTCCGTCAGTACGGTCACGTCGATCTTGGTGGAGATGAGGGTAGCGCTGCCGCCGAGGACAGCCGCCCCCGCGACCACCGAGATAAGGTGATCGCGGAGTGCAGACAGGTTCATCTCTCGGGCACGCTCGGGTCAGCGAGGGGCGCATCGGGGACGATAACGAAACCCTCGCCCTCAAGCGCGGACCTGTGTCGGCCCACCAGAGCTTCGCGGGCCGTAGCCATCTCTGCCCTTGCGTCTTTGAAAAGAGCCGGAGCAAGCGCGCGAACCATGCTCATAAATTGTGACTGCGTGATTTGCACGTTACCAGTTTCCTGAAATTGTCTTGTTCACTCCGGTGCCGCCATCTTGGATGCCAGCAGATTGGTTACCTCCAATGAGGTTCGCGGAGATTGTGTAACGGTCTGATGCGCCAGGGTAGACGATGAGTCCGTAGCCTTGGTTTCCGAACCCGATACTGCCCCCGAGCGTGCATCCGGTCACGACGAAGTCTGTGACCCCGGACGCGAACGCCAGACCATGGTAGGTGCCCGCGTTCTCCTGGCTGTTGCCGCGAGCGGCGAAGCCGTTGAAGACCGTGCGCTTGGCGGCTGCCTCGATCACCACGCCGTGCTTATGGCAGTTGATGGCACCACCGCCGAGGAAGCGCATACCGTCAGTCCCCAGTAGGGTGATCCCGCTGCCGGGCCGGTTGCTGAACCAACAAGACACGAAGTCGAACTCGACGGACTTGTCGATGACCACTCCGCCGTCGCCGCTGTCGAAGTAGACGTTGGTGAACTTGTTGTAAGCCGGTCGCACGTAGGGGGCGTTGAGGTTGGCGTCCGTGGTCATGGAGAACGCCCCGCCGATGATGTCGCCATCCGTGACGACAAGCGCCTCGACCTTGTTGGTCAGGCGGATGCCGCCCAGCGCGTGGTGCACATCCTGAGACACAAGCGTTGCGGTCGCTCCCGAGACTACGCCGGTGATTGCTTCGCCTGCGGTGAAGTTCTTGCCGTCCACGCCTGCGCGCAGGACCGTAGCCGAGGCTTGCAGGACGACATGGGCGGTTGCTCCCGAAGTGGTCCCTACAATTGTCTCGCCGGGGGCGAAGGTGCCAGACACGGCTGACATGTTGAGGTAGTCAAGCGGCGCGCTGATGAGGAACTGCGACAAGAACACGTCGTTGACGTTGTTGATGTCGACGCCAATGCTGGTGCAGTCGTAGACGTTGAAGTTGGTGCCCTTGACGCCAACCACGAACTCCACGCGGATACCTGTGAAACCGCTGCGGATGAACACGTCGTTCCACGTCGTGTACTGCGCAGTGATTTCCAGCGCGTAACCGTCAGTGGCAGGTAGGCCGTTGACGCCTACACAGGACACCCCTTCGATCTTCCCGCTGCCCACTCCCTCAAAGGCCCACACATTGGACGTAGAGGATGTGAACCGGACTTCGCTCTTCATCGACCCGTAGCCGAAGTAGAACTGGCCCTTGCGAAACACCACGGGAGTATTCCCACTGATGGCGAAGAAGCCGACCGGATGTTCAACCATCGCGTACTCGACGCATGCGTCTGCGGCCTTCTGAAGGCGCGACAAGGCGTCGGTATACGTGTTTCGATAGTCTCCCGCGAACCACGTCATCTTCGAATACTGTAGGCCCGCGACGTTGCCGCTGCCGTAGAAGATTTGGCGGTCGGGTGCCGTCAAGCCATCAGCAAAGGTGACGGTAGCTCCGGCGTCGATCAGAAGACGACCAGCGCCCGCGAACTGAACATGGCGGCTTAGCGTGATCGAGTGGCTGATGCGGTGCGGCGATGTGACGAGCAGCGGTCCTGCAAGGTCTCCTGCCTGGAGCGCCGAGGTATCGTCCGCTAGGCCGTCGCCCACAGCGCCGTAGTCCAAGACGTTGCGCCAATCCCCCATCTTCGCCCTTGCGGATCGCGCGAGCGCACCGGAGCCGCTCTGCACAAAGCGCAGTAGGTCGGACCCTTTACCGGCGTCAGGGGAACTTAGGTCACCTCGAAGGGCAGGATCGGAGCCGGTTCCTTCCGACATGATCGGGAGGCCATCGGCATCGAACGTAAGGAAGCGACTGGCCCGCGAGGATGCGGGTGGCAGCTCAAGTCCCGTCTCCCCAACGGGGCTCTGGAAGGAGCGCGCGGCCACCTCACGGTGATCGTCATCCAGCTCCTGGAGCCGCCTGAACACCTGCCCGGAAGCAGCGTTGAGGTCACCTGCGGATAAGATGGAGCTATCCGCAAAGACTACCTCCGGTGTCTCGAAGGGGGTCTTACGGAACACCCGGATTGTGGAGCCCACGGCGGGAGCTGAAAGGAGCCGCAAGGTGGACGCATTGTCGAGGCTGAACTGGATCGTCGATCCGTCCGCCGTCACATTCAAATCGCTCCCGTCTGCTGAGTAGTCGAACGGGATCGCGTAGGTGACGGTCGTGCCGTCGCCCACGTAGGTAACTTGAGTTGCCATCAGGCTCCTTGGAAGGGGATGGAGGGGACCTGGGCCCCCTCCGTGGTTAGAGCCTGGAAGGCTCCGGCAGGCCCTCCGCGAGGGTATCCTCACGGGCGTAGGTCGCTGCGTCCTTGCGGGACATGCCCTCCGCCATGTAGTCGGAGAGCGACTTCATAGCGGCCTTGTCGGCAGCGTAGGTCGGATTGCGTTCCATCAGGAGTTCGCGTGCGGGCTTGTTGAAGTCGGCCATGAGGCTGACAACTTCGTCCTGCTTCTGCTCCTTGGAGGGCAGCTGCTGGAACCAGGGGTCATCCATGAGGCGCGCTAGAGCGTCCTTCATGGTCTCTCCGTCAGCATTAAGCGCCTCCGTTCCCCTAAGCCGCCGCAGCTCCGACACCTCCTCCGCAGTCAGCTTAAACCCGGAAGGGTCAGCCTTCTTGAGAGTCTGGATATCGATGCCAAGATCGGCCAGCTGAGAGGTCACCGGATCAACGTCGCGGGTCGACCCAAAGGAGACCCCGCCGTCTCTGCCTTCCACCTCGTTACCCAAGGGGTCGATGCGGGAGGGCAGCACTAGACCGCCGCCGGGAACCGCGCGCAGGATGTTGTCCATCCAGCTCACAGCCTCGGGTGCGGAGGACCGCACGGTGTCGTTGATGGTTCTGCTTGTTCCTGAGAGAGGGATCGCGCGGGTGAACGCGCTCATGACCGCCTTCTCGTAACCGGCGACCAAGCCCTCCTCCTGATCGGAGAACACGGACTTCAGCATGTCGCGCACGCCAGTGACGTAGGTCTTCTCCAGGATGCCCTCACGGGCCGCTAGGAAGCCTATCTGAAGCGCGGTGGCCAAAGCCTCCTCATGCTCCTCGCCATGCGTCCCTGCGTCCTGGTAGGCCTTGTACGCCTGCCCCACAAACCCGCCCAAGGCGAGCGTAAGGGCGAACGGATCGAGCCTGCCGATTTCGACATAGTATCCCCCAGGTAGATTTAGACGTCCAGGAGGAGCCCCCCTCAAGTTGGCGGAGTTGTCGTACCCGCCGTTGGTTAGCGTGATTGCACCGGCAGCAGCGAGCGTAGCGCCCATGCCCATGACCATCGAGCCCAGCTCCATACGGGCCCTCTCAATTTCGGCCTCCATCCCGCCCTTGGCGAGGATTTCCTGGACCTCCTTTGCCTTGGTTCCCCAAGGCGTGTAGGAAACCATACCGCGCTCGAAAATGCGTACAGGGGTGCGGACGTAGGTCATCAGCATCCCCTCGACGGTGCCGAGGGAGAATACCTTGTCTATACCCTTGGCCGCGTCGGTAGCTACGCGACCGTACTTGGTTTGCGGGCCGTCCATGAACAGGACGCGCTCGGCTTCCTTTTCGGCTTGCTGAGATAGGCCTAAGGTGAACTTGAGTTCCTCCGGCAGGTCGCCCTTGGTCAACAGCGCCTCTTCGACCTGATCGAGCAATTCCTTTGGCGGCATCTCGGCCAGTTGCACGGCGCGCTTCTGCGCCAGTTCCAGCGTCTCCTTCACGGGTAGGCCGAGCTGCATTGTCTCGCGAACCGCGTAGCGAGCAGCCAAAGCGTAGGTTTCCTTCGTCTTCACAAAGGCCCTGCCCCAGTCGTCCAGCCCCCCCGCCACGACCTTAGCCGTCGCAGTGCCTGCAGCGTCTACAATGTTGCCTAGGGACGCTCGGGAGCGGTGGAGCGTCTCCAAAAGGTAGCCAAAGGACCCTCCTGCGACCTCCTCCATCCTCTTGTCAAAGGCCGTTAAGTTGGTGACGTTGAGCCGAGCTTTGTCCTCAAACTCTCTGACGTCAGGGGCTCGGAAGCCACGCTCAATCATGGCTAGTTTCGAAGCAGAGGCTTTAAGCGCCTGTGGGCTGTTAGCGCCCAAGCCCGTTGACGCGATGCGCTCGACGTCCGACCACCACTCCCACTTGACGCGGTCCATGGCGGCACGGATGCCGCGCTTGTGCGCCGTCATGTAGACCCGGCGACCCACGTCCAGCTCGAACCGAAGCGCGAGCGCCTCGTCGGCCTTACCGGCCAGCTCGAAGTTCCGCGCTGCCCACCGCTTGGCGGCGTCGTTGCGGAAGAAGTCGTGGGTCATGAAGCCGATGGTGTTGAACAGGCCAGAGGCCGGTGTCAGCGAGTTCGACTTGATGAAGGACGATAGAGTGTTGAGCGTGCGCCGCCACGTCGAAAGAGCGGATGCCTCAGCGGGGTTCAGTAGAACCTGCTGGACGCGGTCGAGGTCGTCGAGGTTGTGCAGCTTGGACATGAGGTCCGCGAACTCGCCCTCGCCCAGCTCCTTGAGCGAGGCGTCGACCTTATTGCGGATGCTCTCTTGCGTCTCGACGTGGAGGACGTCGTCACGGATTTCCGCGAACGCGAGCTTCCCCTTGTGCCAACGCATGTCCGCGAGACCTCGGGCAATCTGCGCCTTGATGGCGGTGCCCTCGGCGTGGATGCGAATGGCCTTGGAGAGTTCGTCCAAGAGACCCTCGCGGGCCTCTGGGTTCCCCTTCAGTATCTCCGGCAGGTACTTGTCCTTGGCCCGAGTAAACTGCAGCGCGGCCAGCATCTGCTGATGTCCGCCGATGCGGCCATCGGTGACGGCCTTCTGTGTGCGCTCTAGGGCCTCTGCGGTATCCGCTTCGGTGACCCCAGCGCCGTAGGCTTCGCGGAACGCATTGTCCTGCTGTCTGGTCGTCTTGGCACCCAGGCCTGCCTTCTCTAGGACGGCCTCTGTGGCCTCCTCCAGGAGATTGGCAGCGCGCTTGGCACCATCGGCATCGAGGCCGTGGTCGGTTGCGTCGAGCCCCAGAAGTGAGCGGTAGTGAGGGTCGTCGATGACGCCCCCGTCCAGCTCCGCGTTCTCCAGGCGCTGCGCCCATCGCTGGGCCTGCTGCACCGTCATCTTATCTACGCGCTCCTGGATCGCCTTTCGGGCGACCGATGCCTCCCCGACCAGCTCGCGCGTGGTTAGGATAGCGCCGTCTTCCAGGACATCGTCGGCTTGGCCGGTGAGGCGGTTGAGCGTCGGTGCTGGTGTTCCCGCTTCGCGGGTTCCCTGCACAGGGCGACCTCGGGCTTCCACGCGGGCAGCCGTCAGGTCCTCTGCAACGCCATCTGCAGCGCGCTCGATGCGCGCCGGGGTGATGGCTGAGGTTAGACGCGGAGTGCGTCCGTAGCGCATCGCCAGGAAGTCGCGGGTTGCTCCGGCTCCCCACTTGGCTGCGGGTATGATCGTAGCGCCAAGGACGTAGCCGCCTGCCGCGCCTAGAGCGCCGCCCGAGGCTGCGCCCAAGAGGCGGCTCTTCAGGTCGCCATCGGCAGACCCAGCGCCGTAGAGCGCGCCTTGCACGCCCCCGGCTACCACCATGCCCTTCACGCCCGAGGTCAACCCTCGCGCCGTCGCGGCTGCCTTCACGCGCCCTCCCCAGCCCAGTACGGGCAGGAAGCCACCAGCGAGCTGGCCGGAGACGAAGGAGCCGGTGTGATCCTCGCGGATGTCCGCAAGCGCCTGACGGTTATCCGCCAGCGCCTTGTCGTAGTCCTTGCCCAGGAGGAGCCAGTCGGCCCCTGCCCCGAGTTCGTCGAGGAAGCCGAAGGTCACCGTGTCGGCAGCGCCGTAAACGAAGCTGCCTGCGGTGTCGGTCTTGACCCGATTGCGGGAACCCGTGCGCGGCTCAACAGGCCTCTGCTCGGTCTGCGGCTCGGCCTCAGCGCCATCCGCTTCCGCGAAGAGTGTGTCTAGGTCGCTCATGGGTTCCCTTGGTTATCTGCGGGGTCGCGTAGGTGCGACGATGTAGGGCCTGATCTTTCCGGCAATCTGCCGGTTCAGCTGCTCTGGCAGGTTGGCGATGTCGCCCTTGTCGATGGCCGTCTGGAAGAGCGTGCGCTTCGCCTTTTGGAACTGAAGCGAGATGATAGCCCGCTGCTGCTCCGCAGTGATCGCCCGCCCCGTGCGGGGATCGCGATAGTTGCGCGAGACGCGACGAAGCGCTTCCTGCTCGGCATCGTCCAGGCTGTCCGTAGCGGCGCGCAGGGCTGGGTTGTTCTTGCGAACCTCCTCGATCCCGTTGGCTTCAGCCGTCATGGCACCCATCACCGCCCGGCGGACCTTAGGGTCCAGTGAGGCAGCTTGTGAGCCGAACTGACGTAGCGCCTCGCCCGGCGAGCGGGTGCCGGAATACACCGGCCCCATGATGCTCGCGACTATACCCTGTGCCTGCTCCTCGTCCGCCTTGTCGCGGTCGCGGTCGGCTTCGTTGGATGCACGCTCAGCCCGCGCTTCGTCCCTGTCCGCGTCCTGACGGATCACGTCGAGGAGCTGGCGGGTTTGCCGAGGGTCAATCTCGCGTCGGCGGGATGCCTCTGCGATTTCGCTCGGGGTCACCGGAGCGCCAAGGCCGGACATGCGGAGTAGGTAGCTGTTCGCCGCCTCGTCCTGCTGTTCGTTGGTCTTGCGCGTCCACTCCTGCTTGACCTCTCGGCCCAGCTGGTCGCGGTACTCCAAGAGCTTCGTGCGCTCCTCGGGTCTTAGCGCGAGACCGCCGGTCATCTGCGGTGCCAGCGATACGCCGGGGTTCTGCCGAGCAGCTTCCACGGGATCGAGGGGCTCTGGATCGAGAGCAAAGGACGGATCGTCGATGACGTTGTCCGAGCCTTGCCCGCCCGGACCAACGCCCAGGTACTTGCCCAGGTGGTCGACCCGGTTCATCCAAGGGCGCAGGAAGCGAGCCTTGTCGGGCTTCTGCGCAATGGCCTGCAGGCGACCTCGGTAGGCGTTTAGGGCACCCACGGGATCGTTGCGGTACTTGGTGGCAATCTCTCGCGCGAACGACTTGGAGTTGATGAACCCCGCGTCGAAGGCGATAGCCGCGACCGCCGGATGGGCGTCGTCGTAGGCAGGTTGCCAGTAGCGGTCCTTGGCGATGCTGCTCGCTTGCGCGAGCGTCAGGTTGGCGACGTCTACGTCGGGGTTGTTTCGCTTGGTGATGCCGAACTTGGTCGTGCCGCCCCCGTCGCGATTGTTCACCACCTGCGCCCCGCCTTCGAGGTCGTTCAGCACGAAGCCGATGACCTGGGATTGCGTGCGCCGCTTGGTGACCGTCAGGGGTCCTGTGGTTCTGCCGACCGGAGCCGGGGCCCCTGGGACAGTGAGACCGATGGCGGCGTCGGGGTCGACCGGAAGGATGCCTGTGGGGCCCGTGGGGCTCGCGCCGTCACCCAGTAGCTGGTTCACGGTGCGGATCGCATCCTCGAACTTGCCGTCAGCCTTCAGCTGCTCGGCCTTGCCTTGGAACGTGGTAATGAGAGTTCCGCGCAGCTCGTCGTCGGTAACCGTCTCAGGGACCAGCTTGCGCAGCCCTGCGACATCGATGTTGCCCGCGTCAATCTGCGAACCCAGGATGGTGCTGGCGTGCGTCAGGGCCTCGCCCTTGAACCGCTCTTCGATGCGGGAGAGCGCGTTGCCTTCCAGCTTCGACCGAGTGTCCGCCATGGAACCTGCGAGCCACCGCTTGGCCTCCGGGGTAGCGAGGAAGCTCTTCAGCTCCCCCGTCTCGGGGTCCATTGCGAAGTCGCGGAAGTATTGGTCGATCTGGCCTTTGACCTGGGTTTGCCGGGTGGCAAGGTCGGGGTCATCTTGGGACTCGATGGTGCCTCGGAGGGACTTGTCGAGGTCCTGAAGGCCAGACTGGAAGGACGTCATGGTGCGCCCTAGGGCGACCGAGTTGCGGTAGGAGTACGACTTTCTCTCCAGCTCGGCGTCGACGTGGCCTGTGGCGTTGTCGATGGAGCCTTGAGCGGCGTTCGCCGTCTCCTCCTTCTTGAAGCTATTCTCGGCGTATCCCTGGAAGTCGCCTGCAGTCTTCTGAGCCATGCCCAGAACGCGGCGCAATTCCTCAGCGCCGCCGTCTCCGCGCGATGCGCTCCCCATGGTAGCCGAACCTTGGAAGGCAGGCTGCCGGGTATCACGGCGAGAGTCGATAACTCCAGAGCGACGGTCGACCACCTTGTCGATGGACTCCCGCCGCAGCTTCGTAGTTGCGAGGTCAGCCACCGTTCTTCCTTATCTTTGCGTCCTGAGCGCCAGACCACGCGCTTGCGGCGGTCGAGGCAATCTGGAGCCCGGCACCGAGGGCCGTTGGCTTCTGGATTTTGGAAAGCATGGAGTCCGCCTGCGCTTCGTTGGCGCGGTGGCTGCTCTCCATGTTCGCAATGGTGCGGTCGTTCGACATCTCGGACTGCATGGCGCTGTCCAGGAGGAGGTTCTCGATGGAGCCTCCTGACGATAGGGAAAGCCCGGCCTCGCCGCCCGCTGTGCGGATTGCGGCCTGCTCTCTTCGAGTGGCGCGCATCTGATCGAACAGCTTGCCCGTGGCTTCCTGCCGGGTCTCTTCGCGCACGACTTCGCGTTGCGCGTTGATGGCCTTGGTCTGGGCCTTGGCCGCTTTGGTTTGGCTGATGACGTTCGCAGTCGTACTGGCGACCGCCGTCACACCGACGACTATCGCCGCCGTTACTGGATCACACAGAGTAGTTCGTCCTTGCGAATATGTGGAAGGGATGTGTCCCGAACTTAGTCTCTCCCAGGAGCCGGAACCCGCCCCAGCGAAGCCACCGCAACGAGGCGGTGTTGCGGGCGTCTATGTAGTTCCAGAGGAGGCTGTAGGAGGCGTTCAGTTCGTCAAAATAGGTTCGGGTGGCGCGTGCGATGGCGCGACCTTCCCGCTCGATGCCCGGCGTCCCTAGCATCCAAACTACGCCCACTCCGGGCAAAGGGTGGGGAGCAGCGCCGAACATGGCGACAGGCTCCCCGGCCCTATCCAGAACCGCGTAGGCCTGGGACGAGAGTTCTACAGAGGCGCGGAGTGCATCCTCAGCAGAGACGGAACCCATGGCCTCGATTTCGTCGAGGTCACAGGCTCGCAGGTTCTTCGATAGGTGATCCGCCCAGACCCCCGCCGTCTCCGGGGAGACCTGACGGAGGTCGTGGACTTGGATCATCCTTGCGTCCTGTTCACGTAAAATCCTTCCCATTCCGCAGACACGAAGGTCGCGGGGGTGTGGCTTTCGGTCCATAGGGTGATTTGCGCGTCAGCGGCGTTCCCGTAGACGGTGAACGTGTAGCTCGCGGTGGGATATGGCTGACTGTTCAGCCGGTTCCCATCGTCCCCAAGGATGCGCCCGGTGAACAGGCTGTGCTTGTTGGAGAACACCTCGACCGGCGAGGTTGGCCCAAGGGGTCCGTAGGGTCTCACATCCGCGTTGAAGCTCGCAGTGGCCGAGTAGTTCACCGTGAAGGTTCGAAGCTGCATCCGTCCGGTAGTGACCGGCTGTCCTTGGTAGTTCACTGGGAACTGCCGAGAGAAGGTCAGATGGGTTCTGTAGGCTTCCCCTACCACCACCATCCCTGCCGCTTCGTTGCCTGCCACCGACACCGCGCGCGGGCCGTGCCAGATGAACTGCGCAGTCTCTATGGCGCTCCCTGGGAGCTGCTCATGAGTGGCCGGGCGTACAATCCGGAGTTGGCTTTGGGCTGCGGCATAGGGCAGCGTGAACAGCGTGCGCTTTGCTGCGGGATCGTAGGTTCCTTGGAGGGCCGCCAAGCGGTCCAGATGGACTGGCGCAAGTTGACCTTGGGGAACCGCATCGATCCTGAGGTCGAGCCTCTCGATGCTTACCTTGCCGTCCCGTTGGATCAGCAGATAGAGCTGACCGTCCAGGTAGGTTGATGCCAGGACAGCGCCGGGCATTTCCCACACCCGCCAGCTGGAGAGGATTTTCTCATTCCCGTTCCAGTAAAGCTGGTAGACCCACATCTTAGCGGTGCCGTTCCCGAGGAACAGCGCGTTCAAGTCGGGAGCGGCGGTGAGCGTGCGGACGCCCGAGGGGATGAGCCCTTTTACATGGGCGGTGATGTCAGCAGCGCTGGTCGCTTCTGCGCCCTGAAGGCGGCTGTACTCCCATGTCGTGGTGCCTCCGGAGCCGTCAGAGACGAAGTAGACCTCCGTCCCCACAGCCACCGGGCGAACGCGATTGTTCACCTCGTAGTGCGTCACGGCGCGGATCGCGACCGACGAAGGGGTAAGCCCGTCTTCGCCGTTGGCGACTGAGAACTGGGTCTGATCCGAGGAGACCAGCAGGCCATCCTGGAACGCAATGACGTTCCTGAGGATCGAGACCTTGCCGTCTGCACCCGTCGACGAAGCCGCCACGTCCACCACATCGCTGTCGATGTAGTCGAGGACGGTGTTGCGCCAGAAGTTTCCGAAGTCGCCAGCGGCGGAGAAGATCACGTTCTCATCAGCCAGGAAGCCGAGGCGGTTCTGGTAGAAGAACAGGCCGTTGATGGTGCGGCCCACGAAGGTTGGCTTCGCGTTGGTGCCCTCGTCTCCCACTCGGCGTGGGCTCCAGGAGAACGGCGCGAACGTGAAAGTTCCGTTCGCCTCGCGGATTAAGCAGTGGGGCATGGTCAGGGCATCGATGCCGTTCGCAATGCCCGGCGCGACACACTCGTCCCACACGGCACCCCTGCGGGTGACATAGAAGGATGTGAAGTTCCCCGTCGACGATCCCGATACGCGGTAGAGCGCTCCTTCGGGGGCAGTCTCCGGCAGCTTCTCGACCGAGGGCACCTCGCCGGTTAGGCCAGATGGCAGCGCCGGGTTCGGGGGATACTGGAAAGTGCCGCCCGAGTAGTAGTCATCGGCCACCGGCTCGACGTACTCGCCGTTGCGGTATCGCGGCACCCGGTTGGCGGGCATCCGGTAATAGTCAGGGGCAGGCTCCGCATCGGAACCGACCGCCGCCATGGCACAAACCTGACGGGTGTTCACGATGAACGTGTAGTCCGCCACGGTGAACGCGCGGAGGTCCGAAGGGTCACCTTGGATGTACCCTAGTCCGCCGGGGGTCGCGACGGTCACTGCGGAGCCGTCTAGCTGATCCCAAACCCTAAGCGTCCCGCCTTCGATGATGACGAGGTAACGCTCGGTGGTATCGCGGTTGATCTGGTGAACGAAGGCCGCATCGGAGAGGCTGTCTGCAATCTCAGCGATGTGCTGCGTCGGAGGCCTGCGGCCAACGCCGTCGACCAATCTAACCCAGGTGTTCAGCTCGTCTTCGTTCTGGTCCGCTGAGCGGAGGATGGGTGGCTGCCGCGAGATGCCGTTGGCAATCGTCGGTAGGACCCGAGAGCGTAGGCTCATCAGTAGCTCCTAGAGCCGAAACCTGAAAGCCCGGCGTTGTTGCGGAACAGGTTCGTCTTGCGGGTGGCGCGCTCCTCGCGCTCCAGCAATAGCCACGCGCGCTGCACGTCTTCGTCCAGAAACTTGTCGAGGATGGTCGAGCCGACAATGCGGGCTTGGAACTCCCGGCCAGCTACGGTTGCGATGTAGCAACGTGCGGTCTCGGGCAGCTCATCGAAGGGGAAGCCCCAGGTGATCTCGGCAGGCTGCGCGGATTTGAAGAGCCACGTCAGTTCGTCTCCATTCCACAGCGCGCGTCCTTTGGTCGGATGCCGCCTTACGGAGAAGTTCGAAGTGCCTGCCGGTTTGACCTTCAGGGCACCCTTGGGAATTAGGATGACACTCTCGGCGTCAGGAGACAGCGGGTACGCAGAGTCCGTGTTGAACGAATAGCCTCGCGAGAGAACCCTTCGCGTCACTTCGGACAGCTTGTCGCGCGCGACGGATACGTCGGTGAGACCTGAGACGCTGAGGGTGTTGACTGGGGCCTGACCGATGCTGAGCAGCATGGCGTTCACAGCCTCCAGCTCGCTCAATGGTTCGAGCATGGGCATGGGTTAAGCTCCAGAAGGAAAAAAGGGGGCCTCCGAAGAGACCCCCAGGGATTGACTTATGCCGGGACCGCGCCGGTGCGCAGCTCGACAGCGCACTTGCTGCGGAGCTTGCGGGTGCCGACCATCATCCGCGAGATGAGCAAGGTGCCCTGCTTCTCGGGCTGGTCGACGATCTGGAACGACGGGTCCTGCACAATGGCCGAGCAGGCAGCCATCGGGGTCCAGATGGCACCCACGGTCGTGCCGAACTTGGCACGGTACGGGGCCGGGATAGCCGTGTTGGCGCTGTCGTCCGCGCCGAAGACGCCCGAGGCGATGTTCGACTTGGTGACCTGGATGTCGTCGATGGTCGTGAGGGTCATCGAGCGCACCGAAGCCGTGCCGCCGTTGACGTCGCGGTTCAGGTTCTTGTCGCTGCGGGCGACCAGATACCACTGCGCCGGGCGCAGGATACCGTGGACCGGCATCGAGTTCACCGGAACGTCCTTCTCGTCCATCGCCTGCTTCGCGGCGCTGAAGCCGTCGATCAGGGCGTTGGCGTCGGTGGCGAACGAAGCGTTCTGCAGGCCGGTGCCGCCGGTGTCGCCGGGGAACAGCGCGCCAGCGCGGGCGGCGAGGATCAGCGTTCGAAGGACGTTGGCGTCGTAGTGACGCGCCAGGAACTCGCCCAGCTCCTTGGTGTACGGAGCGCGCACGTCGAAGTGGTTCAGCAGCTCGTCGATGTCCGCGATGAAGACGCTCGACACCAGCTTGTCATCGGGATCGACCATGATCTCGGTGTGGGGGATTTGGTCACCGACAATCTCGGTGCCGGGTACGTGGTAGCCGCCGGTCGCGCGCCAGATGGCGGGGAACTTGAACGACTTGCCCTTCGCGAGGGTCTTGGTCTGGTGCTTGTCGCGCAGCATCGTTGCCGTCTCGAACGCCGAGATGACCTCGCCGCCGAAGAGGTCGAGCATGAGCGCGCGAACGTCGCCTGCACCCTGGTTCTGACCAGGGCGGTTAGGAGTGGAGTTGGCCACAGTATCCTTGAGAGAATGAGGAAAGGTAGGTTGGTTGACCGGGGCCGGATGGGTCGTTGCCAGTTGCCGGAGGTTGTCCTTGCGGGCCTGCGGGGGCGTTCACGACGGCGTCGAGGTTGGGTCGGAAGTGTGCCGGATTTTTTAGACAGGCTAACCGTGCGTCCCTGTTGTGCCGAGGAGCGACCTCGGCTTGCGCTTATCGCGTGTAGACTTCGCGCTCGAACATCGGACGCGCCACCACCGTGAAGCCGCTCTGCTGCGAGCGCTGCAGCTTATCGACCACGGTCTGTCTGAAGGCGGGGTCGGTCTGGTAGAGCGGGTTGCGCTGATCCGCGATCAGCTGCGACTTGTCCGTGTAGACGTCGCCGCCCTGCGAGGGGGTTCCTGCGGGGGTGATGAGGTTTCCTTCCGAGGGCCGCGCCGAGCTGTAGCGGGCATAGAGGCCACGCACCGCGTTCTCACGCAGCTGGGGATTGTCGAGCGCCGTGTTGAACGCATCCAGCTCCGCATCCGACAGCTTCTCGGCAGCCCACGACGCCATGGCGTTGTAGTTGTCGGCACCTTCGGTGAACGTGTGGATTTCGCCCATGGTCTTGGTGGCGAGGGCCTGGAGGCCTTCCAGGTAAACTCCGAAGATTTCCTTCGGGATACCTGCGGCTTCCAGCTCAGCCACCGTCTCGTCGCTGACGGCCTGACCCGAGGACCATTCGTCACGCGCCTTGTCCATCGCGGTAGCAAGGGGGGCGGCAGGAGGCGTCTCGGGTGCCTTGGGAGCCTCCGGCTTGGCGATCTTCCCATCGGGACCTACGGTGCCCTCAGGGGCCTCTGCGGGCGGCGCTGCGGCTGCAGGGGTGGACTGCTTCGCTTCTAGCTCGGCATAGCTCTTGGCCAGACCCTCGTAGTCGGCCTTGCCGTCCTTCCAGAACTTCTCCGGGATATAGTCGGGACGCTGCGGGCCGCTGGGTGCAGGCTCGTTTACGCCGACCGGCTCCGTGAAGCCGCGCTGGCCGACCTCAACCGAGGCCTGCTCAGCGGGAGAGAGAGCGGGAGCTTCCATTGCCGGAGCTGCACCGCTCTCTGTGACGACCGTCACTTGTAGTTGATCTGGACCAGACCGTTGAGGATTTCGACCTCTTCGGTTTCGACGGAGACCTCTTCGGTGACCTGGATGTCGGTGTTGTCGACGATTTCCATGTCAGTGCGGGTCACCACTTCGGTGTCCTTGGGGGCCGCTGCGGGCTTGGTCATGTTCTTCCTATGCTGCTGCGGGCGGAGCTTGCTCCGGCTCGCCCTGGTTCATTGCGTCAGCCGCGCCCTTCGCAATCTGCGGGGCTGCGGCGAGTGCTGCTTGGTTGGCCATCGCGGCCTGCTGCTCGTTGGCTTGCGCATCGGCGCTCTTGATGAGCGTCTCGACGCTCTCGATGCCGTAGCTGTCCGCGAAACGCCGACCGACCTCAGTCGGATCAGTGATGCTTTGGACAACCTGCGGCCCGTAGATGCCGACCATATCCGTCATCCACATCTTCAGCTTGTTGGCTGAGTGGTTCCGCCCCATGGCTTCGAAGCCGGTGACGATGGTGGGCTGAACGGTCTTTGGCAGCTCTGGCGCTTCGCCTTGGCGGATCAGGATGTAGAGGATGCGCCGGATAAGCGGCAGCTGGAACTCCGCCGAGAGGACGGTGTAGACCCCGCCTAGGACGTTCTCCAGCTCCTGGGCCATCGCTCTGATTTCCTCCGCCGTGACGCGCTCGGCTTGGCGGACGGTTCCGCTCTGGAGCATGAAGGCGTGGGACAGCCGAAGTTCTAGGCGTTCGGCCACTGAGCTGGCGACGGTGAAGTCCTGACTCTTCTCCAGTTGGAGGGCCTTGACCTTGTCGATGTAGCCCGTGACGAAGTCGCCGGTCTCGGCTGCCGCCAGCTCTTCGATGTCGATCATCGAGTTAGGGTCGACGATGTGGACGATACGCGAGGCGACCGCAGCGAACTGGATGATGGCCTTCGAGAGGTCCTCAAGGGACATGAGGTCCCCGACGTATTCCGAGACGTGGGCCCGACCGTAATCGCTGCCGGGGATCGCCTGCCACCGCAGCGCCATCCACCCCGAGCTGTCGCGAGGGGACTTGCCCTCGGAGCCCGGCACGATGATGCCGTTGATTTCCTGGTGGTGGGAGATGGTCTCGCCGTCTCGCTTGACGTGGGTGTAGACCTCGACGAGCTTATCGTTCTCCTTGCCCGGCTCCACCGCTACCTTGCACGCGGCAATGACCGCAGGCGTCAAGGTCGACGGGTAGACCTTCTCGAACACTAGCGCCTCTAGCAGCCCCCCGCGCTCATCGCGCAGGCAGACGTACTGATCGAGGCGGAACATGCGCGGAGGCCCGCCGTCCAAGGCATAGTAGACGAGGACGTTACCGGCGACGATCAGGTGGCGGAGGACCTCCATGAAGATCGGTCGCGCCATGCTCGTCTCGATGAGGAGGTGCGCCTTGCCGCTGATGCGGTTGAGGGCTTCCTTCACGGTCGAAAGGTCTTCCCCAAGTTCCGCTGCGGTGTCTTCGTGGACGCTTAGGCGTGCGAAGTGCTGGTCGGGTGGGAAGAGAGTGACCAGGAGCCACGCTGCGAGGTTGTTGATGCAGCGGGCCCCGAGGGACTGGTAGGGTTGCTCGAAGGCGGAGTTGCTATCCTGTCCGTCAATGGGGACAAGACCGGGGATGGTCAGCTTGGAGTTGGAGCGTGCGCGCTCCAGGACGGTCTGCCGTCCGCTGCTCAGCTGGTTGTACCGGGCCTTCGCCCCCGTCACCAGCTTCTGTTCTTCTGCCAATGAGGGTCCTTAAGGAGCCACTTGACGCGTGATCTTACCTGTAGGTCCGCCCCTTCCCAGAACGGGAATGATCTTCTTGAGAGCCATGCCAACATACACGTTGCTTGGGTTCGAGTAGAGAGGCGGCGCTACGGACACCGGGGGAGCCGCTGGACTAGCTGGGCTAGACGAAGCGGCTCCGCTCCCGGCGCGCTCAATGCGCAGGCTGGAGCTGCCCATGCGCAGAGCTTTGGTTTCTGGATCAACGCCGTCGAGGTACGGGTTGCGGATGATGGCAGGGTCGGGCGTCTTGTTCGCCGCGTCCGTGGCCTTCACCTTCGGGGTCTTCACGATACACATCAGCGCCGCTCCTTTCGGACCACGTCGCGCTTCAAGGCATCGCGCCAATTCTTCAGGAACAGGACAAGCTCTCGCTTCCCTGCGTATCTCTGGATGCTCTCCATGGAGTCCCCAGCTTCGGGGACCCGCTCGGGTACGAGCCGATCCAGCTCGTCGACTAATGCGACGGCGCTATCGGGGAACTTCAGGGGGTCACCTCGGAAAAAAAGGGGACCGCTCGGGCGCCGACCGGGGAACCCCCAATCCGAAACGCGAGCGGTCCCCTAAGGACCATGAGGGAAGTTTCCTTCCTCCGAGGGTGGGTGTTAATTCGAGAAAACGAGAAAGGCTTAGGGAGCCCACGGGATGATCTTGGTCCCGTCCATATCTCCGGCCTTCAGGATGCGGGCGACGTTGACCTGGACGATGGCCTCAGCCTCGCCCTGCCCGGCCTTCTCGTAGGCGGACACGATGGCCTTCCATCGGCAACCAAGGTCCACCTCACGCCACCGGGTCTCCTCGGTTCCCTTGCGGGGCCCCGACTTAAACGTGTGGACGAAGCTCTCCAGACCAATGCCAGCGAGGAGCTTGTCGGCGGCACCGGGGCCGAAGCCGGGGCACCCTGGATACCCATCGGTCTGGTCGCCGCAGATAGCCTGCCAGAGCATGAACCGCTCCGCTTCGTCAGGCTCGATGGTGCGAACGAACTTGTCCTTGTTCGGGTTGAACAGGAGACCGGGGATGGTCTGCATGTCCTTGTCGGCGGACACGATGATCCGCTCGCCCTTGTGGGGTTCCGTCGAGAGGATGCCCATGACATCGTCGGCTTCCAGGCGGGACCGGCGGTCGGTCGGGTAGGTCTCCGCCAGCCAGTCCTTCATGTCGTAGAGGTGTTCCGGGCGGACTGTAGCGGCCCGGTTGGTCTTGTAGGCGGGGAAGATGTCCTTCCGCCAATTGCTGAAGTCGTCCGACAGACAGATGATGAGGTCGGTCGCGTCCAGTTGTTCAACGAGCGCATCGAGAGCTTCGCGAGCGTGCCGCTTGGCACCTTCGAAGTCGGCGGTGTGAGAGACGACCCCATCACCCCAGTCGATGTTCTGCTCGTTCGACGCTGCTGCCTTGTAGGCGATGATGTCAGCGTCGATGAGGAGCGTGCGGGTCAACCGCCGTTCGGGACAATCACGTCGACGGTATGGGCCTGCTTGCCGGAGCCCTCAGTGCGGGTCGTTTGAGTGCCGCCGGTTGAATAGTAGATGTCCCGACCGCCACGCTCGACGTGCCACAGCTTGGTGCCATCAGGTGCTACTGACGACAGGACAGCCTCGCCCCGGCGAAGGCGCTCCGAAACACTGTTCGGGTCAGGCGGCGGCGTGATGTAGATCAGGAAGGCGAACCCGGCGACGAACGCCAGTACGATAAGGCATAACCTCATGTGTGTTTCTCCAATTTGATGTTCTCTGGATGTTCCAGGCGCGCTAAAGGCGACCCATGGACACCGAAGAAGCCCTGAGGATCGTCGACGAAGCCGCCGAGCGGTCCAGCAAGGTGCGCGGGACAAGCGAGGATGTGCTGGAAGCGATGAGGTGCCTGCGCGATGCAGGCGTGGAGCGGGACACCTTGGTCTGGTTCTGGACGGCTCTACTTGGCGACAACGACATCGGTCGCTTTCAGAACGCCAACGCGAGCCGCAACCGGATTAGGCACCTTCTGGATCGTCAGGCCAAGGGTTCGAGAGGGTTCCGTCGATGATCTGCCGAAGCAGCTCCGCGTTTTCCTCCAAGCTTCCGCCACGATCTTCCAAAAACCACTCGACCGCGTGTGGAGACCACAAAGCGACCGCCTGCTTTCTGAGCGCCAAATAGGCGTCTATGCGGCGGAGTCGATCTACAGACGCCTGAGTCTGCAAGCTAAACTCCAGACGGATGCGCCCTAGCTTGAACGTCAAGTGATGCATCAGGACAACGGTCTGATCCATGTCCGTGGAGCGGGTCCATGAGAATGGACCGAAGGTTCTGGCTTTCACCCGAACACCGCCCACCAGGGGCGCTTGCTGATCCCCTTAGCGGCCTCACGGTCCCGAAGTTCACAGGCCGTCACGATGTCGTGAGCAGCTCGCTTATCTGTGTTGGCCTTGTCGAGCTGGCCGGTCTGGGCGTCCCCAAAGACAACCCAAGACCCAGCAGAAGGGTCCGCAGGAAGAGGCGCACCTAGGGTTGCCTCAACGAGGACCTTCGGCACCAGCGTCGAGCAGTCGCTGGCAGGCCGGTTGTAGACGATAGGTGTCGCGCAAGCAGAGAGCATGAAGACCGGCGTTGTGAACACCAGACCCCACCGCCTCAGTCGCGCCATCAGCGGCGAGAATGGCATCGCGGTTTCCTTGAGTGACTACGTCGATGCGCCCGTGGGTCGCTTGGGTCTCGACGAGGATTTTGATGGTGTCCTGCGCGGCAGCCTTGGAGGCTGAGGCAGAAGCGGCGGTTGCGGTGGAGATTGCGGTTGCCTTGCGAGAGCGCGCAGGGGCTGTGAGGAGCCAGTAGGCGACGAGAATGGCTGCTAGGGCAGCGAGGGTGAGCCCTAGGAGCCTGAAGGAGGTCTTGGGGATCGTCATCGCACCGCCGGAAGCGGCAGACCGGAGAAGAACGCGACCAGCGCCTCATGCAGCCAGTCTCGGTGGTCCTCAGCGCCATGAGCAATGGCGGCGAAGAGGCGCTCCACCATTGCGGCGGTCTCCTCGGTCACTTGCTCAACACTTCCAGTTCCACATCGAGTCCCGCGAGGAACACCGAGTGTCTTTCGATCAGCAGGGCGACCACGGCTTCCAGCTCGTCGTCGAAGAGTGGGAGTTCGGTGGAGCCCTTGGGCGACTGGATGCGAACCTGAGCGCAGGCGTTCCGGTCGATGGCACCTTGCAACTGGCGGAGCGAGCGCAGGGCTTTGACCGAGTTGCTGGCAGCGATTAGCTCGCGCTCTGTGATGCGGCCCCGAGGGGGCACGATGGTTGCTTGGATGGTCATGGGTTTTCCTTCAGGTATCTGAGGATTGCTCTCCCGATCATCTCGGGAATGGCGGGGACAACAGCGTTGCCCATCTGCTTCAGGCGGTGTGGCCAATCGGGAAGCCCATCACCCACTCGTAGAGCTGTGGAATGAGAGGGCCAGCAAGCCCCGCTTTGTACAGTAAGGTCGCCAAGCTGGGAGAGTTGCGGCGGAGCTGTGAGGGGTAAGGAACTCCCGCTGAGGAGAGGTCCCGAAAGTCCCGAGCCGCAGGTGTAGGCAACGACCCACACCCGGTCCCTGCGTTGAGGAGCGCCAACGGCTCCAGCGGGTATACAGTGCCACTCCGCATCATACCCGAGCGCAGCGAGCCCGCTGAGGACGACGTCCAGTCCCCGAGTTCGCAGGGCAGAGACGTTTTCGATGATCGCGAAGCGCGGGCGGTACTCGGAGATGAGTCGGCGGAACTGGAACCACAAGCCCGAGCGGGCACCCGCGAGGGCGAGCCCGAGTCCCTTGCCGCTTCCGGTTCGGGCGAATGATATGTCCTGACAGGGGAACCCGCCAGTGATGACGTCGACAGGGACATCGAAGTTTTCCTTGGTGAGCTGCGCGACATCCTCGAACACCGGCACTTCCGGCCAGTTTTTGTTGAGTACGCGCCGGGCGGCGGGGTCGATTTCGCAGAAGGCTGAGGTGCGGAACCCGCCGGTCCTTTCGAGACCGAGGGAGAAGCCCCCGACCCCTGCGAAGAGGTCGAGGGTCTGAAGCGTCATGCTTCAGGTTCGTCCTTGCGCTTGAGGCCCAGCGCCGCGCCGGTCGAGGTCAGGATCGCTGCCACGCCGCCGCTGTAGTTGAGCATGTCGAACTGATGGTTCAGGACTAGCACGTCCCAGGCGGTGAGCCCGAGAGCCCACATGCCGAAGAGTATGGACCCGATGCGGATTATATCCGGGGTCTGATTATCTCGACTGGACGTCAGAAGACGCAGCCAGCGAAGCATTGTCCTTAGAAGTTTTCGCATGAGGCCTCCTTCGGCGCTTGGCGTTGTTGGGGTCGTTTTCGAGGACGTAGGTGAGGATGCGGGACAGCTCCTCGGGGGTGCTGTCCGACTTGATCCTGTTCGCGCGGTTGGCGATCACTCTCACGTTGCCCGGCACGTAGCCGAGCGCGGGGATGATGCGGTCGAGAGACGGTGAGCTGTCGAGCCCGCCGCTAGTGCCCCGCTCCAGCTTGATCCCAAGTATGGGGCAGCGGTCGGGGATAACGATGTCGAGGTACGTGAGCGAGAAAGGCACACCCTTTTCCCGAGCCCGCGAACGGGCCCGAGTGAGGATGGCTCTCTCTGCGCAGTAGGCCCCCGGCTCGCGTTGGATGCGAGGGGTCATTCTTCCTTAATGGGCTTCCGCCCAGTTGTGGCCGATGTCGCATGAACCCGCGAGCGGGCAGCGGAGGTCGAACTCGATACCAGCATCCCGGATCGCGTCCTTGCCCATCTGACCGATTTCCTTCGCGAGGTGTTCGGGTACTTCCATCTGGAACTCGTCGTGGATGTTCGCGACGAAGCCCATCACCTCCCCGTCTCGCGTCAGCGCGCCGGTCACTGGGTCAGCGACCCAGCCATCGGCGAGTAGCCGGTTGAAGAGGATCACCAGCGCCTTCTTCATGACGATAGCGCCTCCGCCCTGAAGTAGGGTGTTCAACGCTGCGTGCGGAGACCGGACGCGAAGAAGTGAGCCGTCCACGCTCTTCAGGAAACCAGAGGCGGCGAGCCGCTTGATTTTGGTTTGCAGTTGGCCGAGCGCAGGAAGACCGCCCTCAACGCGCACCCTCGCCTGCTTGCCTAGCCGTGCGATGGCGCTCTCGCGCAACTTGCCCGCCGGGTGCTTGGCGTTGAAGGCCTCGCGCTGCGCCGGGGTGAAGTCTTCGTAGATGACCATGCCGAGCTTCAGCAGGCCAGCGCCGTAAAGGTAGGCGTAAATCCAGGTCTTGGCCGAGTTGCGGGCGTTGAGGCGGATAAGCCGCTGGTTTACCGTGTGGACGTCAGAGCCGTCCTCGCGCTTGCCGTTGACGACCGTGTCGGCGTAAGCCCCACCGTCGTACTTCGCCATGTAGTGGGCGAGTTTCCGCAGCTCCAAGCCCTCGGCGTCCACGCCACAGAGCAAGCGAGCTTTCGCCACGACGAAGAGAGACCGGCACTCCTTGCCGTATGGCACCGTGCCCCTGGCGTTCACCAAGGACGGCACCTGGGCCATGTTAGGACCCGAGTGGGTCATCCTTCGGGTGATCGCGCCGAGCGTGTTGACGTACCCGTGGATACGTCCGTCCGCTGCGACCATCTTCATCCAGGCATTGTCGCCCTCGGCCAACTGGCCGAGCCGCTTGTCGACGGTCAGGTAGTCGACCAGCAGGCGCGCTGCTGGGATGTGGTCGAGAGAGCCGAGGGTCGTTTCGTCGACCTTCGGTGCGCCGCTGTCAGTGAACTCGACAGGTATCCACCCGTACAGCTCGATGAGCCGCTCGGAGATTTGAGGGCGACTGCCGGGATTGAAGGAGACCAGCTTGACCTTGGAGAACGTCCAGCCTGCGGTGTGATTGAACCGCCGGTTGCTGTTCTTCGGGGTCAGCTCGACGATCTTGCCACCCTTGCGCTCCGGCTTGTACCAGGGCTTGAAGGCAGCGCGGAGTTCGTCCTCAAGTTCAGCCTTACGGGCCCGCAGGACCCACTCCAGCTTCTCGGCTGCCTCACGGTCGAACTTGAAGCCGAACCGCTGCTGCAGGTGAATGATCGCCTGAACGTCATGCTCAAGCCGCACGGCCTCAGGCGCGAAGCCCTTCTCCACGATCTTGCGCCACAGCGCCAAAGTCGTGACCGGGTCCTGTGCAGCGTACTCTTCCATCTCCTGCGTGAAGAGGTCCCACTCTCCCTCGTAGTCAGCCTTCAGGACACCCAAGCGGATGCCCCAGGCCTTGAGCTTGTGGGTGCCCATCAGCTTCTGCTTGGCGAAGTCCGCAGGCAGCCTGCCCGACTTCATCCACTTGGCGTCGATTTCCTTGATGTGCGGCCAGATAAGCCGGGCCCAGACCATCGTGTCTTCGACGATGCAGTCGGGCCGCAGCTTGAACCACGGGTAGACCTTGGTGATCGCCGGGTTATCGAATGAGATGACGTTGTGACCGCAGATGCGGCGGGCCTTCATCAGGAGGCGCAAGCCGTCTGCGATGCTGCCGTGACGCGGTGCCGGGCTGCCGTCAGCGAAGAAGCCGTCGTTGAACCTTAGGCGGATGCCGGTGGCAGTCTCAAGAATGTGTAGGGTGTGGACGCGGTCCAGCTCGTCGAGCAGCCCGTTCGTCTCGATGTCGTATATGAGCAAGTCGGGCTCCCAGAACGAAAAAAGGGGGCCCCGTAGGACCCCCTTGGATGCTGATGCTCAGGCTAACGGAAGTGTTAGTCGAGCAGCTTGGCGATGCGAGCGCGGACGCGGGCGGCGCGGTCGGCTGCCGATGCGGCGGCGTCTTCGCGAGCGTAGCTGGCTTCCTGGAACGCGATTTCGCGGTCGATGCGTGCCTGATGCTGCGCCTCGGCGCGCTCCAGCTTGGCGACGATCTTGTCGAGGCCCGCGACGGTTCGGTCGATGGACACCGGCAGGCGGTCGAGGAGGCCCGAAACGTAGCTAAGGACAGTCGCGGCTGCGGCCAGAGCGTAGCCGACGAGGATGGCAGCGAAGGTGCGGATGCGTGCGATCATGTTCATTCTCCGATGGTGGGGGTTAATCAGAAGGGTCGGTTGCGCGAGGCGCGGGACGGCGGCAGGCTGTGCTTGCGTTCGAGGTAGTCCTGGTAGCCAGCCAGGGCCCGCCAGCAGACCATCGCCCAATGATCGAGGCCCTTGTCGTCCACCGTGTGGGTGTCCGCGAGGTGCCGGATGATCTTGTTGCGGTGATCCGTGGACTTTCTGCGGTCCCAGTGCATTTCCTGATCGGGATGATGCTGCTGGGTTGCCAAGTGCGAGAGCTTCGCGACCTCAGCCAGAGCGTTCGGGAAGTAGTCCAGAAGGCCATCGGCCATCGGGTACTCGTTGCGCGCTGAAGCAGCGTCAGGAAGCGAAGGGCTGTCGGCCCATTCCGCGATAGGTGGACCGCCGTTGTGGCCGATGCCGGGTTGCGGTGTCGGAAGCTGGCGAAGTGCCTCGAAGCAACGAGAGCATCCGCACCACTTGGGATTGTGGTAGCAGTCGACGTAACGTGGTGCAGTCTCGGTAGGGGCGATGAGACACTTGGGCTCCTGCGGTTCCCATGCGGGAAACCGTGGGTCTGCGAAGCAGCTGCGGGCTTGGCAGCTCTCGATTGAGTCAGGCCCGAACCGACAGTCGGCACAATTTTTAGAGGTCATTGTCCTCCTCGTTCTTGAAGGGGCGCTCGCCATCCTCCGGCATCTCGACTTCGACCATGTGGCCCGTCGCTTTGTCGTAGGTGAGCGCAATGAACGGCCCGATGGCATCGCCGGTTGGGCGATCCTTCAGACCTCGGATGATCGTGGGGCAGTCGGGGTCCTGCTTGTTCCGCTCAAGGCCGAACAGGAAGTGCGACCAGAACGCGACGGCGCGGGAGCCCCGGAAGTGCTTCTCCTGCACCCGCCCGCCATCCTCATGGCTCTTCCCTTCGGGGGTCGCCAAGTGGAAGACGAGGTGGATTGTGATGTCCAAGTCCTCGGCCAGCTCGGCCATGTCGGACATGATACCGTCAAGGGCCTGCCGCTCGTTCTCGATGCCCGCAGTGAGCGCGGTCATCGGGTCGATCACGAAGTCCTCGACGCCCTCGGAGGCGTTAAGATACCTGATGGTGTTCTTGACGGCATCCCAGTCCCGAGCGCCCTTGAGCGAGATGGACTTCAGAAGAGGCCGCAGCTCCTTCATAATCCGCTTCGCCTCATCCTTGTCGTACTCGGTGCCGGGCACGTGGATGCGCTGCCTCATGACGAGGCCCGCGAGGTTCTTGAGGGTCCGCTTCAGCGGCTCCTCGTACAGGATGGTGCCAACAGGTCTCGGCGCGGGCATCGGCATGAACTCCGAGTGATCCTCGCCAAGCTCGGGACGCATGGCCGTAGCCATGAGCATCCGCATTAGGGTGGTCTTGCCAGAGCCCGTGCCAGCTCCCCAGGTGTACACACAGCCCCGAAGGATACCGTAGGTCGCCTTGGTCATCGACACGTAGGGCCAGGGAAGCCCCCAGCCCTGCTCCTCACAGGCATCGTCGATCAGTTCGTCGTCGATGTCGTTGAGGACTTCCGGCACGTACTTGCGCGCGCCCCAGATGGCGTCGACCAGCTCCTTGGAGCGGGCCGCTTTGACCATGTCGTTGGCGTCCTTCATGCCCGCCGGGAGCGTGGCCACGTAGGCCTTGCCGGGGGACAGGAGAGGCAGGCAGTCCGCCATCGCGGCTTGCCCGACGTCGTCCTGGTCGAACATGAAGACGACCTTCTCGAACGCTTCGAGGAACCCTAGGGCCTTGGCAATTGCCTTCTTGGCCGAAGGTGCGCCCTGTGGGATCGAGACGGCGGGCCACGTCAGGCCCATTGCTTGGGTCACGGACATGGCGTCGAGTTCACCTTCGGTGACCACGATCATCTTGCCGCCGTCCCGGCATAGGTGCTGCCCGAAGAGCGGGAGGGATGCCTTGAGGTCCCCGAGGACCACGAAGTCCTTACCCGGTAGGCGGACCTTCTGGGCAACCATCGTGCCCTCGGCGTCGTAGAACGGCGCGATGTGGCACTTCTTGTCGCTGAAGGTGCCGACTTGGTAGTTGTACTTCTGACAGACCCGGTCGTCGAGCTTGCGCGACGGGATCGCCTCTACTGTGCCGCTTATCAGGCCAGCCATTCGCTTTCCTTTGGCGGGAGGTGTGTAGTCCTCCTCGCCATCGACACGCCCGGGGCGGCTACAGACGAAGCAGAAAGTGTGACCGTCATCATAGACGGCGTTCCCATCGCTTGATCCGCAGTCCGCCCTGGGGCAGCTGGTCTTGTAGAGGAGGCTGCTTTCGCTCAGCCCCGACGTGTCACGGACCATGTGGTCTCGCGCTTGACGGGGAGCTTGGCGCGGCTCACGTCGAGGCCCGCGTTGCGGAAGGCGTCGACCATGGCATCGGTCATAGCGGTGGTGCGGCGGATCAGCTCACGGGGAGGCTGGGCCCCAGCGGAGACGGGCTTGCGCTGCGGCTTCGCCATCAGATCGAGCCCTTCTTCACCAGCTGGTACTCGCCGTAGGGGTGACCCGAGGCGTCCCGCTTGGTCACCGTGATGATCCGCATGCCCTCAGGGATGAGGTCATCGTCGTCGGTGCGGAGCCGGAAGATGGCGTCGGAGAGGCGGAAGTTACCGTACTCCAGAGTGGCGCTGCCTTGGCTGATGTGGCCGTGCTTGCGCAGGTGCTTCGCCACAAGGACGGCTTTGTTTTCTGAGCGGGACATCTCGGGTTCTCCGTTTACGAGGTGGGTTTGTTCTCCGACCACCAGGCCTTCGCTTCGAAGCTCGGGCACGCCTTGCGCACGCCGGGAACGTCGCGATGTCCGAGGACGACCGCGTTCGGGTGCTTGGCGTGCAGTTCGGTGACGAGCTTCTTCAGGGAGGCCCACTGGGCGGGCGTGTAGTTGTTCTCTCCCAAGCCCTTCTTCTGCTCCGGGGAGCCGATGGGCGGCGATCCGCCGACGAGGCAGACCGCGATGGACTGGGAGTTGATCTTCGGTTCGTGCGCTCCGGGCATGTCGACCGGTCGACCGGGTTCGACGGTGCCATCGCGCTTGATGACGAAGTGGTAGCCGATGTCGCGCCAGCCCAGCTTACGGTGCCAGCGGCGGATTTCAGCTGCGTCGATGTTCACCGAGGTTGCCGGGGTTGCCGAGCAATGGATCGCGATGAACCCGATGCGGGTCATTGGACGGTAGTTCATGGGTCCTTGATTGTTTCCATCCAGCGAGCGACGGCCATCACCTCTTCGGGCGTGGCGTCCTGCTTGATGCGGTTGGCGTAGTCGCTGATTACGGCCACGTTGCCTTTGGTGTAGCCGAGGTGTGGCTTGAGGCGGTCGAGGCTGGGTGAGGTCCTGTCCCGTGGACCCGGCGAAGTCTTCAGTCGGATGCCCATAGCTGGGCAGAACTCAGGAACCTCGATGTCAGCCTCAGTCAGATTGAACGGCAGACCTTGCTGCGATGCCCGCCTCTTCGCAGAGTAAAGCATTCGCTTGGCTGGGTTGTCGGCCATCCATTTGCGATGATGGCACCTAATACCCGTGCCGTTGCGGGCGCGCGCTGCTGCTTTAGAAAGCCTCGCGACTTCCCTCTGACAACCTAGGCACTTCCGAGGCCTGCCTCCGGTTCGCTTGATCGCTGCGACAGGGTAGCCGCAGGAACTACAGACTGGACCCATGCGGCTCGCACGGTGCCAGCTGTACTGAGATGCCGGGCTCCCCCTCCGTCCACCTCTTGGTGACCTTCAGGAGCGCGACTTGGCTGTCGTCGGCCCAGAACCGACCGTCCTTCGTGATGGCGTCGAGAACGCTTTTCGCAGCGTTGTCGACGTCCCACTTGGGGTGCGGCAGCTTGGTGGTCTTGGGCTTCGCCGCCTCGCAGATGATGGATACTTCGCAAGGTCCATCGAGGGGGAACGCGGGTACGCTCTTCAGCGCCTGCGCCGCTTCTTTCTGCCACTCCTGGTATTCCTTGGGGGAGTAGAAGGAAGCGATGGGCTTCCGCCCTGCCGCCACGATAACCCGCGCCCTTGGTCGAGGAGTAGGCATCGGGGCAATGGCAAGCCGGAAGCTAGTGGACGTCAAAGCTCGTCGTCGTCCGAGCTGTCGCCGCCAGTCTCGTTCTTGAAACCGCCGCCGCTGCTCAGCTCTTCGTCGTCGATGTCGTCGCCATCTTCCGCGCCAAAGCCGTGGGCCGAAGCGTCACGCTGGCCGAAGGCGACCAAGGTGATGAGCTGGACCGCCGAGAGACGGAAGGAGCAACCCACGGTGCCGTCGCTGGCAGCGTAGTAAGGGTTCAGCTCGATGGACATCTTCACTTCCGAGCCCGAGCCGATCTTCGGCGGGTTCGTGAGCTGCTTGCCCTGGGCGTTGAAGATGTCGGGCCTGCGCTCCCAGGCTTCACCGCTCTTCTTACCGGACTTGTAGACGCCTGAGGCCTTCATCTTGGCCTTCAGCATCACGGTGCCGGTCTCGTCGCCCTCGTCGTCGACCTCAGGAGCCAGCGGCTCCACCAGCGTGACGAGCTTGAGCTTCTTGATGAGGGCCTGCTTTCCAGAGGCCTTAAGCTCCGCAACCCGCGCGTCGTACTCTTCCTCGTCGAAGAACACGCCGCTCTCGCCCGCCAAGGTCTCCTTGACCTCCTCGAACTTGGCCTTGGCGATTTCCAACGCCTTGGCCCTGATCTTGATGACGATGGGGTCGTCGAGCGACAGCTCTTGTTTGCACTCGTAGACGCCAGCGGCGTCGAACTTCGTATCGGCCTCGTTGAGGCGCGGCCAGATAGCCGGAGCGCGGGGGGTCGTGAACTTCGGCCCCGCCACGTAGGTGGATTTCGCCATGTGTCGGATTATCCTGTTAATGGAGGAGTTCGGCAGCAGCCGTGGCGTCTGCAATGAACTGAGTGGTGTCGAAGCCGCTTTCGGCGGCGTTGGCGATGTCGACTAGGTCAACCGCGCCGGTCTCGGCAGCGCGCTCGGCAGCGGCCTCGACCATGTTGAGGTAGAGCAGTTCGTCCATTCAGGCGAAGTCTGCTGCGGTTGCCTTGCGTCCCTTGGGGAAGCTGCGGCTGCGGAACCACGGCTCGACGCTCGGCATGCACTTGGCCGAGACCACGACGCCGTCTTCCAGCTGCTGCTCGATGACAGCCACGCGGACCTTCCCGTACTTGGAGTTGTCCCGCGCGGCCTCGAAGGTCGTGTGGACCGACTTACTGCCGGTGCCGTCCGAGTAGACGTTGAGGAAGCGGGTCGACTTCGTGACCTTGACGACCAGATCGTCGCCCGAGGTGACGCCGTTGCGGGCGGACTTGCGTCCATCAGCGAAACGCAGCTCGGTGGCGTATGGCGCGGTGAGGCGACCGTAGTTCACCTCGACGACCAAGCGGCCATCGGACATCGTGCCGAGGAACTTGACGGGCTTGCCGTCAGCGGTCTGCAGGGGCTTGGAGGTGTCGAGGGTGGCTGCGGGGACCTCTGCGCGATTGCGGAGGAACGGCTTGTAGTCCGGCCATCCCCAGCCCGTAGCATCGACCGTGACGTACACGATCCGGTGAGGGCCAAAGCCGTGGCAGGGGATGTTGATTTCACCGCCGTCGTCTCGGGTGACCGTGCGACCGACGAGGGTCACCGCATGTCCTTCGAGGTCTTCGAGGGGCTTGGTTGGGTCCACGTCGGACCATGCGTGGGCAGCTTCGGGGACGTTCATGAGGGCGGGCAGGAAACCGAAGACGTGCTTCCCGGTGTGGGGGTTGAAATAGCACATGCCACGGCCATCACCCACGAACACGACGATGTCGCCATCGGTATCAACGCGACTGAACGCGGCCTTGGTGCCGTCTGCCAACTGCAGCGGCTTGGTGATATCAATCTTGCTCAACGGAGTTCTCCTTGCGCGTAGGCCGCGATGGCCTCGGGAATAGGGTTGCGGACCGCCTCGGCGTCCGAGAGCTGCCGACCAGCGCGGTCGACCAGCTCATGGGCACTCAGCCCGGCCCCTCGGGCCAGGATGGTGAAGGTGAGAGCCAGCGCTTCGAGCTGGATGTCAGCAGCGTGAGACTGCAGAGCGTCCAGGATGGAAAAGGCTGGGGTCTTGAGGGGGGCTAGGGTGGACCTGAAGGACACCCGGTCGCGGATGGTGTGGGGAGGCATCAGACGAGGGCGACCGCGACCGGCTTGGTGGGATCGAAAGTGTTCATCAGGTAGCTCCAGTGGTGCATGCGGCGAGGCCGGGGATGGCGTACAGAGCCGCCCGCTTCCCGCAGATGCGGCGGAAGCCCTTGGTCGGGTGCAGGGTGACGGTGGTAAGGTCCGCCTCAACTCGCTCACGCGGGTCGACGAACACTTCAGGACGGGTCCCGAGCTTGATGCGCAGCGCACGGTTACGCCGACGAAGCGAGTTGAGTGACATGAACAGCTCCAGTGAAGTCGGGGCCAATAGGAACCTAAGAATGATCCCACCCCCGAGGATGGGGGATAATTGGCGCAAAGATGGGGAGGCGGTTTCATCCGCCGATGGTGGGTGTTAATTCACCAAGTGAAGTGGTCGGCTTCGAGGTAGACTTGTGTGTGCCTGCGGATCACCGACAGAACCGGGCGGCTCGGTGCGATTGACTTGTGGGTCAGTCGCGCGAACACACGCCAACCTCCATGCTCCGCCGCACGACCGCGATGGGGCGTGCGCTGATCCATCGAATACCAAGCGTTCGCCTGAATGCGCTGGGTGCGAGGGGCCCACTGCTGGATGTCGAAGGCGACGTCGGCGTGGCTGCCGGGCGTCTCGGGAACCTGCAGCTCCTCTGCGAGGAACTCCGTAGTGGGTTCGTCGGACACCCAAAGGAACATCGGGATGTCCCGCCCCGCCCCATAGTCGAACGTCCCGTCATGGGAGCCGACGAGGTCGTAGCGGGTCCCATCAGTGCGCGGAACGTTGTCGCAGTGCCAGTTAGGGATGCAGGGGTACTGATCCCGCATCAGCATGTGGACCTTGACGTCTAGCTCCCAGTCGGCGCGATAGGCCGCGTCGATGGGGCAAGAGGCGATGAGGTCCGCCATGGAGGGCATGAGGGCAGCCGCGAGGTGCAGAGGGGCCCTGAAGAGCCCGCAGTGGTCGGTCGATAGGACCGCCTCGTCGAACTTGATGTCGGTGAGCGAGATGACGCGCGGGGTGCGATAGGCGAACATCAGAACAGCTCCTTCAGCCGCGCACGGGTGAGTTCGAAGTTCCGGTGCCGCACAGGGTAGCCGCCTGCGTCCGCCCAGGCCCCGCAGTTGCGGTCCAGATCGTCGACCAAGACGTCGCCCATGGCGTGCATGAAGAGCGGCTTGTTGCGCCCTCCCATGACGGGCAGAACGGTCAGCTCAGGTGACAGGTGCTGGCGAACCCAGGCCCGCTTCTGCCGCGCGACGTGGGCATAATCCGACTTGGGGCACGCGGTGAGGATGATGGGATTGAGGTGTCGCACCTCATGGAAGAACTCCAGCGCGCCGGGGCACATCGGCATGTCGCGGAAGTAGCTCGGGTGTGCGTTGATCCTTGACCACATTTCCTCGTCGAGCATCTCGCGATGATCCACGCCGAACAGGGCCGGGAAGTGGGCGTCGAAGTCGGCCATGACGCCGTCTAGGTCGAGGTAGAGGAGGCGCATCAGCGTCCTCCGTCAGCGACGTCGACGACCTGGACAGGACGCCCGTGGGTCTCCGCCAGCTGCCTTGCGAGGCGCTCGCGGGCCTCACGATTCAAGGTGATATTCTTCATGGTCTCATGGTCCTCTTTGATGGGGTGCGGTTTCATCCGCCGATGGTGGGGGATAATTGCCCGCACCCGAGATCGTCGGGCTAATGGAAGTATTAGGCGAACGTGTAGGACGCACCTCGGATGAGGTTCAGGTCTAGGTTCCCGGACTTCGGAGGCTCCGGCAGCTTGGCTGCCAACTCCTCTCCCAGCTGCTCCTTCAGCTCCGCATGGAAGTCCCCCAGGACATCGCCCTCGTATTGCTCCACGAAGGTGTCCCTGAGGATCGCTGACAGCCGCGCGGTGTTGGCCGCGTGGGTGCCGAAGCTGTCGTGGATCATGGCGAGGTGGCCAATCCCCTCTTCCCGGCAGCGGAGCGCCACGGCCTGGAGGTGCGCTGCGTCCAGTGAGTGGACGAAGTTCGGAGCGACGCCATTTGCCTGGGCGCGCCCATCGAGGTCCTCAGTCTCCTTCTGGACCATCATGCGAACCCGCTGGCCCATCCAGTGAACCTCAACGCGCTCGCCCTTCTGCGCCTTGTACTCCTGGAGGATTGGAAGGCCCATCGGGGTCGTCCACCACAGCGGCAAGCCGCCCTCCGCCGCCACCTTCGCCGCCTCGCGGAGCCACTCCATCGCCTTGGCGGCAGCCGGAACAGTCTCGCTAATGGAACTAAACATGACGTGGGAAAGCCACATGGCGCAGTGATAGTTGTCCGCACCGCCCAGGTACGGGCCCTCGCCCTTCCCTGCCCTGTCTCGGTCCATCTCCTTCAAGGTCGACACGATCATGCCGCCCATGCCGAAGCGGGTTGCGCTGTAGCAGAAGGTCATGGTTGGACGCTTGGCGATCCCCCGCTTGACCATCCCGTTCATCCACGGGTTCGGGATCGTCACATCATGCTCTTCCCCGCCTTCCTTCACCGTGTAGGTGATGAAGGGCGTGGCGTCGGCAATGACCTGGGCCTTGCCTGCGGCGCGCATGTAGATGTCCTGCGGGAACTCCGAGGGCAGCAGGTTGACCGCAGCGCCACCCTCGGCATCCCTCAGCATCGCGGAGAAGTGCTGGATGCCCGAGCAGGACCCGTCGAGCGCCACAGGCACCCGCGACACGTAGGCCGTGGGGTCATCCATCAGAACGCAGTCGTTCAGCTCGAACAGAGCCGCAAGGGCGCTGTAGGGGCTGTCTGCGGTCGTCCAGAACCTGTCACCGTCGAGGGGGTTCTGTGCGCTGTCCATGAGCGCCGGGAGGTTGTCCGTGACCCACTTCTCCCGCTCCCGGAAGGAAACCTTGTCGACCCCGAAGAGGTTGGCGACGTGGATGCAGAGCCAGCGGAAACCCTCAAGGCCCAGAGGGACACCTTCGGAGAAGTGCAGGAGCGACTTCTGCCAGTCGCAGCCCTGTGGTGACGGGCCGAACACCGGGATGGGATAGACCCGCCCACGGAAGTCGAGTTCGTGGGGGTAGTAGATGGAGCCCTCGTCAGCGAACCTGCGGGCAACCCACAGACCCGAGTGCATGGCGATGCGGCCCGACTGACGCTCCGCGTTGGTCTCGTAGGTCTCGGCAGCCGCCCGCTTCCAGGCGTTCTTCGCTGCCTCATTGGTGTCGATGTCCTCCGGCTTGGCCGGGATAGGGTCATCCTCGCGTTGCGGAAGGCCCCCGAGGGAGGTCCCGTCAGCCCATACCTGCTCCATCACCTCCAGCACGCGGACGTTGATCGACCAGGGCGTGTCCTGGATGTGGTTCACGCTGTCATAGACCTTCGACAGGTCCATGTGGCGGGCTTCCTGGTGGTACGCTTGGTTCCGCTGCTTGATGAAGCGGTTCCCGTGGCGGGGGGTCAGGTAGCCGCCGTAGGTGGGCGAGCGCCAGCGGCGCGGGCGAACGACCATGGGCATGTTGATGGGGTCGAGCAGCGAGCAGCGGGCGTGCTGGTTGTCGAACCAGCCCTGCAGCGTCTCGGTTGGGCGGAGGCTGTAGGCGAAGCCGTTGGAGCGGCGCACCTTCTCTAACGCGAAGAAGCCTGTGGCCTCGATCACCAGCTCGATGCACTTCGTGCCGATGGAGACGCGCTCCTCCGGCGATACGCTGATGGCGCAGCCTTCGTGCTGGAAGAGCTTCTTGACGGCGCTCTTGCGCTGGCGCGAGTAAGACCCCCTCGCCTCCTGGGCCTTCAGGAACCCCTTGTACCCCTTCCGGTTCATCTCGCGGAACGACTTGAACTCCAGGTTCTCGATGAGCGCGTCGGTGACCTTGATGGCCACCGTCTGCAGCAGGGACTGCGACATGCACAGGTTCACCATCACCCGAGTCGCAAGATAGGCAACCTCCTGGGGCTCAGCGAGGAGGAGGAAGTCGACGGCGCGGTGCAGCCGCCCTGCCTTGCGCTCGCACGCTTCGGACAGGAACGCCTCGATTGCCTCGGCCACGGGCTTGACGGTTGCCTTGAGGAGGTGCGTGCCGGGCGGGAGGTTGGCCTCCTCATCCATGCTGCCCGCTTCGGCTTTCCACGGGAGAGCCCGCGAGTGATAGCGGGATTGCCCCAGGGCGCGCTGCTCGTCTTCAAGGTCGATCTGGCGGCGAAGCTGGGCGCGGAAATCGGTCATAGGTATTCCTTCCTGGTCAGGGATTGGGTGCGCCGAACGCGCACCGAGGAGCGGCTGCAGGAGCTTCCCGAGCCGAGGGTGGGTGGTAATTGATGAGCGCCCTTAGTCGGGCTAACGGAACTATCGGTCCGCGTGCGTTGGACGCAGGTATCCCAAGGGCGACTCATAAGTCGCCATTGGCACGATTGTCATGTTAATGGAACTACCGTGCCACAACGTGCCCGGCACAAAGAAAAAGGGGTGCGCCATTTGGCGCACCCCTCATCTTAACTTCAAAGCCGCAGGTAACTGCGGAAACTTTGGTGCGCCCGGAACTAGCGCAATGGCGGTTTACTGCGGCTTAGGCGGATCGTGCCAAACCAGCCTCGTCACGTTCGCTTCCGTTAACACGACTATTCGGGATGGCGCCCTGGGCACCATTTGAGCTGCGAAGTGGCACCACATTATTGGAGCCGTTGCTGGTGTTCAGGATCGCTGCACCGACGTGGAGATGGGTGGACATCAGGTGCAGGTAGTTCTGCGCGGTGATGGCAATATCCGAGTGGCCGAGCCAGTCTCGGAGCGAGACCAAGTCCATGCCGCCTTCGCACAGCCGCGTGGCGCAGGTGTGGCGGAAGGTGTGCTGCACCACGTCCGAGACGTCGTGACCCATCTTGGACAGGTCCTCGCGGATATTGTTCCACAGATACCACGCGCCGCTCTGCTTGGGCTTCCAGGGGAACCATCGGCCCCCTGCGGACCCCGCGTTGAGCAGCGGCAGTAACTCGATGACGCGATCCGTGAGGGGCACCTCGCGCGGTAGCCCGCTCTTCGTGTGGATGCCCTCGATGTGAAGGTACACGGCCTCCTGCGCCTCGCCCGAACGGGGATCGACCCAGCGCTTGCGGCGGACGTTGCGGGCACCGCAGGCGAGCGCCTCGCCCAGGCGGAACCCGGTGTCGAGCATGACCAGAGTCAGCATCTTAAACTTCAGCCACGGACGGCCCGGCTCGGCCTCTATGCGCGCGTCTAGGCACTTGAACACGTCCACCTCTTCGTCCCGGCTCAACACGCGCTCGCGGGGGCGAACCTTGGCCGTCTTGGGCTTGCGCGCCGTTCCGACGTAGAGCGCCTTACCCTGGGCGTCCTCGGTCAACTTCGCGTGGTTCAGCGCGGCCACGATGGCCTGCAGCTTCCGCTTGACGGTGCCTTCAGCGTACTCGCGCTTTCGGAGGTCCGCCGCGATGGTCTGCAGGTGTGCTGATGACACGTCCGCCAGGAGTAGGTCATTGTCGATAATTTCGGTCAGGACCTTCACATTTGAGCATGCGGAGGCGTGTGCCTTTATCTGCACGTTCGACCATATCGTCGACAGGCACATGTCGAGCCACTGGACAAGCGTCAGTTCCGTTTGCCGCTTCGGCGGGCTAATGGATGTATCGCGGACAGCTGCGCGACCCTTAGGCGCGATAACTCCGCCCCGGCTAGGATGCTGTGGGTGAACTCCAGCGATCCAGTCGCGGCGCTGCGCTTCCGCATCTCTCTTCTCGCGGGTATTGCAGCTCACACGGCTGCGCTTGAGCCCGCCTTCGTCATCCGGCACCTGCACGTCGAGGTAGTAGATGCCGTTGGACTTCTGGCCCAGCTTGGCCATCAGTTTGCTCCTTCCATCTTGATGTTCATGGCGTGCAGCATGCCCTTGAGAACCGACTTGCCCTTCGGCGTCAGTCGGAGGAACTTCTGCCGCGCGTCCATCGGGTTCGGTTCCTGGCGGAGCCAACCAAGGCCATCCGGGTAGTTCCGCGAGGGTTCCAGAAGGACACGGTAGGTTGTGTGGAGCGAGCGATTGACGGTGTCGCCCACAGCCTCCTTAATGTCGCTGAACGTGGGGTCCTTGCCCGCAAGATCGGCAGTGGCGGTCAGGATAAAGAAAATCCCCTGCGACAGGCTCATGCGGTCCGGCGCACTCTCGGCCAGGACGATCATCGCCGCCGAGTAGTTTTCGAAGTCGCGCACGTGCCGCGTTAGCGGATCGGATCGCTGCTGCTTCGTGGTCGTTGTCACTCGGGGCCTCTCGATAGCGGTGGCTGTCCCTAGCATTGCGTAATTCCTTTCGCGAGATGTGATTGTCGGCGTTCACTCTGCTCCCCCGCACTTCGGTTAGCCCGAATTGTTTGTCAACGGCATTGTCTCGCATACGGTCATGACCTCAGCTCAACCGCCCCGTGATTGAGACGGCGGATTGTTGCCGTAGGCTCCGGTTCGAAGCGTCCCCCGCTTTTAAACCCCCCGTGCCCTCCGGCGTAGCAGACAGATGGATCGTAGGAAAAGTCCTACATTGCAAGTGAAATGTTCTTATTCCGTTCTCATCTTCTAGCGGTCTTCCCGTTAGACCGATGGTTCCGAGTTTGGAATAGTTCGGACGCAAATTGCGGCGTTGGCGTGGATTTGCGGCGTTCAGACATTGAGCGTTGCGCACCCGTCTAGGAACGCTTCGACAGTGGCACCAGCAGCCCCCGGCCCTGCCCTGTAGAGCTTGCGCCCTCCTGTCTCGATCAGCTCGACGGTTTGAGCGTCGACCATCTCTTCGAGTCGGCGGCGGACGGTGTCCGTGGAATAGACCCCCGCAAGTCGGTCGGTGACGTACTGGGCAGTGACCCAGGGGTTGGCGGTGTAGAATACCTCCGTCAGGATGACGCCGACCTCCACGCCGCTGGCGTTGCCGCCTTGGGGTGCCCACACGCGCCTAAGGGCAATCGTGATGGTCGCTGCGGTGCGGGCGATGAGCTGGTTTCGTTTGCGCTCTGGCATGGCTAGACCTCCTCGAACGCAGCGCCGACCAGCGCCCCTATGAGCGCGGCCAGCATGATGATCCCGCAGGACGCGCAGGATGTGATGGGGAAGCCGAGGGTCCAGGAGAGGCCTTCGATGGCCAGCTGGGCGACCCCTAGGCTGAAGAAGACGCCGAGGGATGCCCGGCGCACGGTTCGTGCGATCATTGGTACTTCACTCCTCTTGCAGTTACCGGAGGGCCCCGCTCGGGAGGCACTCGGGAAACCGGCGGGGCGACGAGGGCCCCGCTGGAGACTGTCGGGTTAATGGAAGTGTTAGGCAGCGAGCGCGGGGCTCTGCAGGATCGCGTCGAGTTCCTCGCGGGAGATGAGGCGCATCCCGCCACGTTTGGCGGCGTACTCGGCAGCTGAGAGAGGGACGATCCCGCCGCCACTGATCCGCACGCCCGAAGCCGTGTAGCAGCCATGCGGCGCTTGACCGTGTGACCCCTCCCCTTCTCGCACCATGTAAGCTGCAGGCTCGCCCAGGGCCTCCCCCGCGTTGACGCACTCCAGGGCACGTCGCAGGCCTGCCGTCAGGCCCTCAAACCCCCCGTAGGTCACTGCAGTGCATTTGCGCCCGTTGGCGGTGCCCCCGGCGGCGCTGCCGAACCGCGACGCAAAACGGGCGTGCGAGTTGATGTCAGTAACCCAGGCCAGGACCCAGGTCCCTTCCCGCTGCTGGCCGCTGTCGCCGTCCAGGTCGACCGTGACCTCGACCGCACCGTGCTTGATGATGCACCATATCTCGCGAGGGCAGCTGCCGCCGGAGCCGTCCGGGTAGCGGTAGGTTGCCATGTCGCGGACTTCACAGGTTGCGCCCAGGTCAGCGCACAGGGCGGCGATGGCAGCGGCCATCTTCGTGCGGTCGGTCTTCCGGGAAACTGAAAGGGTCATGAGGTGAACTCCAGGTTGTCGGGTTAATGGAAGGATTAGGCGCGGGGCCGGAGGCCGAACCAGTCGCGCCCCTCAATCCCCAAGCGGTCATCCCGCCCGGCGGATTGCCGCTCTGCGCCGTAGGTTTCGCCTTCCAGGCTGACGAAGACGTTGCCGCGATCATTCGGCAGGCCCCCGGCGACCCAGACGCCCGACCAGCCAAACTTAGCAGCGAGCAGCTGGGCAACACGGGCGTGGTTCTCATCGACGTTCTGGGCATGGTTCCAGCTATCGGTAATGGAGCCTGCTGCGGCGGTGGCCTTAACCCGCGATCCACGCGAGTTCGTCGGCCCCAGGTACTTCGTGGTGATGGCTTGGCGCATGTGGGTCACTCCAGGTTGTCTGAGGGTTTCGGCAGGGCCGATATGAAGGGCGGCGCGTGTCCGCCCCTCGACATGGGACCTGTTGGGATTGTCGGGTTAATGGAAGGGTTAGGTCGCGGTGCGGACCTTTAGGCCTTGTAGCGTGGCCAGCGTCGTGCGCGCCTCGCCCACTGCCTCCCGAACCAAGTCCGAGAAGTAGCTTCCGTAGTTGCACCCGTCGGCCCGGCCCTTCTCAGCAATGCCCAGGTGATCCCGGAACTCGCGAGGGTCGGCGTAAATCGAGCCCCATAGGCTTGCAGTGCCCAGTTCCACGCCGTCATGCGTCTCCACCTTGACGACGGTGCCGAAGGCTTCCCACTCGCCGCTGGCGAGCTTCTCGTCGGTCTCTCCAGTTTCGTCATAGGACGTGTCAACGTCACTGTCGGGCACCGTATCGGCGGTCACCAGGAACGAAGCGGTTGCGAAGGTCCAAAGGCGCATCGTCATTCTCCAATCATCGTGTTAATGGAACTATCGGTTGCTGCAGGAGCGCCTCAGCGCCCCTCTAGGAACCGGCGGGTTTCCCCGCTATCTCCTCGCCACCGCTTCAACCCCTCAGGGCAGTCTAGGTGATGGCTCCCAGATGGATCGAAGCGGTCCTGCGCGCTCCCCGTCTGGGCCCCGGTTGGTGAGAGTGTCTCGCCGTCCGGTGATCCCTATCTAGGCGTGGTCAATCGTCGTGTCAATGGAATAGTTCGATATCTCGAACTATTGTTTTCACAGGGCCCTGTCCTACCCTCTGTCTAGGCAGGAAAAACGCAGGCCCATTAGGAGCCCGTAGGAGCCCCTCAGAGTCCTTCCAAGCCCCGCCCGCACTGACCCACTCAGGAGCGCCGCAGCGAGTCCTAAGGTGGTCCGCAGGGCACTGTAGGGCATCCTCAGGATAGTAGGCACTGCAGGATCACCCCAGGACCTCGAAGGATAGCCGCAGGGTACCCGAGGGACGCTGAAGAGCTGGATCGAAAAACGCAGGGCATAGCAGAGACACGCCCGAACCAACGGCAGCCCACGGGCAGGCCCTCAGGACCCCTCGCCTGCCCTCAGATGGCACGCTATGGCCCACAGGGTGCCATCGAACTAGCCGATTAGCAGGGGGTGCCGTCAAAGGGTGCGCCGGATCGCGCCAAGGGTGACCGAGGGATGCCCTCAGGACAGGCGGAAAGCGCGGCGGGCTAGGGACGATCCCCGGCAGGGCACCCCCACGGGGGGAACCGCCAGCTTGCGCTGTGCGCTATCCCGCCTCGGATTTTTGCAGTGAAAGTGACGAGGTCGAATTATCACCCACCCTCGGGGGTGGGTTATACCTTAGGTATACCTAAAGGACCCTCAGCCCCAAAGGCCTCCCTCAGGATCGCTTTAGCTACCTCAGGTTCCACCGGCAGGTTGCATACGGCATAGCCCACATCCACCAGCAGCAGGGCCATTGTCTCCTCAGACACTGGGTGTCCTCTGGTCCCCTTGATGACCTCTAAGATCACGTCGAGGGGAAGAGTGACGGCAGAGCTGCTGGTGGTCATGCCGATGGGCACAGGAGCCTCTTAGGGCAGTGGAAGGAGGAGGAAGGGTATCATCCCCTCCCCCGTCCTTCAATGCGCCTCAGGAGTCTCTAGGAGCCCCGCAGGAGTCCTTCAGGAACAGGGAGGGTACAACTACCCTCCCCATCCTCATCGCCTCCCCACAGGCCTCCCACGGCCTCTCTTGGCCAGGACACCTGTAGGCTTGCGCATGAAGCTGTGACCCACGGTCCCTTCGAAGAACTTCCGTTCCCACTCAAGGTCCGCCTTCCTCTTCCGGTCGTCCTCTGCCTTCTTAGCGTCGGCGTTGAGGTACTCGGTCCAGTGCTGCACACCCATGGCCAGCACGTCGACCATGTCGTCATGCTTCAGGGCTCCGCGAGCCGAGGTCATGTGGGTGAGCTGGAATAGCCCGGAGTGGACCACGGGTTGCTTGAGGTCAGCCCTCAGGACGTTGGTGTCCATGACGAGCCTGTGGGAGCGCATGGTGGGCTCTAGGGCCCCGATGATGCGCAGCTCCTTCTGCCCCTTGACCCGCGTCCCCTCGACCCGGCAGGGCCGGAGGCGATTGACGTAGGGTTCGAGGAGCTTGCCGAACATGCCGTCACCGAAGTTGTCCTCGGGGACGATGATGGAGACCTCCTCGTCGGCAGCTATCTGCGCTAGGGCAGCGAGGGTCTGAGGACCATAGCCATCCTGGAAGCCACCCCACCGGGTCACGAAGACGTACCCGCAGAGGAACTTGGTGACCACGTAGGTAGTACGGTCGCGCCCACGGCCCGAAGGGTCGATGTGCATGGCACTGCCGGTGTACCCGAGGAACTCGGAGGAGACGTGCATGGGCCGGAAGAGCCGGTCCCCGTCGAAGCCGACGTTCTCGATGTCCTTGATGGCCAGCTCGGGGCTGGAGCCCCAGACCAAGCGCGCCGGAGCGACCTTCTTGTCGCAGTCGGTGACGATCAGGTCGCGGGACTTGAGCGGGTACTTCTCAGCATCCGAGAGCGTGGTGTCGAGCTGGTACTGGAGCAGGAAGCCCGCAGCCCGGTACTCGGTCTCGCGCTCGATCAGGTCGAGGTCGTTGAAGCGGTCTGGGTCAGTCGGAGCGCCGCCCACAGTGGAACCCAAGGGTTTCATGAGGGACGGATCGCGCTCGATGTCTGCCATGAGCATGGGCGCGAGGGAGCCGCTGTAGTTGCCCAGCTTCTCCGCAAGCGGATAACGGGCAGGCCAGACGCGGACCTCATAGCCCTTCTCGGGCAGCTTTCGGTAAATCGAGGACTGGGACTGCGGAGTGCCTAGGTAGAGGATTTCCCCGCCCGGCTTCAGGATGGCCGCAGCCTCCTGGGTCTTGATCTCCAGCTTCTCGCGCATGGTCTCGGTTTCC